>OIEU01000800.1_pt1 | contig 11857 bp, 9 predicted proteins | sample 1581831 | NCBI WGS metagenome assembly OIEU01 (sample SAMN03281007, study PRJEB24777) | human gut metagenome | isolation source: fecal sample PR166 from 1 month old female Malay infant, vaginally...
GTGTAAGCTGGGGTTGAGGTTCGCTTATGGGAACCTTTCGGTTACCCCCATGCTTTCGGTACCGACCGATGGGGAGGGCAAACACATAAGGCTGTTATGCAGTTTTGATTTTAGCTTCTGATAAAGAATAAGCCCAAGACTTTCATATATGCTTTATTTGTCTTTATGGCAGTAAAAATATTTTTGAGTTATGAAGATTTTATATTTCGGACCCATTGCTGAATCCGGTAAACCGGCACTGGGTGGTTTTGAAGCAGCTAACAGAAAGAACATAGATAAGCTGAGACAACTGAGGATTGATGTTGAAGAATTTTCCAATCCCATCATTAACCGTAAATGGGGTAAACTCGGGAAATTGGCTTATATAAGTCTGTATTTCAAGCCATTCATATTAGCAAAATATATAGGGAGAAAGAATGTTTTGATACACGCAACCCCCTTGTATGGCAAGCTGTTGTGCCCATCTCTCTTTTTATTGAAAATAGCTCGGACATGTAGAATTCCTGTATTGGTTGATGTAAGGGCGGGGTCATTGCTGTACTATTATCAAACCAAGGGAAAAGGGAAACAAAAAAGACTGCGAGCAATGCTGTCATCAGCCGATTGCATAACGGTAGAAAGCTCATCATACATAAGAGACATAAAGGAAGTGATGGGTATAGATGCGAAAGCCATCTATTTCCCTAATCTGACAATATGCGACAATCTTCCAATCCAGACAAGATCACATGATAAGTTTAGCATCTTCTACTTTGGGCGTATCACAATGAGTAAGGGTATAGATGTTTTATTGGACATGATGAACTATCTTGATACACATTATCATTTGTATTTGGCAGGGAATATTGATAAGGATTTTGATTTAAACATCGTAGAAAATGAAAACATCACATATTTAGGATTGCTTACCCCTTCGCAGTTGAAAGAAGAAATGGGTAAAATGCATTTCTTTGTATTCCCTACCAGACATATTGGTGAGGGGCAATCGAACTCCCTTATTGAATCAATGGCAAATGGGCTTGTACCTCTTGCTTCCAATCAGGGTTTTAATGCGGAGGTAATCGCTGACTGCGGTATTGTCTTGGATAAAAACGCTACCGGTGCTGAATATGCTACAGAGATAAAGAAGATAAATATGGAATTGTGGGAAAGGATGAGTGAAAAAGCATCCACGCATATTCGCACTTGCCATAATATTGATATTGAAATTCCTAAACTCGTTGCTTTATACAAACGGATTCTCAAAATTGACAATGGATAAGATTATATTTTGTGGAGACTTAGTCTGCCCTTTCGATGTAGATGTTGATTATAGTGACATCTGTTCTTTATTTGAACGTTCAGTTGGAATAGCAAATCTGGAAGGAGCTATATTGCTCAATAAATCAGCAGTAGAAGCCCCTAAATGGACAGATAAATATTCGTTATACAGCTCCCCTCAAGTTCTTGATATAATCAAGAAGCTGAACATAAAATATGTGTCTTTATGCAATAATCACATATTGGACTACAAACAAGACATAAATGAGACTGTAGAACTTCTAAAATCAAATGACATAGACAGTTGGGGATTAAAAAACCATGACCTGTTAAAAATAAAATTCAATGGACGTAATCTTCACATCATAACGTTAGCCACTTTTTCCAATGAACATAGCTTGAATCTCATGAATCCAAGTAGAGTTTTAAGTGATATTCGCAGAATAAGAAGACACGACCCTGATGCACTCATTGTGATTTATCCACATTGGGGAGTGGAGAAATTCTATTATCCGGAACCCGCAGACAGAAAGTTCGCGCATGACTGCGTGGATGCAGGCGCAAATATTGTAGTAGGGCATCACCCTCACGTTATTCAGCCAGTTGAAATATACAAAGGCGTTCCTATAGTTTATTCACTTGGAAATTTTATTTTACCCCAAACTTTTTATGGGAATAAAAAATTGGTTTACAGACAACCTGAAGTACAGCATGAGCTGATTGTGGAATGGGACGGCAAGAATATCCAACTCTATCAATTATATTTCGATAAAGAGATAAATAAGTTGAAAGTGGATTTATCGGCAGATATAGAAAAACATTTCGCTTTGTTTAAGGAGCAAATATCTGGTAGCAAATATCTACTTTCCTATTTAAAGAATGCATCATTATTGGATATTGCACTCAGGACACGTTATGTACCCAATATTTTTAATGAATACATAAGCTATGTCTCTCGCAATTTATTGCGTTTTGTGAGGAAAGTACTTATCAGAGCTGGATTACATAACCCATATAAAGCATTTGTTAAATGAATGACATAGGTTTCCTCCCTTACAAACAAATAAATTGTAAACACATCAATGAAAAAATACCTAAAAGAAACCGCTAAATATTTGCTCAGATGCCCACTTATCATATCGCCTTATGTGGTCGAGATAGAGAAAATGTATGGCATGACATCGGACGAATTGAACAGGAGAAATGAAGAAGTGTTTCTGCGAATATTCAGGAATGCTTATCGGAAATCTCCTTTTTATCACAGGCTGTATACAGAGGCTGGCATTGGGCTGGAAGATATAAAGAGCCTGGCCGATATGGAGAAGCTTCCGATAATAACCAAAGAAATGGTGAAAAAGCATGCTGATGAAATGTTGGTGGTACCCAAATGGAAACTGATAGCCAACCATACAAGCGGCACTACAGGGACACCGCTCAAAGTGTATGAAGACTGGCCATCGATTTGGAGAGAACAGGCTTACTTCTACTGCTACCGGAAGCGGTGCGGATTTATTTACGGACAACCCTTGGTGTCGCTTCGTGGAAACCTGGAGAAGAAAGAACTTTACCTGAAGGTACATATCAGCAACACGCTCTACCTATCGAGCTATAATATCAACTCACAAACAGTACAGACATATTACGACCAGATATTGAAGCACAAGCCTGTGGCGATTGAAGGCTACCCGAGTTCTTTGTACAGCCTTGCCCTCATGTTGCGTGACAGAGGACTGCAGCTCCACATCCCGTTGGCTTTCACCTCGAGCGAATCATTGCTGGACTATCAGCGGGCGCTGATAGAAACACAATTCGGTACACAGGTCTATGACCATTATGGAACTACTGAACGAACCATCCGCCTAAGCGAAGCGTTGAACCACAATGGTTATTACGAGGAACCAGGCTATTCCATCAATGAATATACCGAAGATGGAGAGATAACCACTTCATTGATTAACGAATCTTTCCCCCTGATAAGGTATAAGGGAAACGATGTGATGGAGCTGATGAAGCTGGATGACAGCAACCGGCAGGTCAGGGTGAAGTCTATTGAAGGGCGTGCAGGGACATGCCTCATTGGAAAAGACGGTTCACAATACAGCGGTGCATTGCTGACTCGCGTGTTCAAGGACATCACGTCCATAGACAATGCCCAATTCATACAGCAGAAGCAGGGGGAGGTGACGCTGAACGTAGTGGTAAATGGTGGTTTCTCGCAGGATGATATGAAGCGGTTGCACGAAGAGGTGTTTGCCCAGCTTGGCGAGCAGAACTTCAACATAAGGATTAACCAGATAAGTCCCCAAGAGCTGGTTTACAGCAAGCGAGGCAAATTTAATTATATAATTAATCTAATAAATGTTAAACGGGGGGGGGTAATCAAGAGGATTCAAGGCAGAATTGAGGACTATATCGTCTGCAAAGACGGAACCCGGCTAAAGAGGTTGGACTTCATCATGAAAGAAGCAACCCGGGTAAAAGCCTCACAGTTGGTGCAGGAAAGGGCAGGAAAAGTAAAGGTATTGGTGATACCGGAAGAAGGCTTTGGAAGTGAAGATCGCAACAGGATTATCTCTGCCCTCATAGCCCGGGTTGGCACAGACAATCTGGATGTGGAGTTGATAGAGACGACTATGGACAAATTGGTCACAACCGGCAGCGGCAAATTCAAATACATCATCAATCTGATTCGGGAATAGCCTATCTTCCGCTCTTCCCCTCATTAAACACGAAAAGCAACAATCCCATAGGCAACCTGTCAAAATTGAAGTCAAGATAGGCCGCCGGTTACTTTTATGCCATAAGGCAATGTCAATGAACATCAAATAGCTATATAAAAGAATGAACATTAGTATTTTTGGCCTCGGCTACGTAGGATGCGTGGGCGCGGCATGTCTGGCCAAATTAGGCCACAAGGTTATCGGTGTGGACGTAAACGAGAACAAGGTGCGGCTGATGAACGAAGGGAAGCCGACCATCATAGAAGAAGGTATTGCGGAACTTTGCCAGGAAGCGCACGACAAAGGGCTGATGACGGCTACAACCGTGGCGGCAGAGGCAGTGGTGCAGACGGAAATATCCTTTATCGTAGTGGGAACACCCTCGAGCAAGGAAGGACACCTGAACCTGGATTATATCTATACGGTAGCAGGGCGGATAGGTCGTGCGTTGCAGCACAAGGACGGATTCCACATCGTAGCCATACGGAGCACAGTGCTGCCCGGCACGAACCAGAAGGTGGGAGAGATTATCGAACAGGAGTCGGGCAAGAAGCGCAATGTAGACTTTACTGTGGTGAGTAATCCGGAATTCCTGCGCGAAGGAACAAGCGTGGAAGATTATTTCAATCCGCCTCTGACACTGGTGGGCACGGACAATAAGCTAGCCGAACAAAAGTTTCGCGAACTTTACAAGGACATCCATACTGAATTTGTCTGTACGGACATTAAGGTGGCGGAAATGATGAAGTATGTAAATAACACTTACCATGCTCTGAAGATTGTGTTTGGCAACGAAGTGGGAAACATCTGCAAGGGGCTGGGTATCGACTCGCACAAAGTGATGGAAATTTTCTGCAAAGACAAGCAACTAAATATCTCGCCTTATTACTTCAAACCCGGCTTCGCCTATGGTGGTTCGTGTCTGCCCAAGGACATGAAAGCATTGAAAACGCTGGCGCGTGACCTGTACGTGGACGTGCCGGTGATAGAGAGCATCTACCAAAGCAACGAAAACCAGAAGAAGAATGCCGTCGAAACGATTATCGGTAAAGGTAAGCGCAAGGTGGGCATATTGGGGCTTAGTTTCAAGGCAGGCACGGACGACCTGCGATGTAGTCCCATTGTGGATGTAGTGGAGCAATTACTGGGCAAAGGCTTTGAAATTAGGATTTACGATAAGAATGTGAGACTCAGCGAACTGACTGGTACGAACAAAGATTTTATCATGGCCAAGATACCTCACTTACAACACTTCGTGACGGATGACCTGCACTCGGTGTGTCGGAACAGTGACGTGCTGGTGGTGGCCAACAAGGAGAAGGAGTTTGCCAACCTGCTGGCCGACTATCCGCAGAAGGTAGTGATTGACCTGATACGGCAGTGGAAAGAGGTGGACTACAACGGTTACTATGAAGGTCTGTCATGGGGAAGCATCAACATGAATCCTGCCCAAGCCGAACAGATAGCGCAAGACTTTAAACGGACTGAGTTCTGAGGCCGACAGAAAACAAATTATGGGAAAGCTGTTTTGGTACTTGAACCGCCTCCAGGCTATGGACTTGCGAGAGGTGTGCTGGAGGGTGCAACAAAGGCTGCTTGCCAAGGCGGAAAAGAAACGCTTTGGCAAGCAGCGCGTCAGGGTGGACGGTGAAGTGTGGAATGAAGCGCTCAGGGAGTTGGGCTTCGATGCAGGTGCTTTGGGAATCAACTTGGCCAACGCGCATTATTCTACCGTTACTGAAGTACATCGTCTGCAAGGTCCGGACTATGGCAAATGGCCGGACACCTTCAGCTACGATCTGACATACAAGCAGCGAGATGATTTAGGCGATGCACGGACCTGTTGGGAGAAGCACCGGCATTTCCGGTTCGCCTTACTGGCAAAGGCTGCTTATGTTTCGGGCGACAGGAGGCTGCTTGCCCACTTGAGTGACGAACAAGACAGGTGGTGCGAACAGCACACTTTCTTGCATGGGATAGCATGGACTTCGGTCATGGAGGTGGCTATCAGGGCTGTCAACTGGATGGTAGCCTTGGCCTTTTGCAAGGACAAGAAACTGGCAGAAAGGTTGCGGACGGGGGTTATCAACATGACGGACTACTTGACTCGTCATTACAGCCGTTTTTCTTCTGCCAACAATCACCTGTTGGTGGAAGCAGCTGCCATAGGGTTGGCCGGATATGCCTTTGGTTACCGACCTTGGAAGGAACTGGGTATGGCACTATTGTCGAAGGAGCTGCTGAACCAGAACTATGAGGATGGCGTGAACAAGGAACTCTCCCTGCACTACCAAACTTTCGGAATGGAAGCCTACTGCCTGATGATGCGGGCTATGCAGGCACATGATGATAAAATCCCGACCGCATGGTACGGGATGCTGAGCAAGCAAGCCGAATATGTGGCTCACAGCCTGTGGAACGAACAGGTGCCCATGGAGTTTGGTGATGATGATGAGGGCAAAATCTTAGACTTGCAAGGGGGTGAGTGGAATTATTGCAGCTACATCCTACAGTTCTGCTCCCTGCTGACCGGCAGAAGGTACCATGCCTTTGGCAGCATCCACGAAAACATATTTTGGCTGTTCAGTAACAAGGCTATCGAGCAGATAAGGTCGGCGGTACTGTATGACAACCGAGCCAGCAGATGCTTTGAGGTAGGTGGAAACACTTTCCTCCGTGATACTTCCGGTCGCATTTTGGTGGGGATGGATCATGCAGCTCTAGGCTTTGGCCGCATTGCCGCCCATGGACATGCCGACGCGCTGAGCGTGCAGTTGATGGTGGACGGGATGAGTGTGCTGGCCGACCCAGGTACTTACATTTACCATTGCGACTTGGGCATGCGCAACGTCTTCAGGAAAACTATTAACCACAACACTCTGTGCTTGCTGAATCGGGCAGGTAAAACCATTGACCAATCGCAGATGTTGGGACCTTTTTTGTGGGGCAAGCGTGCACAATGCATGTTGGAAGTATGTGAGTCTGATCGCTGGCACGACAAAATAGTTGCCAGCCACAACGGATACCACCCCATCGTACATAGGCGAACGGTGGAGCTGAAAGGTAAAAACAGTAGTAGCCCCTGGCTACAAATAGAAGATGAGTTGGACAAGGATGGTAAGTGGGTAGTCACATGGCTGCTCGGAAAGCAGTGCAAGGCAAGCGGAATGGAAAACGGCTACCGGATAAGCTGCGGGCAGAGTGAGGTCATCATGACCATAGGAACTTCCGTGGAGAAGATTTGTCTGGAAGAGGCATGGATAAGCGAATCCTATGGCACGAAAACACGGACTACGGCCATACGGATTTATGGCAGTGGCATGAGGCTTTCTGTCAATTTCAAAATCAACCTTTATCATTAATTCATAGCACATACATAATGGATAGAAGAATTCTAATTATCGTAGAAAATCTCCCTGTGCCTTTTGACACCCGTGTGTGGCAGGAGGCGACAACGTTGGCTGCCAACGGATATACGGTTTCAGTCATTTGCCCCACAGGCAAAGGCTTTGACAAGGAGTATGAATACTTGCAAGGTGTGCATATCTACCGCCATAAGCTTCCCAAGGAAGGGAACGGTGCGTTAGGCTATGTCCGTGAATATTTCAGTGCCCTTTGGGCCGAATATACCTTGGCTAAGCGGGTGTGGAAGAAACATGGCTTCCACTGCATTCATGGCTGTAATCCGCCTGATGACATTTGGATGGTGGCACGGATGTTCAAGGGGAAAGGAGTGGAGTACATATTCGACCATCACGATATTTGCCCTGAACTGTTTGAGGCTAAATTCGGATATACCAAGGGGTTACTCTACAAAAGCCAGCTGTGGCTGGAACGGCAGACTTACAGGCACAGCAAATTTGCCTTTGTGACCAACGAGAGTTATCGGAAGATAGCCATTGAGAGGGGGGGCATGAGGCCAGAAGACGTGATAGTACTGCGTAGCGGCCCTAAGCTGGAACGGCTGCGGATAGTGCTGGCTAAACCTGAGATAAAGCGAGGACGAAAGTACATGGTAGGTTATTTGGGCGTAATAGGGCAACAAGAGGGAATAGAATATCTGCTGGAAGCCGCCCGGTATATCAAGGAAGACCTGAAGAGGGATGATATATTTTGGGGTATTGTGGGTGGAGGTCCCCACTTAGACCAGTTGAGGAAGCAGGCTACGAAGATGGAACTGGATGACATCGTGGAATTTACGGGGCGTGTGCCCGATGCACAGTTGCTGGATTACCTGAATACAGCGGACGTATGCGTCAATTCAGATGAATATAATGCAATGAATGACAAAAGCACAATGAACAAGATATTGGAATACATGGCATTGGGCAAGCCCATCGTGCAATTCGACTTGACGGAAGGGAGGTATAGCGCACAGGAGGGCTCGCTCTATGCCAAGCATAACGATGCCAAGGATATGGCGGAAAAGATAGTGTATCTGCTGGATCATCCGGAAGAACGGAAGCGAATGGGCAAGTTTGGCAGAAACCGTGTAGTGAACGAACTTTCGTGGGAGCATACGAGCAAGGCTTTGTTGGAAGGGTATGATAAATATTTTAAAAATAGAGGATTATAAATCTATAGGATATTTGAATCGCTATGTTTTTTGATCATTTATGGTTTTATTGTTATGGTTTTGTCAACTATGAAACATTATGATTACCTGATAGTAGGCGCAGGTCTGTTCGGTTCTGTATTTGCCTATAAAGCTACGAAGCAAGGAAAGAAATGCCTGGTGATTGACCGTCGTCCGCATTTGGGAGGAAACCTTTATTGCGAGAATGTGGAGGGGATTAATGTGCATAAATACGGTGCGCATATCTTTCATACCTCGAATAAGAAGGTGTGGGATTTCGTCAACTCGATTGTGGAGTTCAACCGTTATACCAATTCGCCCGTGGCAAATTACAAAGGTAATCTATACAACTTGCCTTTCAACATGAATACGTTCTATCAGATGTGGGGCGTGACAACCCCAGCCGAAGCCACGGCTAAGATAGAGGAACAGAAGGCGAAAGCTATAGCCCGTATGAAGGTGGACGGTGTAACCGAACCACGCAATTTAGAAGAGCAGGCGCAGATGCTTATCGGAAAGGATATTTATGAAAAACTGATAAAAGGATATACCGAAAAACAATGGGGACGGAAATGTACGGAGCTTCCAGCTTTCATCATCAAAAGGTTACCAGTGCGTTTAGTGTTTGACAACAACTACTTTAACGACAAATACCAAGGAATCCCCATCGGTGGTTACAATGTGTTGATAGATCGTCTGTTGGAAGGTGCTGATATACGGTTGGACTGTGAATTCTTTACGCATCGTCAAGAACTGGAGGCTTGGGCGGACAAGGTGGTGTTTACTGGTGCTATTGACGAGTATTATGGTTATCGGTTTGGCAAGTTGGAATATCGCACGGTGCGGTTTGAAACAGAAACATTGGACACGTCGAACTACCAAGGCAATGCCGTAGTAAACTACACGGAGCGTGAAGTGCCATATACCCGTGTGATAGAGCACAAGCATTTCGAGATGTTCGGTGCAGATGTGGACAATTGCCCGAAAACGGTCATATCGTGGGAATACAGTTCAGAATGGACGGAAGGCAGCGAGCCTTATTATCCAGTGAATGATGAGAAGAACAATGCGCTTTACCATAAATACAAAGAGCTGGCGGATAAAGAAACGAACGTAATCTTCGGTGGAAGGCTTGCGGAGTATAAGTATTATGACATGCACCACATCGTAGAAAAAGTATTGAATCTGTTTTAATTTGTAAAAGTGCAATTCTGAAAAGTCAATAATGCATGAAAAAGATCAAAAATCTGAAGACTTTCCATGAAATATTTTTATTCGTTTATTATATTGTGCTGTTTGGTAACCAATATGTTGGGTCAGCATACCTACGGCACATCAGGGCTGCTTTATTCTCCTACAGCCGAAATGCAGAAAGACAAGACTGTCATGATTGGTGGCAGCATGATAGACCACAATATTTATCGTGATGCCTATTGGAATGCCCATGATGAGTATAATCCTTATACTTATAACTACTATCTGAACATTACGCTGTTTCCATGGTTAGAAATAGCTTATACCTGTACGCTGGTAAAAGGCATTCATGGCAGCAATTACTGGCCGCAGCAGACTTGGGGCAAATTCACCAATCAAGACCGTTCGTTTCATGGGCGCTTGCGTCTGTGGAAAGAAGGCTGGTGGAAGCAATGGATACCACAAATCGTGCTGGGAGCGAATGATCCGGGTAGTCACGAGAGTGCAGGCGGCGGTGACCTTACATTTCAAGATGTAGGAGAAAGCACCAATCATCTGACCCGTTTCTATGTAGCTGCTACCAAGCATTTTACTTTTGAGAAATGGGGAACATTGGGTTTACACGCTTCAGTCATCCAGTTTGACGGTTTGGATTTCGACAACGAACACGGCGTGACGGTAGGCATAAATTACCGTTTCAACCGTACTGAAGATGATTTTTGGAATAAAGCGTTGAACGGACTAAATCTGATGGGAGAATATTATGACAGCGTGTGGAACGTGGGAACAAACTATTCGGTGTGGAAAGACCGGATCAATGTGGTGGCAGCACTGTATGACGGTCGGTTTTTGTCTGTTGGGATATATTTCAGAGTGTGCTTGAAGTAACCAAGTATTTATTCGAATTTATGAGGATTATTGGAATAAAATTAAAAGCAGGAAGAAGTTCAGTAATAAAGAAATTACATGAAGGACACAGTATCCTTTCGGCAAGTACCATGGAGCCATCCGAACAGAACATATGGAAATGGATGGACAACGAACAAGATGGAGAAGAAAATCCCTAAATCAGATGTACTGTTCTTGTTTTGGGGATGATACTTTTGCGGTTTCCATGCAGATAACAAGTCAATTGTATCGTTGGAGCGAACGGCTCAGAAAAAAGTACTCTGTTGGAATTGATACTATGTATTATCAATAATTTTTCATACAGACTTTTTGATGTCGCACGGAAAGAAAGGATGAAAAAATACAACTGCACAACACGTACAGGCGTTATGTGCTCTCCCCCATGGCAAACGCAATTGTTTGGCTATATTGTACGGTGGTTGTCATATTGTCGTACTTGGTACATGGACATTATGATTATTCTTACCACTTCACATCAGCCCCTCATGAAATGATGGCAATGGCTGGTCATGCAGCCGTAGAGTTCGACCTGCCGATACTTGCATTCTTTATCATAATTTCCCACCAATGGAGGATTATGCGACGGCTGAATGTGCTACGCAAGAGAATCGACGCAGCAGTTTCTCTCCAAACAGGGGTAGGTTATGGCTACAAAGGTGCATCCGCGAACACCTCCCGGTCATACAATTACCCCATCGCCACAACACGCGAGATAGAATTTCACCTGATAGAAATAATCAACCGGATTGTCAGGCTGCCGTTCCATCCCAGTATATTCTTCGTATTTGACGAACTGGACAAGATAGAGGTTCCATACAACACCTCTGGTGATACACAACCTGAATTCTCAAACGAGAAATACCTTCCTAGCGGAGGCACGTCACGGAAGAGGAAGACCACCGTGCTGCACCTCCTCGGCAACCTGAAATTCTTCACCTCCACGGCAAAGTCCAAATTCATTTTCATCGCAGGGCGGGAGATGTATGACGCATACCTCGCCGACCTGACAGACAGGGAATCGGCCATTTCAAGCCTTTTCAATGGTATCATATACGTGGAAAGTTTCTGCAAGAATGAAAAGAGCGAAAAGGACGTGATGTACAACGCCGAAATCTTCATTGCCAGGTAACTCATTCCACAATCCTATATTAAAAGAAAAGCAAGGGACCAATATATAGAATGTAAGCTCAACAACGAG
>OIEU01000806.1_pt1 | contig 11748 bp, 10 predicted proteins | sample 1581831 | NCBI WGS metagenome assembly OIEU01 (sample SAMN03281007, study PRJEB24777) | human gut metagenome | isolation source: fecal sample PR166 from 1 month old female Malay infant, vaginally...
TAGTATATCAATTCATGGTTCTATTACTTGTAATATTAATTTATTCAATAGGGACTATTTTACCTACAATATTATTAAAGAATATATTTTTATCATCTATTGTAGCTATTTTTTTGATTTGGTGTTTTATATATTTATTAAAAGTACTAATTCTGCGGTTACATGATTCTTATAGTAGTGCTTTTTGGTTATTTGGGGTGTTCATACCTTATGTAAATGTATATGTACTATATCTAATATTATTTAAAGGTTCATGGCGGTACATTGATGCCAGTGCAATTAGTGATAATATTTCTCATTGACTTTCGTAGTTCAATCATGTATTATTGACACATAGTAGTTGATAACAGTTTTCAATTGTGAAAATTGTTTCATGTATGAGTAATATGGAGGTCACATATGAAAGGCATAATTATTGCATCCTTTGGATCAATTTACCAAGATGCTGTGGAGAAATCCATTGGCAGTATAGAGAAAAAAGTACGTTCCATGTATAGTGATATGGAGGTACGCCGCGTATTTTTATCTGATGCATTAGTAGAGAAGTGGAATGAGAAGTACGAGGATAAGATTTCTTCTTTCACAGAGGCTATGCAAGATTTCGCTCGTATGGGTATCGATGAGGTGTACATTCAACCTATTACATTGGTGGCAGATCAGTGCTACCAACAAATGCGCAAACAAGCATTAAAATTTTTACATAGCAATGAATATGGTTTTAGTCAGGTTAATATTGGTAAACCATTGCTTACCTCTTTAGGTGTAAAAAATTATGCCGATGATTATGAAGCAACATTAGAAAGCATTGTTCGTCATGTTAATACAAAAGCACTTAATAAATCTGTTGTACTCATGGCGAATGGTCAAAATCAATTAGAGTTCAGTACTTTGCAATTAAAGGCTATGTATGGAGCAGCGCCAAACGTAGTAGTATTTACTACAAATGGTTTCCCTACCTTCAAACAAGCTCTTACTTTCTTGGATCGTATGGGGCATAAAGATTTATTAGTTGTACCATTGGCACTCATAGGTTCTACACATTTAATGGACTATCTTGGCGGTGAACGCTCCGATTCCATTTATGCTTTACTCGCTGAGGAAGGCTACAATGTTGACATTTGGAATGAAGGGCTTGGGGAAAACCCACATGTACAAGATTTATTCTTGAAACATTTAGGTCAAGCTATTCGCATGTCTGATCGGAAGCGGCCCATGCCTAGAGAATCAGTAAAGCCTGTTATGACAAATTCTCGCTTGGAAGCGCAAGGTTTGATTTCTTGATATTTGCTATTACATAATTAGACATACAACACTCCACTCTTTCACATTAATAAAAATCCTCCTTGTTGGACATCCAATGAGGAGGATTTTTACTTTTACCATGAAAGATAAGAATAATTTCTATTTTATACGTACCACGGTATGCCCCTATAGAATGGTCTATGGTATGATTAAGATACATTATTAGTTTATATAAGGAGACTTTCATGAAACAAGCTATCTTAGTTGTTGCCTTTGGATCTACTGTGGACAGTGCTCGTGAACATAATATCGATTCCGTAGTAGAACATATTCGTAAATCGTATCCGGATTATACTGTAGAATTAGCTTTTTCTTCTCGTATCATCGTTAAGCGCTTACGTGAGCGTGGTATTGAGATTCCTACTGAACAAGGGGCGTTAGAAAAACTGATTCAAGAAGGTTATACACATGTATATGTGCAGCCACTCCATTTCACCGGTGGTGAGGAGTTCGATAAATTGAAAAATAATATTCTTGCTCATGAGGGTGAAGGACAACTTGAAGTGTTGCGTGTAGGTAGACCTCTCGTATACTACATGGGACAAGAAGAGCATCCAGATGATTATCAAATCTTGATTGACCGTTTCATTAAATCTCTTAATATTTCTAAGGATGACGGTTTGTTAATGGTTGGTCATGGAGGTCTTGGCTCTGGAAACTCCTCGTATGGTAATTTACAGTTCAAATTGATTCGTGCTGGTCTTACGAATGTACGTATCGCTGTGCTAGAGAATGCTCCTTATGTGGCCGACGTAGCAACACCTTGGGAGTGGTTCGATGGTAAGCGCCCAAATACGATTTATTTACATCCATTATTATTAGTTCTTGGTGATCATGCGCAAAATGATCTCTTTGGCGATGAAGAGGATAGTATAGTGAATGAACTCGCTGAAGCAGGTTATGAGGTTAAACCAATCAATGCTGGTTTAGGTGAGTACGAAGTAATTCAAGATATCTTCCGTCAGCATTTACAAGATTGTATCGATGATTTGTATGGCAAACGTAGTGCTCATCGTCCTACAATACCAAATATTAAATAGTGCCTTTGTATATATTGCATAAATTAGTTATAATAAAAGATATTGCAATTATAAATAGAGTGTAGCTATAAGAAGAGGAGATACCCATGAAAGGTAAATTATATGGTATTGGCGTAGGCCCTGGCGATTCTGAATTAATGACTGTGAAAGCTGCTCGCATCGTAGGTGAAGCAGATATTATCATCACACCTAAAACAGAAAAGAAAGATGGTTCCGTAGCCCTTGATATTGCATCCCCATATATACAAGAACATACAGAAATCGTTCCCGTTGTATTCCCAATGGTGTTGGATGATTCTACGCAAGAGGAAGGCTGGCAAGAGGCTAAACGCGTTATCTTGTCTTACTTAGATGAAGGTAAAAGTGTTGTATTCTTAACATTAGGTGACCCGATGTTCTATAGTACATATATGTATGTATATCGTTTGATTGAAAATACAGGTCATGAAATTGAAACAATTCCTGGTGTGACTGCATTCTGTGCTATCGGATCTCACCTTGGCTATCCAATTGTAGAGAAGGAAGAGGTATTGGCCATCGTTCCAGCTACAGCGCCTAAAGAAAAAATCGATGCTGTATTAGCTGTTGCAGATGATGCAGTTATCATGAAGGTATATAAAAACTTTGATGAAGTACAAGAAACCTTGATTAAACATAATATGGCAGATGATGCGGTTATGATTAGCCGTGTAGGTTTGCCTGATGAGCAAGTATTCGTAGGTTTAGATAATATACCAAAAGATACTAAACTCAACTACTTATCTACAATTCTTGCAAAACGCAAGGATCGTTAACAAACACATCGTATTACGAGGTAATATCTATGAACACAGTACAGATTCCACGTGTTGTCATTGCTGGTACCAACTCTGGTGTTGGTAAAACAACTATCGTAGCGGGCTTATTGGCTGCTTATGCAAATGGTGGACGTACGGTGCAATCTTTTAAAGTGGGCCCGGATTATATTGATCCGGGCTTTCATAAAATTGCATCCGGCCGTGACAGCTATAATTTAGATACGTGGCTTGTGCCACCTCACAAGTTGACTCCTTTCTTTGCTACAATGGCACATGATGTAGACCTTGCCATTATTGAAGGTGTTATGGGCCTTTACGATGGTGGTCGAGAAGGCGTTAGTTCTACGGCTCAAATTGCTAAACAGTTAAATGCACCGGTGGTGCTTGTTATTGATTGTAAGGCTATGGGTGAAAGTGCAGCAGCTATTGCTAAAGGGTTCCGTGACTATGACCCAGAGGTAAACTTTGGTGGTGTCATTTTGAACCGCTTAGGCTCAGCCAATCATGAGCGTATGGTTCGTGAAGGGATGGATAAAATTGGTGTACCTGTTATTGGTGCCATTTATCGTGATGATCGTATGCATTCTCCAGAGCGTCATTTAGGACTTACACCAGTTACTGAAATCGATCCAACAGAGGCGATTAATACGATTCGAGAAGCTGTTGAGAAGATGGTAAATCTCGATGCACTATTGGAAATTGCTACCAATGCACCAACTATCGAACTACCAGATGCTATAGATGTTAAATCCATTGAAAAACGTGTGAAAATCGGTGTAGCTTATGATGAGGCATTCTCTTTTTATTATCCAGCTAGTCTTGCTGCGTTAGAGGAAAAAGGGGCTGAGCTTGTTTACTTTAGTCCGCTTAATGATTCGGTAATTCCCGATGTAGACGGACTTGTATTTGGGGGTGGCTTTCCAGAAATGTTTTTATTCCAGTTATCTAGCAATGAGTCTATGAAGGAATCTATCCGCCAAGCTAATGCACAAGGTATGCCTATTTATGCCGAATGTGGTGGCCTTATGTATCTTTGTGAAAGCATTCATGACTTTGAAGGCTCTGTATATAAAACTGTAGGTATTGTACCTGCCAATTGTGTGATGCAACAAAAGCTTCAAAAGGTGGGGTATGTTACAGCAACTGCAAAGAGAGATACTTTATTAGGCGCTATGAATACAGCTATTCGTGGTCATGAGTTCCATTTCTCTACAATGGAGCCAACTATAGATGACTTCCCATGGGCTTTTCATTTAGAAGGAGGCCGTAAACCTCAATCGTATGACGGCGGCTATGCAACAAAAAATGTATTAGCTTCTTACTTACATTTGAACTTTGCTGGCTCTGATGAAGGGGCACAACATTTTGTTGATACATGTGCTGCTTATAAAGCCCAAAAGTAATAGATGTATAAATGTATTTAATAGGTTTATATGACTATGTGTTATCACAATTACATTCTGTGGGACAGTTCGTATTAAAGGAGCTATTATGGAAGAACGTGGATTAATTCTAGTTAATACAGGGAATGGTAAAGGTAAAACAACAGCGGCATTAGGCGTTGTTTTACGTGCTGTCGGACAAGGTTTCAAGGTTCTTATATTACAATTTATTAAGAGCGGCAATGGCTATGGTGAATTGGCAGGTCTTGCCAAACTAGGTGATCAAGTTGAAATTCGCTCTATGGGAAAAGGCTTTATTTACTATAAACGGGATGAAGTAGGGGAAGCTGAGCTTGCTCGCCACAAAGAAGCAGCACAAGCCGCTTGGCGTACATTAGTAGAGGAAGTAAACTCCGACAAATGGGATCTAATTGTTATGGATGAAATAAATAATGCCATTAATTATGAGCTTATCGATGTGCATTCTGTAGTGGAAATGCTTAACAATAAGCCAAAAAGACTTCATGTTGTTTTGACAGGGCGTTATGCTAAACCTGAAATCATTGATATGGCGGATACTGTAACAGAAATGAAGGTAGTAAAGCATGCTTATGAAAAGGGCATAAAAGCTGCTAAAGGAATAGAATTTTGATTTAATTCAAAAAAATCGAAAAAAATCGAAAAAGAACTTGCTAAAACTATATCGAAAATGTATAATATAGTCATAAGCACAGAGGTGCTCAATATTCTTGACATTAAGTATGTATATAAGACTAACCAGGAGGTTAACTATGGCTGTACATGATTACATTAAATCTGGCGATTTCGCTACTGAAAAACACGTTCCTGTTATCGAAACAGTTGACACTGTAAAAGCAGGTGAAACATTCCACGTTACTTTATCCGTAGGTAAAGACATTGCACATCCAAACACTGTAGAACATCACATTGATTGGATTAAATTGTACTTCGTAGCTGAAGGCACTCAATTACCATTCGAAGTTGGCGCTATCGAGTTCAACGTTCATGGTGACGGTGCAACTGCAAACGAAGGTCCTGTAGCAGCAGTTTCTGAAGGTACTTTAGCAGTAGCTTTGAAAAAATCTGGTAAATTGATCGCTGTTTCCTACTGCAATATCCACGGTTTGTGGGAATCCGAAAAAGATATCGTAGTTGCTTAATTAACTATTACAACTAATAAAGACCAGTCCTAGGGCTGGTCTTTTTGTATATCTATGTGTTCACATAGTTTAATAATGAGGCAAAGTTAAACTTTTAATAGTAGATATTTAATGGCATTATGGCTAATACATGTTAGGATTGTTTAATGCATATTCATAATATTATAGACATATTATTTGATTTTTAATGTCCGCATAAAAAGGAGTTTTGTATCACTCCAGTGGATTAATTGCTGTACATCCCTTTACAGTGCTATTTGTTTGTGGTAAAGTATATGCATATTGATATTTAGTAAACATAGTTAAATGAGGGATTATTGTGGCCTTAATCGTTAAAAAATTTGGTGGCAGTTCCGTAGCTACACCAGAAAAAATATTTAATATTGTTGATCGCGTTCTTCGTGAGAAGCAAGCTGACGATAAAATCGTTCTTGTTGTATCCGCTATGGGTGATACAACTGATGACTTGGTGGCCTTAGCTAAACAAGTTACATCCAAGCCGTATGGTCGCGAAATGGACCGCTTGTTGTCTACCGGTGAACAAGTAACAATTGCATTGATGGCAATGGCTTTTAACGAACGTGGTCAGGAATCTGTATCCTTAACAGGTGATCAAGCAGGTATTACAAGTAGTGATACGTTTAATAAAGGTCGCATTTTGGGCGTTGATCCTAATCGTGTGTTTGAAGCTTTGGATGAAGGTAAAATTGTAGTAGTTGCTGGTTTCCAAGGTATAACTGAATATGGTGATATGGTGACATTAGGCCGTGGTGGCTCTGATACAACAGCTGTTGCATTGGCAGGTGCTATGAAAGCGGATGTATGTGAGATTTTTACGGATGTAGACGGCGTATATTCTACAGATCCTCGCGTGGCGAAGGAAGCTTTCAAATTAGAAGAAGTAACGTATGGCGAAATGCTTGAAATGGCACGCCTTGGTGCAGGTGTAATGCAGCCGCGTGCCGTAGAAATGGGTTTCCGTTATGGTGTACCTATTCATGTACGTTCTACATTTAGTGATAAACCAGGTACTATTATTCGGGAGGATTATACTGTGGAAGCAAATAAACACGTAATTACTGGCGTAGCTGATGATACAAATACAGCAAAAGTAGCCCTTGTAGGCGTTGAAAATAAACCAGGCGTTGCAGCGACTGTATTCAAAGCATTAGCTGCTAGAAACGTTGACGTAGATATGATTGTTCAATCTATCCGTTCCGTAGGAGAACCAAAAACTGATCTTATCTTTACAGTAGCTATGGATGATGTGGTATTAGCTCGAGAAGTATTAGAAGAATTACAAAAAGCAGTAGATATTGAAGCTGTTAATATTGATGAAAAAATGGCTAAAGTTTCCATTATTGGTGCAGGTATGTTAGGACAGCCTGGTGTAGCTGCGCAAATGTTTGATATTTTGAGCCAAGAAGGTATCAATATTGAAATCATTTCTACTTCTGAAATTAGTATTTCTTGTCTTGTTGCTGAAGATCGCGTAAAAGATGCTGTTCGTGTAATTCATAATGGCTTATTGTTAGATCAACGAGGTTAATCATTGCATGGATAGTCTACGTAGTTTTATGGATGAAATGCTCAATGACCAAGGTCGTAAGGAAGGTTTCATTAGCGATCTACTAGGAAATCTAAAAAATCAGCCTATTCCAACATTGGAACAAGCTCAAACTGGTTACACAACAATGAGTAATTTACATGGTATCTTCTATGATTACGATAAGTCTGAGGTTACTATTACTTACAAGGTTGTACCAGATATGTATCAACCATATACATTGAGTTTTATACAATTCGAAGCCGTGTTAGAAGGCTTATTAACCTTGCGTCGCAATCAAAAGTGGCAGATGCAACATAATAAATAATATGAACCCCATGGGAATACTTGCCTATGGGGTTTTATAATTCGATAATTATTCTTAACATCTATATATAGAGTCATCGATATGATATAATAAATTATTCAGAGAGAAATCATTATATTAGTATAGAAAGAAGGGACAGCATGGAAATAAATAAGGTTTATTCTGGCTTTCGCCTTGACCGCATTGAGCGCATTGATGAGATCAATGGTACCGCTTATGAAATGAAACATGAAAAGTCTGGTGCTCGTTTAATTTATATTGATTCACCAGATTCTAATAAAGTATTCAATATCGCTTTTAGAACAACACCACATAATAGTACTGGTGTTGCACATATTATGGAACATTCCGTTTTATGTGGTTCTCGTAAGTTTCCTTTAAAAGAGCCATTTGTTGAGCTTGTTAAGGGATCTTTGAACACGTTCTTAAACGCTATGACTTACCCTGATAAAACAATGTATCCTGTAGCCAGCAAGAATGATAAAGATTTCCACAACTTGATGGACGTATATCTTGATGCTGTATTGTATCCACGCGTTCGTGAAGATGCAGAAATCGTAATGCAAGAAGGTTGGCATTATGAATTAGATAGTGCGGACGATGAACTTACCTATAAAGGTGTTGTATTTAATGAGATGAAGGGGGTTTATTCCTCTCCGGATTCCGTTCTAGAACGCCAAATGATGCGTGAACTTTTCCCAGATACCACTTATGGTGTTGATTCTGGTGGAGATCCTGACCATATTACAGACTTAACTTATGAAGAGTTCCAAGAGTTCTATCGAGTTCATTATCATCCGTCCAATAGTTATATCTTCCTTTATGGTGATATGAATATTGAAGAGCAATTGGCATTTTTGAATGATGAGTACTTAAGTCATTTTGATGCTATTGAGGTTAATACAGAGGTTGCTATACAAACGCCATTTACGGAAGGTAAAGTGGTAAGTTATCCATATAGTGTAGGTTCTGAAGAGCCAACAGACAACCGAACTTTACATTCCTTTGCCTATGTGTTACCTGATGTAACTCCTGAGCATAGCTTGGCTTTTGAGGTATTAACACATGCATTGTTGACATCTCCTGCGGCTCCTCTTAAACAGGCTTTGGTGAAAGCAGGTATCGGCTCTGATGTGAGTGGCTATTATCTTGATAGTATTCGTCAACCTTTGTGGACCGTGCAAGCAACTGGTTCCAATCTCGATAAACAAGCTGAGTTGCAACGCATTGTGGAGTCTACATTGCAAGAACTTTGTGATAATGGTTTAGATAAAGAATTATTAGAAGCTTCCTTGAATAGCATTGAGTTTGCTCTTCGTGAAAGTGACTTTGGAGGTCGGCCAATTGGTTTAGCGTATGTTATCCGTATGATGGATAACTGGCTATATGACAATGATCCACTCGAGTTATTACACTACGAAGAAGCATTAGTGAATATTCGTAAGGGCTTATCCGGTACGTACTTTGAAGATTTAATTCGTCAATCTATCTTAAATAACAATCATAAAGTGCTTGTTTCTATTTATCCTGAACGGGGTCTTCAAGAGCGCAAGGATGCAGAGGTTAAAGAACATTTAGCCGCTGTAAAAGCTAAGATGTCTCCAGAAGAAATCGAAGCAATTGTAGAGCAAACAAAACGACTTAAACTTCGTCAAGAGGCTCCAGATAGCGACGAAGCGTTAGCATCGATACCATTGCTTGAATTATCAGATTTAAATCCTAATATTGAAGAAGTAGAACGTCGTGAAAGTAAAATTGGCAACACTACAGTACATTTTGTGCCTACTTTCACAAAAGGCATCAACTATGTAGGGCTTTACTTTAATTTAAGCTGTCTTACAGAAGATGAATTGTTCTACGCCGATATTTTAAGTGATATTATTGGTCGTATCAACACATCTGAACGTGGCTATGAAGCATTGGCGAAAGATATCAATATGAATCTTGGTGGTTTAAGCTCAGATATTACGGCTATTAGCAAAGATGGTAAGCGTGATGAATTTACGCCTCTCATGATTGTTCGAGCTAAAGCTTTGCATTCTAAATTACCTGACTTATGCCGTTTGATTAACGAAGTAGTACAAAAAGCAGATTATAGTGACGATAGACGCTTGACTGAACTTGTTCAAGAAAGCAAAGCTATTTGGGATAATGAAGCATTCCGTCGTGGTAATTCCATCGTAAGTCAACGTGTTATGGCTCAAGTGTCTGCAGTTGGTAAATTTAGAGATAATGGTAACTTTGGTTATTATCAAAAGATTAGCGAGTTGGCTTCTAATCCTGCGGCATTACCATTATTGCCAGAAAAATTAGCTGATGTAGCTCGTAAGATTTTCCGTGCTAACAATGTGGATATCATGTTCGTTGGTGAAGAAGGCGAAGTAGAAGCCTTTGAACATCTTATGAAACCATTTATTGAAACCTGGGATACTACTGAGTTAAGTAATGATACATTAAAGATTACACGTTTGTCTGGTAATGATGGTATCGTTACAGCTGGTAAGGTTCAATACGTAGCTCAAGGTGGTAACTTTGTAGACCATGGGTATAAACACGTAGGCCCAATGAGTGTATTAGAGACGATTTTACGCTATGAATATCTATGGATTCGCATTCGTGTACAAGGTGGTGCTTACGGTGCCTTTGCAAACTTCTATGACGATGGTAATATGATTTTCTGTAGCTATCGCGATCCAAACTTGGTAGAAACATTAAATGTATATAAAGAATTACCTCAATACCTTCGTGAGTTTACGTTGACTGATCGTGAGATGCGTAAATATATTATCGGTACTATGAGCTCCTTGGACTTGCCTATGACTCCTGCGTTGCGTGGTCCACGTGCGATGGGGATGTATTTTAGCGGTGCTAAACTAGAGGATAAGGTAGAGTTTCGTAAACAAGTTATCGCTTGTAAGCCAGAGGATATCGTTGCTTTAGCAGATGTGGTTGAACCAGTATTGAAGGACAATCATATTTGTACAATGGGGAACGAACAAAAAATTAAAGACGCTGGTAAGGTATTCGATAACATTATTTCTCTAGGATAATTGTTTTATATCATGTATAGTGGCATATTCTGTGTAATTCTACGGGGTATGCCACTTGTTTTGTACTGTAGGAGGGTATCATGAAAGGTCGATTTGCTCCAAGCCCCACAGGATATATCCATCTCGGAAATGTGTGGATAGCCCTCTTATCTTATGTTTCTACGAAGCAACAAAAAGGGCAGTATGTTGTGCGAATGGAGGATATAGACATCCAACGCTCTAAACGTGAGTTAGGGGAAGCTCTATTAGATGATTTAGAGTGGCTAGGCTTTGAATGGGATGAAGGGCCTCGTGTTGGTGGACCAGAATCAACATATTGGCAAAGTGAACGACAAACATATTATGGAGACGTATTAGAACATCTTGCATCAGAAAAACTAATTTATCCTTGCTTTTGTAATCGCACAAGACTGCATTCTATTGCTTCGGCGCCCCATGTAGGAGAGGTAGTACATCGATATGATGGTCATTGCCGTCATCTAGAGGCTAAATTGATAAAAGAGTTTATGACGTCTAAGGAGCCATCTTTGCGTTTAGCCGTTAATTCCTGTGATATAGATTTCGTAGATCGTTGGCAAGGCTTTCAACATATTCATTTGGAAGGTGAATTAGATGATTATGTATTGCGTCGTGGTGACGGTATGTATGCCTATAATTTAGCTGTCGTATTGGATGATATTGCTATGGGGATAACGGAGGTCATTCGTGGAGACGATTTACTAGAGACTACGGGGCAGCAAATATATTTATATAAAACATTACAAACCAGTTTCAAATCTAAAAATATACAACTACCTTCTTATGGGCATGCTCCATTATTAATTGATTCTGAAGGGCATAGATTATCTAAGCGACAAAAGAGTATTACTATTCGTGAATTACGTGAAAATCAATGGTCTCCTAATAGGATTTTAGGTGAGCTGGCTATTGTAGGGGGCTTAGTTGAAGCTCATACATTAATTCGTAGAGAAATCAGTTTATCTGAATTAATTGAGATTGATTTAAATTTACCTAGTCTTAGTCAGAAAGCGATTGAGATAGAAATCAAAGAATAGAGCAAAAAAATAGTATTGCTTTATGTTATAGAATGATTGCTAAAAGAGAATAATTCTTTAACTATAT
>OIEU01000814.1_pt1 | contig 11620 bp, 9 predicted proteins | sample 1581831 | NCBI WGS metagenome assembly OIEU01 (sample SAMN03281007, study PRJEB24777) | human gut metagenome | isolation source: fecal sample PR166 from 1 month old female Malay infant, vaginally...
TAAAGTGGCACGCGAGCTGGGTTCAGAACGTCGTGAGACAGTTCGGTCTCTATCTATCGTGGGCGTATGAAATTTGCGTGGCTCTGACACTAGTACGAGAGGACCGTGTTGGACAGACCTCTGGTTTACCGGTTGTGCCGCCAGGTGCATTGCCGGGTATCTAAGTCTGGATCGGATAAGTGCTGAAAGCATCTAAGTACGAAGCCGGCCACAAGATTAGATTTCTGAGGGTCGTTGTAGACTACGACGTTGATAGGATGCAGGTGTAAAGGTAGAGATACCAAAGCCGAGCATTACTAATTGCCCGTCCACTTTCCTTATATTTAGGATGGTGTATACGTTCGGTTATTACTACAGGATAAGATAACGCTGATGGCTTGTCGATATGTCGCCCTTATTCAGGTGGCTATAGCACAAGGGTTCCACCTCTTCCCATTCCGAACAGAGAAGTTAAGCCTTGTCACGCCGATGGTACTGCGTCACAGTGGGAGAGTAGGTAGCTGCCGTTTTTGATTGAAGCCTCCGGACTTGAAGAAGTTCCGGAGGCTTTTTTTTTGCATCCACGTGTGAAATATGACCTCTACTATTGCTCATCTCCCAATTATGGATTACTTTTGCCCATAACCTAAAAATAATACGTCAATGGATACATTATTACCATTTGCATTACTATGCTTTACCTCTTTTTTCACATTAACCAACCCGTTGGGAACCATGCCTGTATTTTTGACTATGACTAAAGGAATGGATGATGAAGAACGGCGTCATATTGTGAAACGCGCTACTATCATTTCCTTTATTACACTTCTGGCTTTTACTTTCTCCGGGCAATTTTTATTTAAATTTTTTGGAATATCGACCAATGGCTTTCGTATTGCTGCCGGTTTTATTATTTTGAAGATTGGATATGATATGTTACAGGCACGTTTTACTAATACTAAGTTGAAAGACGAAGAAATTAAAACGTATGCCAATGATATTTCAATTACCCCATTATCTATTCCTATGCTTTGCGGTCCCGGTGCTATAGCTAACGGAATAATGTTAATGGATGATGCCAATACTTGGACTATGAAGGGGGTATTGATTGGGATGATTGGTTTGATTTATTTTATCACTTATCTTATATTGCGGGCGTCTACTCGGTTGGTTTCTATTCTTGGCGAAACTGGAAATAATGTAATGATGCGTTTGATGGGACTTATTTTGATGGTAATAGCTGTGGAATGTTTCGTTAGCGGACTTCGTCCGATATTAATTGATATTATCCAATCAAGTAGGGTTTAACCAACGAAAGAATGTGCTGAAAGTAGAATATGATTATTTAATTCACTTTGAGCACATTCTTTGTATCTGGGTGCTGGTTATTAGTCAAATTCAACTAATATACGGAATACTTTTCCGGGGGCTTTCGCCCACTCTTCCATAGCTTGTAGTGCGGTTTCGGGTTTGGCTACTTTGCTGATTAATTCATCCTTTGGACAAGTACCTTGCTCCATATAGCGGATAACTGCCCTGAAATCTGCGGGTAGTGCATTACGAGAACCTCGGATATCAAGCTCTTTCTGTACAAAATATTTAGTCTGAAAAGACACCTCTGATTTTGCATAACCTATGCATACGACCCTTCCGGTAAATCCAACTTCATTGACTGCCATGACATAGGTTGCAGGGCTGCCGACAGCTTCGATGACCACATCAGGACCAAATCCTTCTGTAATCTTTGTCAAGCGTTCGTGTACATTCTCTGTCATGGAGTTGATGGTGTGGTGAGCGCCTACCCGTTTGGCTAGTTCCAATTTTTCATCGTCCAAATCTACGGCAATAACGGTAGCTCCACGAAGAGTTGAACGTACAATAGCACCCATACCGATCATTCCGCAGCCAATAATCATAACTGTATCGATGTCTGTAACTTGCGCTCGTGAAACTGCATGGAAACCTACACTCATTGGTTCGATTAGTGCACAATCACGAGGAGAAATATGGCTTGCCGGGATTATTTTGTTCCAAGGCAGTGCGATATATTCACACATGGCACCATTACGCTGTACTCCCAGGGTTTCGTTATGTTCGCAGGCATTTACTCTGCCGTTACGGCATGAAGCACATTTTCCGCAATTGGTATAAGGATTGACTGTGACGCTCATACCCGGTTTTAATGATTCTGGTACATCCTTGCCTATGGCTTCAATAATAGCTCCTACTTCGTGTCCCGGAATGACAGGTAGTTTTACCATTGGATTACGTCCTAAAAATGTATTCAGGTCCGAGCCGCAAAAGCCTACATATTTAATTTTTACAAGAACTTCTCCCGGTTTAAGAGCGGGTTTCTCAATGTCTACTACCTTCATCTCGGAAGGAGCAGTAATTTGAATTGCTTTCATCTTCTGTTTATTTTTATAAGTTTTTAATCAATTACTTTGTATCCTTTCCAACCATAGTAGGCACAAAACAGGAAACAAATCATAGGAATAGCATAAGCTATATAATAAATGTGTTCGTTCAGATGCATCATATAAGCTGTGAGTTGGGGTAAGCAAGCATTTCCAACGATGGCCATAACTAGAAATGCCGAGCCGCTTTTTGTGTTGCTGCCTAAATCAGTCAAAGCAAGCGAGAACTGAGTGGGATACATGATAGACATGAAAAAAGAAATGCCCAGCATGGCATAAAGACCTGTCCAACCACCAAAACAAACCACAACAATACATAGCAAGACATTAATCAGCGCATATACCAAGAGCATGTCTTGTGGACGGAATTTTACCATGAGTAGTGTGCCTGTCCATCTTCCTGCCAAAAAAGCCAGCATATAAAGACCGAAAAAGGTGGTGGCTGTATTTTCAGGTAGTTCTGCATAGGTACAACAGTAGACTAGAAATAAACTGTTAATGGCTGTCTGACCACCATTGTAGAAGAATTGTGCAATGACTCCCCAACGAAGGTGAGAACGTTTTAAGACTCCGAAATCAATTAATTTTTCTCCTTTATATTCTACTCCTTCCATCGTATTTCCTTCTTTGATTTTAGGTAATTTGGAGAAGATAAAGATGATGGCAATAACAATGAGTAACATAGCTAGCAGCAGATAAGGAAGTTTCATGGCGTCTGTTTCTGTTTGAATGTAACCTTCCCAGCCACCGGGAAAAGAAGCGGGCAGGGTGTTGCGGGTATAGTGGTTGCCACTCAGAATCAGTTTGCTGAGAAACATGGCGGCTATAAAAGCTCCCAGCCCATTGAATGATTGTGCTAGATTCAATCGACGGGGCGCACTTTCTGGATCTCCCAAAGCGGTTACATAAGGATTGGCTGCTGTTTCTAAAAAACACATTCCAGTGGCAATGATGAAGAATATACATAGATATGCCCAATATTCTTTCAGCATAGCAGCGGGGAAGAACAGTAACCCACCACATGCTGCCAGTAATAACCCGAAAATAATTCCCGATTTGTAGCTGTATTTTTTCATGAACATAGCGATGGGAATGGGACAGATGAAATAGGCAAGCCAGTAGGCTGTTTCTGTGAATGATGCTTCGAAAGCGTTTAACTCACAGGTTTTCATCAGCTGTCTTATCATAGTAGGTAGTAGATTGCTGCTGATAGCCCATAGGAAAAACAGGCAGAATATGAGCATCAATGGTACATAATAGGTCTTATTTTTCATGGTATGGATTAATAAGTGTCAGTTGATTATTCTGACATGTTTTTAATGTAAGGAAGAGATATGAGATTTTTGAAACCATAAAATCTTTCGGCGTTTTTACCTAAAAAAAGTGCTTTCTCTTCTTGTGTCATTTCAGTCGTTTTAAGGATGAAATCGTAAGACATCTTGTAAGTAATGGCCGTAATGGTCCGCGGGTAATCCGATCCCCACATCAGTTTGTCCATACCGACCAAATCTGCTGCTTCTTTGATAGCCTTCACCGCTCCTGCAAACGGGTAGAATTCACTGTTGAACAACCAGGTAATGCCTCCTGACTCTATCATGACATGGGTATGCCGGGCCAGTTTTATTTGTTCCTGCCAATGAGGAGTTGTAACCATACCGAAATGTCCGATAGCGATTCGAAGCTGCGGATATTCCTGAATGATTTCTTTCATTTCCTGTACTTGTGTATCCCCATCGGCTAAATCAATGGAAAGGATAATGTCTTTTTCTTGCATGTAATGGAACATTTCCATCATTTCGTCACTGTTCAGCATGACTCTTCCTTCTTTTAGAAAAAGGCGGTGTGCCGGGATTTTTATTGCTTTGAAACCGGAACTTATTAATTCCTTGGCCTGTTGCAGATAACCGGGTTTACGAAATTCGCACATACCGCATACAAAGAAACGGTCTGGGTATTTATGGGACACTTTTGCGAGGTATTCATTTTGGATGCCATCAATAAATTCCTGAGTGACTACGGCAGCCGATACTTGTGCATAGTCCATGTTCGAGAGAAAAACCTCGGCACTATTCCGCCCGTCAATCATAAAGGGCGGAACCATCTGACGTTCTTCTCCCATAAATAACGAACGTCCGTTGGTTAAAGTACGGATAGGCAATCCGTTGACTTCCGTATTTTGCCGTAACCAAAGATGGGAATGTGCATCTATTATGTTAAAATCCATCATTATTCTCCTTTGTATTATGAATTAGCCCAACTGACACGCATTTGTTTTCCGATAATTTCTTGTACTTCCTTTACAAGGTTCCAATCGATGGGTTCTTCAGCGTATGTTATATTTTTCAATACATTATCTGGATTGGCCGAACTGAACAAAGTGGTGGCGATACGTGGATTGCTGACAGAATATTGAATAGCCAGTTTCTCTATAGGATAATTTTTGGACAGGCAATGTTGAACAGCTTTCCGACAGGCTTCTACCAGTGATTGGGGGGCCGGATGCCATGCAGGAACCCCACGTTGGGAGAGCAAGCCCATTGAAAGGGGGGAGGCATTGATGATGCCGATATTCTTTGATTCAAAATAATCCAGATAATCAGTCAGTTTCTCGTCATTCAGACAATAATGGCAGAAGTTAAGTACGCTTTCTACTGTTCCCGGTTCCGAGTGATCAATGATCCATTTTAAGTTTTCTAATTGCAAGTCTGTGATACCTACATGTCCCACAATACCTTTCTTTTTAAGTTCTACCAGTGCAGGTAATGTTTCGTTGACTACCTGATTCATGTCTGAAAACTCTACATCGTGTACATTAATCAGATCGATATATTCAATGTGGAGTCTGTCCAAGCTTTCATACACACTTTCCGTTGCACGTTTTCCGGAATAATCCCATGTGTTGACTCCATCTTTTCCATAGCGTCCCACTTTGGTAGAGAGATAATATTTGTCACGTGGTATTTCTTTCAATGCTTTGCCTAATACGGTTTCGGCCTTGTAGTGCCCGTAGTAGGGAGATACATCAATAAAATTCATTCCATTCTCTACTGCTGTGTAAACAGCTTTGATACCCTCTGCTTCGCGGATATCATGAAAAACTCCTCCTAATGAAGATGCGCCGAAACTAAGATTGGAAACCCGCATACCGGTTTTCCCGATTTCATTGTAATTCATAGCTCTATTTATTTTTAGATTTATTTCCGGCATCAAAAATAGAGGAATAACCTTTAGGTATATGGTGGAAGAGGTTGAAAAAAGTACGTAAACCTTTGCGTAAAAATAATAAGACGGTTACTTTTTATATAGTTCCCTATATTGCTGTGGAGTAACGTCTGTGATTTTTTTGAATAGGCGGTTGAAATAAGAATGGTCTTCATAAGCAAGGAGATAGGCTATGTTTTTTACGGGAATATCCTCTGTAATCAGAATTAATTGGGCTTTCTCTATTTTTTTCTGATTAATATATTGCAGCGGTGTGTTACCGACTTCTTTTTTGAAAAGACGGATAAAATGATCTTTTGAGAGGCATGAGATTGCTGCCAATGAGTCTATATCTACTGTTTTATAGATATTTTTTCGGATGTGGGACAAGACTTTTTGGATACGGTTATCGTTGACTTCCACTTTAGGTTTGGCGTCTTTTAAAAAGCGGGCAATAAGTTGATATACTATACCTCTGGATTCGACTTTGTCACAGAAGGTACGCTGTTTATTTTTAATGATGTTTCTGATTAATGTGGGGTTGTTGTCATAGCTTGTCGGGTCGGATTGAGGAAGCTGCATGGTAGGATTTATTTCACATAACCTTTTAATAAGTGGTAATTCCAGGTTGTCCGCAGGTATTTCTATCGGGAAATTCCAATCTTCCAGAATGCCGGATTCTGATTGATGGTCTTCATATATATGGAGATAATAATGAGTGAAATGAGAATTGCACTGATAACTATGGGTAGTGAATGATGGCACCAGATATAGATGATGTGGTTTTAGTTCCTGTATTCCGTCGGGAAATATTATTTGGGCAGTTCCTTCCATTATATAATAGAGTCTGGTAAAAGGGCTGCTTACGTTTTTCCAGTTCCAGTCTGCATTGTGAATGGCTAGTCCTACATTTAATATAAGTAAATGTAATTGGTCGATTGATTGTGTCATATTCCTTAAGGTATTAGAATGAAAGATTCAGTTTCGTACAAAGTAAGCAAAAGTATATATATAATCCAATGGGAAATCGATATTTTCATATCAAATCACCTGTTTTGGTATTCGTTTTTGAATTATCTCAGGTAAAAGTCGATATTGTCCTGCATAATGGCGCATTTGGATAATATAAATTGGTTTCAACTCTGTATATTTGCACTATTGATAATTGAAAAATATATAAAGCAATTATACTATGAAAGCAAAACATTTTCTTTTGGCTTCGGCTTTGTTGCTTTGGGCGGGAGTTTTGGAGGCTCAGACTTACCAGGTACCTGTTTCAGAGAAAAATGAAAAAATGCAGGAAGGAGAGTTCGAACCTACTTGGGAATCATTGCAGAACTATAAAGTTCCTGAATGGTTTAGAAATGCCAAATTTGGTATTTGGGCACATTGGGGACCGCAATGTGTGGAAGGGTCCGGCGACTGGATGGCGCGTTCTCTCTATTTGGAAGGTTCGCACGAGTATAAGCACCATGTGGAACATTATGGCCATCCCTCTGAAGTGGGCTTCAAGGATATATTGCCTTTGTTTAAAGCCGAGAAATGGGATCCGGACAAATTGGTTTCCTTTTATAAGAAGATTGGTGCCCAGTATTTCTTCGCTTTAGGTAATCACCATGATAATTATGATTTATGGGATAGCCAATATCAGGAATGGAATTCCGTGAATATAGGTCCTAAGAAGGATATATTGGCGGGCTGGGCTGAAGCTGCAAAGAAAAACGGTCTTCCATTTGGTATCAGTTTTCATGCGGATCATGCGTGGAGCTGGTATGAACCGGCTCAACGATACGACCGTCATGGCGAGAAGGCAGGTGTACCCTATGATGGATGTTTGACTAAAGAAGATGGTAAGGGTAAGTGGTGGGAAGGCTACGATCCTCAAAAACTTTATGCACAGAATCACCCGTTAAGCGCTGGAAGTTGGGCTGACGGTATGATTCACCGTCAATGGGCATGGGGAAATGGTGTTTGTATTCCTACTCAAGAATATGTGACAAACTTTTATGATCGTACAATTGATGCAATAAACCGTTATAATCCTGATTTGATTTATTTTGATGTGACTGGTGTACCGTTTTATCCTATCAGTGATGCGGGTTTGAAGATTGCCGCACATTTTTATAATCACAACATGGTTGCTCGTAAGGGGGATTTCAGTGCTGTTATGTTTGGTAAAATTCTTACCGATGAGCAACGTAAAGCTTTGGTATGGGATGTGGAAAGGGGATCTCCCAATAGTATTTATGAAGAGCCATGGCAGACTTGTTCTTGTTTAGGCGGTTGGCATTATGATACCAGATTGGCGGAGAACGGTTGGTATAAGAGTGCTTCCGATGTAGTGAAACTATTAGTGGATGTGATCAGTAAAAACGGGAATTTGTTGCTTAGTGTTCCTCTTCGGGCTGACGGAACTTTTGATGAAAAGGAAGAAGCCATTTTAAATGAATTTGGTGACTGGATGAGTGTGAATAAAGAGGCTATTTATGATACACGCCCGTGGAAAGTCTTCGGAGAAGGTCCGATAGCCAATGCTGATATCAAGATTAATGCCCAAGGTTTCAATGAAGGTGCTTACACTAAAGCCACTGCATCTGAAATCCGTTTTACTCAAACCAAGAAATATCTCTATGCTACAGTCCTTGCATGGCCGGAAGAAAAGCAAGTTGTCATTCAATCGCTGGCAACGGGAAGTGAGTTGTACCCTGATAAAATTACTAAAATTGAGTTGTTAGGTTATGGAAAGGTATTTTTTACTCGTACAGCGCAAGGAGTTGTTATTGATATGCCTGATGTACAGTTGAATAAGATTGCTCCCGTATTTAAGATAAAGAAGTGAATATAGCATAAAGTAGGTTTATTTATCGGCTTTTTTAGGTCGGTAAGCCCTTGTTATGTCTTGAAAATTAACCCAATAATCAATAGAATAATGAAAAACAGATTAGAATGTATGCAGTCAATAAGATTCTTGGCGGTCTTGTTGATGTGTTGCCTGAGCTATACTACTTGGGCACAGACACAGAGTAATGTCAATGGTTTGGTTACTGATTTTTCCGGTGAGCCGTTAATTGGGGTCAGTATCTTGGTTAAAGGTACTTCCAATGGAACTGTTACTGATTTGGATGGCAAATTTTCTCTGTCTGCTGAAATGGGAAACATGCTCCAGATAAGTTATGTAGGTTATATTTCGCAAGAAGTAAAGGTTGAAAGTGACAAGTTACTTCGTATTATAATGGAAGAAGATACAAAAAAGTTGGAAGAAGTAGTTGTGATTGGATATGGAACACAGAAAAAGGTGAATTTAACGGGAGCCGTAGCTGCTGTTTCAGCTGAAGACTTGGCTAGTAAACCTGTTATGAGTACTGCTCAAGCACTGGCAGGTTTGGCTCCAGGTTTAAGTGTATTACAAACTTCAGGTCGTCCCGGACAAGGAGCAACTGTTAAAATTCGTGGAACTGGTACATTTTCAAAAGCTGGAACAGATCCATTGGTCTTGATTGATGGTTTATCAGGTAACATTGATGATGTAGATCCTAATGATATTCAGAGCATTTCTTTTTTGAAAGATGCAGCTTCTGCTTCTATTTATGGTAATCGTGCTGCTAATGGGGTGATCTTGATTGAAACAAAGAAGGGTGCACAAGGTAAAACGACTATTACATATAGTAATTCTTTTGGTTGGCAACGGCCTACGGAATTGCCTGATTTTTTACCATCATGGGAATATGCGGAATATTATAATATGGCTATGCGGAATATGGGTAAGCAGGAAGCTTATTTACCTGAACAGATTCAAAAGTATAGAGATGGATCTGATCCGGATAATTATCCAAATGTAAATCACTTAAAATGGCTGTTGGAATCCGGTTCTGGTTTTCAACACCAACATAATCTTAGCATACAAGGAGGAAATGCTACGACAAGTTATAATTTATCAGTAGGTTATAGAAATCAGGAAGGTATGACGGCAAAAACGTCTAATGAAAGAATGACTGCACTGTTTACTATGAAAAGTGAAATCGCCAAAGGGCTGATGCTTAATTTGAATATTAATGCTTATAATAATAAATATAATGCTCCTAATGGCGAACCACAAAGTATTGATGGAATGATAGGATATGCTGTTCGTCAGGGACCTATTTATGCCGGGCAAAAGTCGGATGGAAGTTTTGGATATCAGGATAATTATAGTCCGGAAGCGTGGTTGGCGAGTGAATCTTTTGTGCAGAATGTGAGTAGAAATATAAGTGCTTCCGGACAATTGACATGGAATACTCCTGTAGACGGACTTTCTTTTATAGGCAAAGTAGGGATGAATTACTGGACTAAATATGATAAAGCCTACCGGGCTGATACTTATTTTGATGATAGTAAGACAGTGGGACCCGCTACTTTAAATGTATGGACTGCAAATAATACGTATACTACCTTTGAAGCATTAGCTACTTATGAAAAACAAATTAAAAATCATACTTTTAAGTTATTGGCGGGTACTTCTGTGGAGCAATCTAATAATAAAGGTTTGGAAGGTTATAGAAATACGTTTCCTAATAATTATTTGTATGAATTAGGTTCTGGAGATAAATCAACAGCTACTAATGATAGTTCATTGGAAGAATATGCGTTGCTTTCTTTTTTCGGGCGTATAAATTATGCATGGAAAGATCGTTATTTATTAGAGGTTAATTTGCGCTATGATGGATCGTCACGTTTTGCGGACGGTCATCGTTGGGGACTTTTCCCGTCAGTTTCTGCAGGGTGGAGAATCTCTGAGGAGGACTTTTGGAAGAATGCGGCAGTTTCAGCTGTAGTTGATAATTTGAAATTGCGTGCTTCCTATGGTGTACTTGGTAATCAAAATATAGGTGTTTATCCTTACCAACAGATTTATGAACTTGGACATGATTATCCTTTTGGAAATCCGGTAACTCTTCAGTCTGGGGCTTACATGAAAACCTATAATAATCCGGAAATTACTTGGGAAAAGACGGCTATAACGGATATTGGTTTAGATTTTAGTTTATTGAATGGACGTTTTAGTGGAACATTGGATTATTTTTATAAATATACTTCGGACATTTTAGCACCAGTTGAGGTGTCTAGTATTATGGGACGTGAAGTCGGACAATCTAATGTTGGAGCTGTTTCGAACGAAGGAATTGAAATAAATCTGACTTATAACGGACAAATAGGACGTGATTTCCGGTTTAGTATTTCTCCTAATTTTACATGGGTAAAAAATGCAGTTGAGAAATTGGCGAACGGAGCTACCGAAGAAATTAATAATAACAGAATTGTAGGGCAACCGATAGGTATTATATATGGATATGAAACTGATGGACTGTTTGTAGACCAAGCGGAAATAGATGCGGCTCCTGAGCAATTGGTAAGTAAGTCAGGATTGAAACCTGGTTATGTGAAAGACAAAGATATTAGTGGTCCTGACGGGGTGCCCGATGGTAAGGTGGATGCGCAATATGATCGTACCGTATTGGGAAGTACTACCCCGAAGTTTTATTATGGTTTGAATCTTTCCACTTCTTATAAAGGTTTTGATTTTTCAGCTTTGTTACAAGGGTTAGGAGGTCATAAGCGTTTGATAGGATCTTATATGGCTTATGCATTCTACAACGGTGGACAGATACAGAGATGGCAGGCTGAATCTTGTTGGAAGGAAGAAAATCCTGATAAATGGGCTGAATACCCTCGATTGGAAACTTTGAATATGAACGACACTAATCTTCAAACTTCTGATTATTGGGTCCGTAATGCTAGTTTCTTACGAGTAAAGAATATACAAATAGGATATACATTCCCCAAAGCATGGACTAAAAAAATAGGTTTGGAAAATGTGCGTGTTTATGTAAGCGGACAAAATCTGTTTTCTTTCAATAGTTTCTATAAAGGTTGGGATCCGGAAAATGAGATAGGAACAGGGGATTCTCCCTCTTATTATCCGGTCAATAGTATTTATTCATTCGGATTTAATTTCAAGTTCTAAGTAAATCATTCAATTAAGAATC
>OIEU01000817.1_pt1 | contig 11602 bp, 10 predicted proteins | sample 1581831 | NCBI WGS metagenome assembly OIEU01 (sample SAMN03281007, study PRJEB24777) | human gut metagenome | isolation source: fecal sample PR166 from 1 month old female Malay infant, vaginally...
ATTTTATTAAGATCATAAGGTGTAAAAATACCCGCACTACGTCCATGATCGATATTTTTACCTAGAATTAAGCTAAGAGTGACTTCGGGAAGTTGGTATTGTTCAATCACTTTATCTATATGATCAAGGGTGGTTGTATCCATATAACCTCTCTTATGTATAATTATTTGTTATGATTAAGGCATAATTTAGAAGTGATCTGTTTTCCATTTGCGATTATCTGGTCAATGCTTCTCCTTTGTAACATGAAAACAACAAAAGTTTGATAAATGACAAAGGTTATAATTAATCAGCACTTTGATAATTCTTATAGAGACGTATAATCTTTCTTTTCATTAGTAGTAGGTATTTAGAGTGGAAAAGGTTAATCCTGTGTTTTCGACACTGTACGAAAAAGTTAAAAATATAAATCTGACAGCACAAGATGATCTTTTACATTTGAAAGTTATCTTGCCATCAGAGGTGTCATTTTCCTTACTTTCATGGCTAGCAGCACAAACGTATTACCCGCAATTTTATTGGCAACATCGTGATGAAAGCGAAGAAGTAGCCGCTTGTGGACAAGTTAAGTGCTTTAATCATATCCGTGATGCTCATCGATTTTTAGCAACACATCGGCATTCATTGCATGCTGATGATGTGCGTATTTGGGGATTAAACGCGTGGGATACCATTATTCCAGGGCGTATTGATAAAGAAAAGGGGGATGATGCTTACCTTTTTTTACCTCGCATCGAGATAAGACGTCAGCAACAACTGTCGATCCATATTAATTTATTGGCAGAAGAAGATAAGCAAAGTGCGCTTGCTTTTATTCGCTCACTTAACAATGCACTGAATATTGCACCTTTATCTGTCAAAGTAACATCTGTAGAGCACTCGTTAACGCAACAGCAATGGACTGACTATCTTAATATTGCTTTAGATGAAATCAATCAAGGCGTATTTGAAAAAGTAGTACCTGCACGGGCAACCTGCTTAAGCTTAGATAATCCGTTAAAAGCTATTCAATTTATGAAAGCAAGTCGAGATGTTAATCATCATTGTTATCATTATATGCTGGCTTTTTCACCTACTGATGCTTTTATGGGCTCATCACCAGAAAGATTGTATAAACGCGATGAATTTGTGCTTTATACCGAAGCGTTAGCGGGCACTGTGGCAAGTTCTGATAATGAACAACAGGCCAGAGCATTTGCTGATTGGCTAATGAACGATAAAAAAAATCAACATGAAAATCTGGTGGTAGTTGATGATATTTGTCAGCGATTACAAGGTGGGATAGAAGGGATTGATGTGTCGTCAGCAGATGTGATCCGCTTACGTAAAGTGCAACATCTGCGTCGCTATATCCACGGTAAACTTATCCATGCTGATGATGTGGATTGTTTACAGCGTTTACAACCTACCGCGGCTGTTTGTGGCTTACCGCGCTCTATTGCGCGCACTTTTATTCGTCAACATGAACCTTTTGAACGCCGTTGGTATGCTGGCTCTGCGGGCTATTTGTCTTTGCCCCATGCCGAATTTGCGGTTAGCCTGCGTTGCGGTGAATTGCATGATGATGCATTAACGCTTTATGCGGGTGCAGGGGTGGTTGCGGGATCTGATCCTTTGCAAGAGTGGGCTGAAATTGAAAATAAAGCAGCAGGTTTACGCACTTTATTAGAAAAAGAGTGTTGAATTCTTTGCAGTTTATCCAATGGCTCTCATAATATATAAACTGGGTGTTGATAAGTAGTACTGATTAGGATGCCATTTAGTGCTACTTTCAACTCGTCACTGTATCTTGTTAATAAATTAATGTTATTCTTGTGCTAGCTAGTGTTATTGCTATCTTTTTGTTAACGATAAAAATTAAGCCTAAAAAGATAAGTACTTTAGCTTAAATAATACACTCTTATCAGAGTTCTTTTTCACGATTTATTTAACGAAAACTTCTGTTCATTGAACTAGGCTAAGGAAAAGTATTTAGGAACAGATATTATAATAGTCATTGCAGGTTTTCGTTATTGGGATGATCAATGTCTAATAGTTCGTTTAATCGCCAATGGGCTAAAGTTATACTGGAAACTTTGACTCGTCATGGTTTACGTCATATCTGTATCGCACCCGGATCACGTTCAACGCCTTTAACGCTTGCGGCAGCCGCCAATCATAAACTTATTTGTCATACGCATTTCGATGAGCGTGGTTTAGGTCACTTAGCATTAGGTTTGGCAAAAGCCACTCAACAGCCTGTTGCAGTGATTGTCACCTCAGGTACCGCAGTGGCAAACTTATACCCGGCTTTAATTGAAGCGGGACTTACTGGTGAACGGGTGATCTTTCTCACGGCAGATAGACCGCCTGAACTGATTAATTGTGGCGCCAATCAGGCTATACGCCAACAAGGTATTTTTGCCAGCCATCCCTCAGAAACACTCTCTTTACCACGCCCTACAGCAGATATTCCTGCTCGTTGGCTGGTTTCTACATTAGATAATGCCATGAATAATCTTGTGCATGGTGCTTTGCATGTAAACTGCCCTTTTGCAGAGCCATTATATGGTGATGATATAGGGCATGACACACCATGGACACAAGCATTAGGAAAGTGGTGGCAAAGTGATAAACCTTGGTTACAAGAAACGCTTTCTCCCTCTGTGGCTACACACCCTCAATGGGATCGACTACGTCAGAAAAAAGGGGTCGTTATTGCTGGACGTATCAGTGCGAAAGAGGGGATTGCCGTTGCCAAATGGGCCTCACAATTGGGATGGCCTCTGTTAGGTGATGTGTTATCACAAACTGGACAACCACTACCTTGTGCTGACTTATGGCTAAATAATCCACAAGTGAAGGCTGAATTAAACCAAGCAGAAATAGTGATCCAATTTGGCTCCAGTTTAACAGGCAAACGCTTATTACAATGGCAAGCGAATTGCTCACCGCAAATGTATTGGGTGATTGATGCTATTCCGGGACGTTTAGATCCGGGGCATCATCAAGGGGAGAAGTTTACCTTATCCCCGAGTCAATGGTTAACGGCACATCCTGCTATTGATAATTTACCTTGGGCGTTGTCATTAAGTCATATTGCTACACAAACTTATCAACATGTTACTGAAGTAACAGACTATTTTGGTGAAGCACAAGTTGCTCATCAGTTAGATCATCTACTTCCTCACAATGGGCAGCTTTTTGTTGGCAATAGTTTAATTGTGCGCTTAATTGATGCTTTTGCACAATTGCCACAGGGCTATCCTGTTATGAGTAATCGTGGTGCTAGTGGCATTGATGGATTACTTTCCACCTCAGCAGGTGTTCATCGAGCCACTCAAAAACCGACGTTAACTATTTTGGGTGATTTATCGGCATTATATGATTTAAATAGTTTGGCACTACATCAACAAGTCTATGCCCCAAATGTGGTGATTATCGTCAATAACAATGGTGGGCAGATATTCTCTATGTTACCGACGCCTATAGCAGAGCGAGAGCGTTTTTACTGTATGCCCCATGCTTTAAATTTTAAACATGCTGCTGCCATGTTTGGTTTAGATTATGTTGCACCAAACTGTTGGGATGATCTGTTTACTACAGTGACTGCATGTTGGCAGGGGGAAGCCAAAACAACATTAATTGAATTGATTGTCAATGAAACTGAGGGTGCTGAAACCTTAAATCAGTTGGTAAAACAGGTAACCGCTTATGACTTTAGCTTGTAGGCAATATAACACGCATAACGAAGGGCCATGGTTAGTTTGGTTGCATGGACTATTAGGAGACAGTCATGAGTGGGAGACCGTCATTAAGGCTTGCCATGAATATCCCTCACTCGTGATTGATTTGCCCCGTCATGGTAACTCTGCCTCTATTGGGGTAAATAATTTTGTCGAGATGAGTGCATTACTCCATGACACTTTAAAAGAATACGATATTAATCATTACTGGCTGATTGGTTACTCTTTAGGTGGCAGAATTGCGATGTATCACGCATGTTTTGGTGAAACATCGGGATTAATGGGATTGATTGTTGAAGGGGGAAACCCAGGTTTATATGATGCAATAGAAAGACAAAACCGTATTGCACATGATAAACGTTGGGCCGCGCGTTTTCGCAATGAACCTATTAATGATGTATTAACGCAATGGTATCAACAGCCTGTCTTTGCTGATTTAAGCGATGAAACGCGTCAGTTATTAGTTGAAAAACGCAGTAGTAATGCAGGTTTTTGTATTGCGGAAAGTTTAGAAACACTCTCTTTAGGCCATCAGCCTTGGTTAGTTGCAGAATTACAACAACTCACCTTACCCTTTATTTGGTTGTGTGGTGAGCAAGATAAAAAATTTCAATCAATAGCGCAGCAATATTCGCTGCCATTAACGACTATCCCGCAAGCTGGTCATAATGCCCATCAGGCACAGCCTGATGCTTATGCTGCGGTGATAAACCATGTATTATCCCTCTTTGGTTAAAGGAACCTAATTATGCTTTACCCGAGCGAAGAAAAGCTATATGCACCGATTGAATGGCAGGATTGTTCTGAAGGTTTTGAAGATATCCTCTACCACAAATCTGTCGATGGCATTGCCAAAATTACGATTAACCGCCCGCAAGTGCGTAATGCTTTCCGTCCTTTGACTGTGAAAGAGATGATCCAAGCATTAGCCGATGCACGTTACGATGACTCAATTGGTACTATTATTCTTACTGGTGCAGGCGAAAAAGCGTTTTGTGCCGGTGGTGACCAAAAGATCCGTGGTGACTACGGTGGATACCGTGATGAAAGTGGCACTCACCACTTGAACGTATTAGATTTCCAACGCCAAATTCGTACTTGTCCTAAACCCGTTGTTGCTATGGTGGCTGGTTACTCCATTGGTGGTGGTCATGTATTACATATGATGTGTGATTTAACCATTGCTGCAGACAATGCCATTTTTGGTCAAACTGGTCCTAAAGTAGGCTCATTTGATGGTGGATGGGGTGCTTCTTATATGGCACGTATTGTCGGGCAGAAGAAAGCTCGCGAAATCTGGTTCTTATGCCGCCAATATAATGCGCAAGAAGCATTAGATATGGGATTGGTAAATACCGTTGTTCCTTATGCTTCTCTTGAAAAAGAAACGGTACGTTGGTGTCGTGAAATGCTAGAAAATAGCCCAATGGCACTACGTTGCTTGAAAGCAGCATTAAATGCTGACTGTGATGGTCAAGCGGGTCTGCAAGAATTGGCTGGTAATGCAACCATGCTGTTTTATATGACAGATGAAGGTCAAGAAGGACGTAATGCTTTTAATGAAAAACGTCATCCTGATTTCACTAAATTTAAACGTAACCCATAATGCGAAACGCCAAACTCTATTCATTCAGCCTGCCAATGGAGGCAGGTGTTGTTCTGCGCTACCAAAGATTAAAAACGCGTGATGGTTTTCTTGTCTGTTTAGAGCAAAATGGCAAACAAGGTTGGGGTGAAATTTCACCTCTTCCTGAGTTTAGCCATGAAACGTTAGAACAAGCACAAGATGCCGCACAATCTTGGCTAGCAGCTTGGTGTCTAGGTGAAAATCCTACTGACAGTGAATTGCCAAGTGTCGCTTTTGGTATTAGTTGCGCATTAGCAGAGCTTGAAGGCACTTTACCAGAAGAAGCCAATTATCGTGCCGCACCTTTATGCAACGGTGATCCTGATGACTTAATTTTAAGTCTTAATGAAATGAGCGGGGAGAAAGTTGCTAAAGTTAAGGTCGGTCTGTATGAAGCGGTACGAGATGGTATTGTCGTCAACTTATTACTAGAGGCAATCCCCGACTTAAAACTAAGACTTGATGCCAATCGCAGTTGGACGCCAGCTAAAGCAGAAGGTTTTGCCAAGTACGTGAACCCACAATGGCGCGACCGTATTGCATTTTTAGAAGAGCCATGCAAAACCCCAGAAGAGTCACTCGCCTTTTCACAAGCAACAGGTATCAATATTGCTTGGGATGAGACTGTGCGTGATGAAGGTTTTGAAGTGAAAGCTCAAGAGGGTGTTACGGCGATTGTTATCAAGCCTACGCTAGTAGGAAGTCTTGCTCGTTGCCAATCTATCGTTGAACAAGCGCATGCTTTAGGTCTAGAGGCTATTATTAGCTCGAGTATTGAAAGTAGCTTTGGATTGACACAACTGGCAAGAGTGGCTCAGTGGTTAACGCCAGATTCTATTCCCGGTTTAGATACCGTTGATCTTATCAAACAACAACTTATTCGTTGTTGGCCAGATGTAGATATTCCGCTTATCACGCTTGAACAGCTTAAGACAGTATGGCAACAGTAGTTAATTTTACACAATGGCCGTGGCATCACTGGGCGCAGCTTAACCCAAATGAAACGGCCATCATATTCGGTGATTCACCTATAACATGGCAACAATTAAGTTGTCATATTAATCAATTGGCGAACCATTTAGCGAAACAGGGTGTTAATACTAAAAGTACCGTGTTGCTACGTGGTAAAAATCATATCCATGTTGTTTTTACGCTACTTGCTGTTTTTCAATGCGGTGCAAAAGTATTACCGTTAGATCCTCAGCTCCCTAAGTCTCTACTTGATGATTTATTACCCCATTTAAACATCGATTTTTATGCTGATTTAAGTGGATCAACACTTGAGTTAGATGCGAGGTTACTCGATCTTTCTGGTGTCGAATTCAATAACAAATCACATCAAGATAAAAATAACATGGCAGGTGTTGCATGGGCATCTTCTCGTATGGCAACACTGATCTTAACCTCTGGATCATCAGGTCTACCTAAAGCCGCTGTGCATACTTTTCAAGCTCATCTTTGTAGTGCAGAAGGTGTTCTTGAATTGATACCCTTTGAAAAAAGCGACAGTTGGTTATTGTCTTTACCTCTCTTTCATGTATCTGGGCAAGGAATTCTTTGGCGTTGGTTATTACGAGGCGCTACCTTGGTAGTGCGTAATATGCACCCCTTTATTGCTGCTTTGCAAGGCTGTACTCATGCTTCTTTAGTGCCAACGCAACTTTGGCGTTTATTACAAAATACACAACAGGATAGTTCGCAGCCCATCACATTAAAAGCTGTTTTATTAGGGGGAGCGATGATCCCAACTGAATTAACCCAATGTGCGGAAAGTAAAGGTATTCAGTGTTGGTGTGGTTATGGCATGACTGAAATGGCCTCTACTGTTTGTGCAAAACGCGCAGATGGTAAAGCGGGAGTTGGTACGCCATTAAAGGGTAAAGCGGTCAGATTAGTGGATAATGAAATCCAGATCAAATCTGATAGTGTTGCATTAGGATATTGGTTTGATGGTCAATTAAAGCCGTTATCACAGACTCAGGATGATTGGTATGCAACACGGGATAGAGGTTGTTTTAAAGAGGGGGAATGGTGCATTTTAGGGCGATTAGATAATCTGTTTTTTAGTGCGGGTGAAGGTATACAGCCAGAAGATATTGAAAAGGTGCTAAATAGTCACCCGAATGTTCGCCAAACATTTATTGTCCCGATTGACGATATTGAATTTGGTCAACGTCCCGTTGCTGTTGTTGATACTGATATTGAGACAATTAATCAATTACCACAATGGTATCATACGCGTTTAGCAGGCTTTCAACGTCCCATCGCTTGTTTACTATTACCAGAACAGCTAAAGAGTGGGGGGATCAAAATCTCTCGTAAACAAGTGCAACAGTGGGTGAAAGGGCAACAAGTAAATTGATATTGCGATTTTATCGAACGACTTTAAGAAAGGCGCCCAAACTACAGGCGCCTTATTATTTTGCCGAGTTGCTCACAGGGCTTCTTGTTATCAGGTTATTTAGCGTCTTTCCCTTCTAACACTTTAATCGCTTTTTCAACGCCAGCGCCATATTCAGGATGAACTTTGGTAAATAAGTCGATTTGACGTTGTTGTGTTTCTTTACTTGCTTGTGATAATTCGCCCGCAATACGCGCAAACATACGTTGATGCTCGTCATCGCTTAATAGCTCATACAGTGCACGAGGTTGGCTGAAATAATCTTCATCTTCACGATGGTTCCAGTGATCGGCTGCACCTTCAATAGAAAGTGGTGGCTCTTTAAAGTCAGGTTGCTCTTGGAACACACCGCCACTATTTGGCTCATAAGTAATACCATTACCACTATTACCATCAACACGCATAGCACCATCACGATGATAATTATGGAATGGGCATTTTGGGGCATTAACAGGGATTTGATGATGGTTAACGCCTAAACGGTAACGATGTGCATCACCATAAGAGAATAGACGACCTTGTAACATCTTATCTGGTGAGAAACTAATACCTGGAACAATATTCGCAGGGCTAAATGCAGCTTGTTCAACATCAGAGAAGTAGTTATCTGGATTACGGTTTAACTCAAAGTAACCGACATCCATGAGTGGATAATCAGCATGTGGCCAAACTTTGGTTAAATCAAATGGGTTATAAGGCACGGTTGATGCCTCTTTTTCTGGCATGATCTGAATTTGTAACTTCCAACGCGGATAATCACCACGTTCAATGGCTTCAAAAAGATCACGCTGAGAGCTTTCTCTATCTTTACCTACTAGAGCTTCCGCTTCATCATCCATTAAGTTCTTGATGCCTTGTTGGCAACGGAAATGGAATTTAACCCAGAAACGTTCATTATCTTTATTGATAAAGCTATAAGTGTGGCTACCAAAACCATGCACAAAGCGATAGCTTAAAGGTAAACCACGATCGCTCATATCGATAGTTAATTGGTGTAGAGATTCTGGTAAATGAGAAAAGAAATCCCATTTATAAGCCATATTACGCATATTAGTGCGAGGGTCACGTTTTACGATATGGTTAAGGTCAGGGAATTTAAGGGGATCACGTAGATAGAATACAGGAGTATTATTACCCACCATATCCCAGTTACCTTCTTCTGTATAAAATTTTAAGGCAAATCCACGAATATCGCGCTCAGCATCAGCTGCACCACGTTCACCCGCCACTGTTGAAAAACGAGCAAACATTTCTGTTTTTTTACCCACTTCAGAGAAAATTTTAGCTCGAGTATATTTCGTAATATCGTGAGTGACCGTAAATGTACCAAAGGCACCAGAGCCTTTTGCGTGCATACGTCTTTCAGGAATAACTTCACGATCAAAATGGGCAAGTTTTTCTAAAAACCAGACATCTTGTAGTAACATTGGGCCACGAGGTCCTGCTGTTATTACATTATTATTATCTACAACTGGTGCACCAGCCGCCGTTGTGAGCTTTTTCTTTTCCATCACATCTTCTCCAATTTGTGGAATAGTGAACATTAAAAAATAGCATGGGTGAATAAAACGAAGCGAACAGCCTTATATTTATTATGGTTAAATTTTACTGTAATTCCACTTTAGCAAGATTAAAATTATTAATAAAACCCATTGGACCGATAGTATTGATAGATGTAACTTATTTACATAGATTGAAAAATCTAAACATTGACTTTCAATTCTCAGTAAAATTGTTTAATAAATTTGCTGTATAATTATAAGTTGGGAAAATTATTTGCTGGGGTAATCATAATGAAAAAGTTTTTATTATTAGGAGCAATGAGCGCATTGCTTATTTCTGCTAATGCCAATGCCATATCGATGAATGTGCAAGCGGGTAAACATTATACCGATGTACAAGCAGGTTTAGGTGATGCCGATTCTGGACTTTCTTTTAACGGTAATTGGGCACGTAGTGATCACGATGGTCAATTAGGTAGTTTAGGTGCAAAATTTGCGTTACCTCTTGGCCCATTCTCAGCAAGCGTTGGTGGTAAAGCACTTTACCTCTCCCCCAAAAATGGTGATGACGGCGCGGCATTAGCTGGTGGTGTTGGACTTAATTGGCGTGTTTTACCTTCACTGAGTGTTTATGGTGAAGCTTATGCTTCGCCGGAAGGATTAACCTCAGGAAGTAAATCCTATTATGAAGCGGATGTTGGTGCTAAATACACGGTATTTAAACCACTTCATGTTAATGCGGGTTATCGGGTGATTGAAATTGAAAACGCGCATAATCACAGTAACAATAAACTTGCTGATGGTTTCTATGTAGGAGCTGGTTTAAGTTTCTAATATCAATAACGGGAACATTAGGTTTTTCCCGTTTAGTTATTTATTTTTAGCAGGTGTTACAATTAACACCTGCTTTTTATTTGATTTTTATCAGCTAATGGTGATTAACCCACTTGTGGCAATATATTAAAGGTAATCGCTATTTGAATACCAATCACCACTAACCCGCAGATAAATACAATGGCTAAGGCTGGATTACCGCCTTTAACTTTATAATGCTCTGTAGTCTGCTTTTGCTGTCTTACTTTCCATACCAGTAGTGCTGGTAATAATAGTGCGAGAATAGATAAAGCAATTGCGGCATAGGCTAAGGCTTGCACAAAGTTAGGGAAAAATAACGCACAGAATAGCGGTGGAACAAAGGTTAATAAACCAGATTGAAAACGACCAGATGCGCGATTACTGCGTTTAAACAAATCAGCTAGATAATCAAATAATCCTAATGCTACGCCTAAGAAAGAGGTGGCGAGTGCAAGGGCTGCGAAAAGGTTGACAGCAATATTGACTCGCGGTGTAGCAACCACATCACGGATGGCGGTGAGTAGGCCATTTAAGCCAGATTCTTGGGCTAAAATCCCCATAAAGGTGGTGGTAGGAATAGCTCCTAATGTTGCTAATTGCCATAAAATATAAGCAATAAGAGGGATTGCGCTACCTACGATAAATATTAGGCGTAGTTTTTTGATATTGCCATCCATGTAGCTGACAATACTGGGTACACTACCGTGGAAACCAAAAGAGGTAAAAATAACCGGGATCGCAGAAAGAACGAGCCCCTGAGCGATAGGCATAGAGGTTAAGTTGACTTTTTCCACATGGGGTAACATGACTACCAGCATAAAAATTAAGAAAATAACTTTTGCTGTAAAGAGTAAGCGGTTAATCATATCCACAGAAGTGGTACCAATACCGACTACCGCACCACCAATAACTGTAAAGATAATGATACCTTGTGTGATGGTTATCTTATGACCAATCCAAGAAGATAAAGTCGAAGCTAATAATTCACCCGCACCACTGATATAAGCCGTTGTTAAAGCATACATAAGAAGTAGCAAAGCTAAACCTGTAACGACTTGTCCTCCAATACCCAGATAACGTTTCGCAATAGAGCCAAGGCCTGTATGGGGATCGTTGTATTGATAGACTTCCACTAATAAAAGCGCGGTGTAACTCATTAATAGCCATAAGCCCACCAGCAATAACACCATGGTACTAAAGCCAATACCCACAGCAGCAAGTGGCATTGCCAACATTCCTGCACCAATTGTTGTTCCTGCAACAATAAATACACTGCCTATAGTGCGATTTTTCACAAAGTCCTCGTTTTTCCAAACTATTTTACCTAGTTAAAAGTAGGGTATAAGAATGGTAAATTTCTGTCAAATTTTAATTACGATTGGTGTAATCTTTTGTTTACAAAATAAAAGGGATATAAAAAAACGCCAACAAAATGTTGGCGCTATTTAACATGTCTTTGGTTGTTGAATGACAAAAAAAGATTAATTAATCA
>OIEU01000818.1_pt1 | contig 11596 bp, 10 predicted proteins | sample 1581831 | NCBI WGS metagenome assembly OIEU01 (sample SAMN03281007, study PRJEB24777) | human gut metagenome | isolation source: fecal sample PR166 from 1 month old female Malay infant, vaginally...
AACTAATCGATAACGACAGACCGGTGTCACTTGTTTTCCATCAACGATGAAATGGACTAATTCCTACCGCTCTTTCGGACTAAAAACCAAACGCTCAACCGGTCTTAAAACCATTGAACATAAACACTCCGCCACCCACGCCCACAGCCGGTCATGCGACAGGCGATGCGGCTTGCGCGCTTTGGCGCGCCTCCGGGCGGCCTTGCGCCGGGCCGGCCCGGCGATGTAATGGCGGCTCGTCCAAGGCCCGGTCTTGAGCCGCCTGGGCCGATAGGGACGGTAGGATTCGCTCTCGTTGGACGGGAACCACGTGTTGCGTTTGATCTCACGGCTGACGGTGGACGGGCTGCGCCCGATCATCGCGCCGATCGCCCGTATGCCGGTCCCGTTGCCGATCTCGATCTGGATGACCTGGCGTTCCTCTTCCGACAGGTGCGAATACACTTCCCCCATAGGTGCAACATCCCTTCCGGACTGGTTTTCTAGACAATCTCCAATCTAACGGGGTGTTGCACTTTCATTTAGACAACGGGTAAAAGCTTCCCTATTTGATAGACGTGATAGCATCACAGATGGATAACGCTTAAATTCCGATACATGTACTTTTGGCCCGGAGAAACTATGCCCAATATAGAACCACTTATTTCCATCATCGTTCCCGTCTACAACTCGGAAAAATATTTATCACGCTGTATTGAATCCATTCTTGCCCAATCATTCAAAAATCTTGAAATAATTCTCATTGATGATGGCTCCAAAGATGCATCATCAAGTATCTGCGATTCCTACGCAGCTAGCGATTCACGAATCAAAGTAATCCACCAAGAAAATGGCGGAATTGCCAAAGCGCAAAATACCGGTTTGGATATCGCTCACGGGGACTATATCGCTTTCGCGGATAATGACGATATACTCGACAGGCATAACATCGAATACTTACTGCATGCTTTACAAATCACTGGTGCAGATATGAGCAAAGCAAGGTGGCAGCAATTCGGCGTTTCCCAATTAGAAAATATCTCGCATCAAGCTCTGCAAGGTACTGTCGCACCAAAAATGATAAGTGTTTTCAACAGTCCGTTGCTTGCTTATCAAACGGTATTCAGCAAAACTCTCCGATTAATAGGAGAATATACCGGACATAAGACAGAAGCACGATATTTTAACGAAGCGAACTGGTGTCGTCTGTACAAACGTGAGTTGTGGGATGGCATTCGGTTCCCAGAGGGGATGTATGCGCAGGATGTGATGGTCGCAGGCCGACTGTACGCGCGTATGAACAAAGTAGCCGATATTGATTGCGTGTTGTATTATTGGCTGCAATCTGCAGGCTCTGTAACACACAAGGAACGTAGTTTCAGCTTCTACCATGACAACGTGGCGGCTGGAATCACGAATTTCGAATATGCGCTTGAACACGGTGTGATGCCGGCGCGTAGCTACTACACGCTGATCGGTTCCGTCAATGAGGAAGCAACTGCACCAGATATCAACGAGTCAAGCAACCGGATTCAGTACGAGGCAGATCTGAAAAAGAAAGCCGAGCTTCTTGAACGTCTGACTACGTGTCAACGTCTACAATGCGCGGCACTACAAAAAATCCGCCTGTTCGAGAAGGGTATATACGATCGCAAAGTCAAGAACATGGCATAGCAGATACTGCTGTTTATGGAGGTGCCGGCGGCTACATTAGCCGCCGGCACCTCCATAAACAGCAGTATAAAATACGTTATCTATGCCAACGAACGGCACGTACCACATTCAACGCGGCGTTCTTCACCCCACGCACAGCATTGATGGGTAACCAAGCTGCGCGATAAGTAACATTCTGCACCGGTTCAGGCATTTTCTTAATGGTTTTCGCCGTCAAAAACTGCAGACCCTTATGGAGGCGACGCCTCATTGCCGGGAAGATCCTCATTGGATTTGTCGCCTTATATAAACCGTGCATATTTGTCTGCAACGATTCGCCCTCATGCGCACGAGAACTTGCTCCCATCAGCATGGCAGTGGAATAAACCAGCGAATCAACCTCGATACGTGCATATCGATCCGACATGACCCATGCGGGATAGTACCCCTGCGACTGGCAGATGTAGCCGTTGGCGCGTTCGATGGCGTGGGACACGGTACCATCTTCGCCCATCTCACCTTCAGGCAGAAAGTCCTCGTATTTCCATCCGTATTCAAATAACGGCTTCAATGCTTCCACACGGAACCAATAGCAGGAGCCGATGGCGGATGCCGAAGGCTTACCCGGGCTCAGCGGCACATGGATATCGAAGCGATCTTCCAGCAGTTCCTTCGTGATCTCGAAGTTCGCGCCCCAGTCATGCGGCAGGGTGTGCGCAAAGTACAGGGCATGGAAGGGCGGCGGCGGGGCGACCTGACCCAGACGCGGTTCATTGGAGAACAGCGTGAGAATGTTCTCCACATAGTCGCGGCTGGCAAGCGTGTTCTCCATCAGCTTGTACGCGAAGCCTTGACTTTCGGTACCGTGATGGCCGTTCTCCTGATTCTGGCTCGACTTCTTGTCGTGCGCGAAACCGATGACATCGTATTTGCCACTCAGCACGACATCGCATGCCGCGACCAGCAGCGCGGACACGTCACGGCCACGGTTCACCACGGAGATGAACGTGACCGGATGGTTCACGCCGTGGGAGGCCATATAATCGCGGATCGCGTCGATCTTGTCTTCGGTGGTCGTGATGTACAGGTCGGTCTCTTCCGGCAGAGCGCTGATGTAACGGCAGGTGTCACCCAGCAGGTCAAGGAAGTAGATGTGGTAGATGAACGCGGAACGCACGTCGGCTCCGGTTCTCGGATTGCGGGTCACGGTCGGCAGCACATAGTCGAGGTGCAGGGCTTTGCGAATGTCGTCGATATTGTAGTTCGGCAGAATCGCGTCCCAGATCAGGTCGACGTCGTAATCTGTCTCGTCCTTCAGGAAATCGTACAGATCCAGCGCTGGCTGGCCTGCGGTCTGATCGAAGTAGGCACTGTAGTCAACGAAGAAGGAACGACGCTTGAACACCGGGCAACGGTCGTCGCGCAGCATTTGCATCGGCATGTACAGCAGCGGGTAAGACGAGTAGCCCTTGTACTTGCGCCAATCGATGTAGGACGCCCATTTGAAGCCAAGCTGGGCGAAATGCTTGGTGAAGGTCATCTCATGCTTGCGTGTGACTTCCGCGTAGTCCTTCCACAGGGGCATGTTCTCCCAGTACTCGTGGAACGCCTGCGAGGAGACCAAGCTGCGGCGGTATGCATGCCAGTAGGCCTGCAGATGCGTGGGGATCTTCTCATCGTTCACGGTTTCGCCCGCGTACGCCGTGATGCCCCAGAAATCCACATCCTTGCGGGACATGGTTTCGAACATCTCCTTGAACGGGTAAACAGGGCCCATGATGGTGTCGTTCAGGCACAGCACTTCATCGTAGGTTTCCAGCTTCTCCCAGCCGATGGTCAGCAGCGCCTGCTTGTACGCGGCGACATCAAGCCCCGTGTTCTCACGAACCATGATGATGTCCGTGTACTTGCCGAACATCTTGCGGGCCTCATCATCAATCTTGCCATTCACGATGACGACGAGATCGGTCAGGCTCCGCATCAGATCCTCAAGGAAGCCATCGAGGAACTTCGCCGCACGACCGTTCTTATCGTAGAAACAGAGTATGCCCAGCCGCTTGGCCGTCGAATTGTCTACAAGAGTCATTTACTCATTCCATTCACTGTGCACAACATACTAGCGTACAAACTTTTTCACAATCTGTCCCATCCTTCGCGCAAAGGATATAACAGGCTTCATCTTCTCATGCAGCTTCCACCAACGACTGCCTTGAATCTTCTCCAGGTTCTCGGTCAAATCATTTATGTCCGCTATGCGATGCTCTTCCACATCGCGAGGTATTCCACTCAGAGGGTACACGTTCGCGGAAACAAACAGCGAAGTGTCACTCTTCCGAGTGTTCACGGAATCCCCCAAATCAATAACGATTTGCGGGTCCGGATCCAGGAAGAAGTATGTCCCGTTCATCTCCAAAGAAGCGTTATTCCAACAATGGCGTTCAATCCCATTGACCTTCAAATCAGTGATGACGCAGGGAGACTCTCCGAAATCCACACGAGCCGTCCTCTTGCCATGTGGCACATGTATCTCAACAGAGTTGTTCTTCTTCAACCGTTGTTCTTGCTCCAGTACATCGCTTGCAGCAAAAACATATCCTTCACCAGCGAAAGACTGTACCGTCTGCTCGTAGAAGGCGGCATTGGGATTGGCAAGTCTACGATGCGCAGCTACATATTCGCCAATCATTTTCTGAGATTCTACGAGATATTCTCCGTATATCCGGTCGCTAATCGTTTTCCTATGCTTCTCAGCAATGCCTTTCTCATAGACAGCCTCAAAAGCGTTGCTGATGGAGTAGCAAGCAACAAAATCGTTTCTATGAGAGGTTTGAAACTCCACAGCCGCTGAATAGCCATCCTCAATGGCCGACACCAATTCTTCCGGCGTCCGTCTATTAGATACAGCATTCCTCATGGCTTCATGAAGAGAATAGCCGTCCGGCTTGGAACGCCCCGAGAAATTGTAATATTCGGCAAGTTCATAGTTGCTCTCGTTCAAGTATCCCGGACCGCCAAAACGATCGTACAAGAACACAGGTATGCCCTGTACAAGGCAGTATTGCACCGTCTTGCCTATCGAAATCACACAATCATAGTGATCCAACAACTCCGCAGAGGTGATGGCCGGCTTCTCGCTGCCTATCGCGTCGATGAGCATGTCCACTTGATATCCCCTAGCGGAAAGAAGGCTCATCGCCTCCTGTAATTCCTTCGGCGGATGGTTGGAGACCACTAGTATCTTATGCATCTCGCTTGATTGCATATGCTTTGATGCGACAAAATCAAGCGGCGCAGGATTCGGATAAAGCATCATCCGCTCGTAGGAACGAAACTCCGATTTCTGTGCATCACGTGTATTCGGAGCATTAAAGACGATGACATCAGCCAGCTTAGCTTCAAGATCGAAAGTATACGGATGCTCAATGTACACTTCCCGGTACGGCGACAAGTGTGAGAAAATCATAAGAGGGTCGGACTTCGCCGTATTATCCACGAATTCCTTCAGCAACTGCACAGGTAACGTCTCATGCTGAACCCATATGATATCGAAATCGCTCAGCGAGAGCGCAGACGATTCCTCCGACTCGGGAGTGAGGACACGGAACCCATTCTCCTGCAGAATATCCGACATTGGAGAGCCACACATCCAAGCGAACAATGTGACTTGGCAACCCTGCTTTCGCAGGTATTGTGCAAGCTCAAAAGCTTGCACCTCACTGCCTCCAATACCGGAAAAAGCACTCTGAGTTATCAGGACTCGTGATCCATCACGCATGATTTAAGTCTAATGCCCCACCGAATATAGTCAAAGAACGGACACATCAATATGGGGATGCATCAATACTTGGTTATATTCCTTATCCTTTTTAATGCCGAAGTTGTATACGTTTTCCTGCCTCAGGACAAGATCATATCCTTCTGCAACCGCAATATTGATATGGAAACTGCCATACGGCAACGTATTTCCTATGTTGAAGCGAATGCGATGAGTTCCCTTTGCGAAGATACCCTCACCCTTGCAGGAACGTGTTGAAGCGGCAACGGAAACGCGTCCCTCCTGATCTATGAGATTGATCGCGAAAACGCCTCCCTGCAAATCACGCTTGCATTCAAGTGTTGCTTCGACAACGAAGTCCTCGTTGATATCGAGTAGCTGACGTTCCTCGTCGGAAACGACAACCTTAATGTCCTTCAACTCACACGCAGCGCTAGTGCTCAACTTCTTCTCATTATTTTCAGCAGCAACCTCAGCCTGTTGCCTGCGTAGGAAGATGTTCGAATACGCATTGGCCACTTCATCAGGCTTACCGAACTTGGTAATATGCCCATTTTCAATCAGCATTGCCTTATTGCAATACTTACGAACATCATTCATGGAATGAGTGACAAGAATAATTGTCTTCTTCTCACGCTTCGCGTCAAAGAAAAAGTCCTGACACTTCTTCTGGAAAGCCTCATCGCCAACGGCAAGAACCTCATCAAGAACAAGAATGTCTCCCTGAGACTTAATCGCGACGGAAAAGGCAAGCCTCACCTGCATACCACTGGAGTAGTTCTTGAGCTTCTGCTCCATGAAATCGCCCAGCTCGGCAAAATCGACGATATCGTCATACATGGCGTCAATTTCGTCTTTGGAGAAGCCCAGCATTGCGCCATTCAGATACACATTCTCTCTGCCAGTCAGCTCAGGGTTGAAACCAACGCCAAGCTCAATGAAGGGGACAAGCTTGCCTTCAACCTGAACGCTACCGGTATTCGGCGTATAGATTTGCGAAATAATTTTCAGCAACGTCGATTTTCCAGAACCATTCTGCCCGACAATGCCAAAGAAATCGCCCTTGTGCACTTCAAAGGAGATGTCCTTCAGAACTTCCTGAATCGTATACCCGTGAACACCACGAATAAGATTGAACAAAGAGTTCTTCAAGCTGCTCGATTTCTCCGTAGGAAGCTTGAAGCTTTTAGAGACGTTCGTAACCTTGAGCGCAATATCCGAAGTTTGCTGCATATCTTCCTTCATTACACCAGCTCCGCGAACAACTTAGAACGAGACTCGAAAAACACCAGTCCACCTATAAAAATGACAACGGACAGAGCGACCGGAATCAAACCGACCAATGACGTACTGAACGATTGCCATACCGTCTGATTCTCGGGCGCAATAAGCACATACCGGGCGTCCTGAATTATCTGTGCCATAGGATTAAGCAGAATGAAACGAGCTGCTTGAGGACCAATATTGGTGGCCACCAAAGAAATAGGGTAAATGATGGGCGTAGCGTAGAAGCCAGCTTGCAGAACGACTTCCCAAATAGGGCTCAAATCACGGAAGTTCACGAACAATGCGCCCAGGAAAAATGCAAGACCTGATGCAATGAGCAGAAGCTCCGCAAAAATAGGGATAATCAAGACCGCTTTAAACGAAATATGCACACCATTGATAAGGATGAAAAAAATCATCACGATGAGGTTGATCCCAAAATTGATCAGCGCACTCATAATCGAGGCAATGGTAACCGTGATCTTGGGGAAATGAATCTTTCTAAGCAGATCACCATGACCCACAACTGAAGTCATACCGCCGTTCGTGGCTTCCGCGAGGAAATTCCACATAACGCTACCCAGCAGAAGAGCAACTGCGAAATGCGGAACATCAGCGCCGAAGCGAAGGAACCGCACAAAAACCAGATACATTATGGCGAACAGCATAAGCGGCTTCAGCACAGACCACAGGTAACCCAAAATAGACTGCTGATATCGCAGCTTGAAATCCGTACTGACCATCGCCTTAAGTAACAGCCAATTTTTCCTTGTAAAAAGTTCGTTGACTTTCAATTAACCAATCCCTATAGAAGTATCAAACCATTCAACGGTTCAGTCGTGCTTCGACTTGACGATGATTTTGTTGTCGGCAACATCCTTAAGATGCTTGCCGTACGGGCTCTTGCCGTACTTCTCGGCAGCCTTCATCAGCTGCTCACGGTCGATCCAGCCATTCTCGAACGCGATCTCCTCGGCCACCGCGATCGGCAGCCCCTGCGCCCGCTGCACGGTACGCACGAACTCGCCCGCCTCGAACAGGGAGTCCATCGTGCCGGTGTCGAGCCAGGCGTAGCCGCGGCCGAGCGTCTGCACGTTCAGCGAACCGTCCTCCAGATACATCCTGTTGAGGTCCGTGATCTCCAGTTCGCCGCGAGCGCTCGGTTTGATCCGCTTGGCGAACTCGACCACGCGCTCGTCGTAGAAGTACAGGCCGGTCACCGCGTAGTTGGACGCGGGATGCTCCGGCTTCTCCACGATGGAGATGGCCTTCTTGTTCTCGTCGAACTCGACCACGCCGTAGCGTTCCGGGTCGTCCACGTAGTAGCCGAACACCGTGGCACCATGCTCGGCCGCAGCCGCCTTGCGCAGCGTGCGGCCCAAGCCATTGCCGTAGAAGATGTTGTCGCCCAGCACCAGAGCGCACGGCTCGCCGTCGATGAACTCCTCGCCCAGCAGGAACGCCTGGGCCAAGCCGTCGGGGCTCGGCTGCACCTTGTAGGAGAAGCTCACGCCGTACTGGCTGCCGTCGCCCAGCAGACGCTCGAAGTTCGGCAGATCGTGCGGCGTGCTGATGATCAGGATGTCGCGGATCCTGGCCATCATCAGCACGCTCAGCGGATAGTAGATCATCGGCTTGTCGTACACGGGAAGCAGCTGCTTCGATGTCACCGTGGTGAGCGGGTAAAGACGGGTTCCCGAGCCACCGGCAAGAATGATGCCCTTCATAACACGACCTGCTTTCTTTCTCCGATACCTTCACGAAGCTTCGTAAGCGGTTCCAGCTTAATAGCCGCGCCACCTATATGAAAACCGCGCAGTGAAGTCTGCGCGGTTTCATTGCATTCACTGGGCGAATCCGGATTCGTTTCTGTTCAAGCTTTCCAGACTCCGGTTAATGCGTTTACGGGTCAGCAGCAACACGCCACCCAGCAGGACAACGTCCGAGTTCTTGCGCACTTTGGGTTTTCAGGCCTGACGTGAAAGGCATGGCCCCGCGTCCTGTGTACGTTTTTTCATTCGCCAAAACTAAAAACCGAGATTGGAAACCAGGAGGCGGAACCATGCCCGAGAACATCATACAGATCGACCAGCACATGCTCGAGACCAGGCTCGACCGGCTCGTCACGCAGAAGGTCACCGAGATACTCAACGCGATGCTCGACGCGGAGGCCGACGAGATCGCCGGGGCGTCCAGATACGAGCGTTCCGGCGGCTGGAAGGCGTACCGCGCCGACCATTACGAACGCAGGATCACCGCCAAGGCCGGCACGCTCGAGCTGAAGGTGCCCAAACTGAAGGGCGCCCTGTTCGAATCGGCGGTGGTCGAACGCTACCGCCGGCGCGGGGAAAGCGTCGAGGAGGCCCTGATCGACATGTACCTGGCGGGCGTCTCCACCCGCCAGGTCGACGACATCAGCCAGCTGCTGTGGGGCGAGAGGATGCCCTCGCAGACCCTCTCCGACAAACTCAAGAGGGTGTACGCCGACATCGACTCGTGGCGCACGAGGCCGTTGGAACGCGAATACCCCTACGTGTTCATGGACGGCGTGTGGCACAGGCGCTCGTGGGGCGGCTCGGTGGAGAACGTGAGCGTGCTCGTCGCCGTCGGGGTGGACTCCGAAGGCCACCGCGAGGTCATCGGAGTGGCCGAGGGCATGAAGGAGGATTCCGCCAGCTGGGAGCAGTTCGTCAGAGGCATGATCGAGCGCGGCCTCAGGGGCGTCAGGCTGGTGGTGGGCGACCGTTGCGCGGGCCTGGTCTCCACGGTGCGCTCCATGCTCCCGCGGGCGGGGTACCAGCGGTGCATGGGGTGGTGCCGTTTTGTTGGACTTCTTTATCCTTGCTTTTTGATTATGCCACGAGTCCGAGCTCGCGGCGCCGGCCCATGATGCTCATGCCAAACTCGGTCTTGATGCGTTTGTCGCGGTACCAGACCATGTAGTCGTCGAGCATGCCGATGAACTCGTCCATCGAGACCCCGGCGAAGCTGCGCTTGTGGAAGAACTCCTGCTTGAGCCTGCCGAAGAACCCCTCAGCGGCGGCGTTGTCCGGGCTGCAGCCCTTCGCGCTCATCGAACGCGTCAGCTTGTGCTCCTCGCAGATGCGGATCCATTCCGGCCACCTATAGTGACGGCCGCGATCGGAATGGATGACCGGCCTGTCGCCCTCGCCGAGCGTGGAGCACGCGTCCGAAAGCATGCCGTCGGCCAGCTCGGCGTTGGGGCTCGTGCCGATCGTCTAGGCGACGGGAAGCCCGTCGTAGCAGTCGATCAGGGGCGACAGGTACGCCTTGCCCGCCGGGATGCTGAACTCGGTCAGGTCCGTCACCCGCAGCATGTTCGGCCTGTCGGCGTGGAAGTCGCGGTTGACCAGATTCTCAGGAGCCCTAGTGAGCTCGCCCTTGTACGAGCTGTAGCGCTTCGCGCTCTTGAACAACGGCACCATGCCGTGCTTGGTCATGAGTTTCATGACGCGTTTGGCCGACACCGTTATCCCCATGCCCTGCAATTCCAGGTGCACGCGCTTGTAGCCGTAGCGCTTCTCGCTGTTCTCGAACGCCCCTCGACCAAGGGAAGCAGCCACGCATCCCGGTCCGGCCTCCTCATGGCGTTGAGCCGGTAATGGTAGGTGCTGTGCGCGAGCCCGACCACGGGCAGCAGGCTTTTCACGCTCACGCTCTGAGCCTCACTGATTTGCTTGACGAGAATCGTCTTCTCCCGGTTGGTCAGGTTTTCCGGGTCTGCGCCCGGCTCTTTTCCCAACAGCTCCAACGCGCCCCGGCGGATCGCGATCTCGACGTCGAGCTCCCTCTTCTCCCGCCGCTGCCGCTCGACGTCGGCGTCCAGCTCGTCCAGACGGGCCTGCATCCGCGCCAGCCGCTTCTCCATCGACGCCAACGCGTCCGCCAGACCGGCCGCATCCCGCGAACCGGCGGCCACCGCCGGCGCATCCGGAACCACGGGCCGTGCGCCGCCTCCGTCCCCGGGTCTTTCCCTGCGTTCTCTCGCCACGTGCGTCTCCTTGGATCCGGCGAGCATCTGTCGTTTCCATTCTCGCACGACCGCGGCCTGCACGCCCAGTTCGGCGGCCGCCTCATGCGATTTCAACCTTCCGGACGCGACCGCCACCACCGCCTTCCGCTTCAACTCCTCGGGCACCGGCCCGTGTCTCAGCCTGCGCCGGCCGGGCGCCAGCTCGTCGATCCACGCCATGAGCAGTTCCTTGCTTTCCGGATAGCCGAGCATCCGCATGGTGCGGCTGAGCCGTCTGCCGCACTCGAGGTAATGGTCCACCGCCGCGCACTTCTGCTCCTCGCTGTAACGCCGCTGCCGTTCCCCACGTCTGGAAGGCACGCCGGCGCGCTCCTCCTCCAGCCGCTCCCGGTACCACATCCGCAGGGCTTCCTTGCTGGGATACCCAAGCTCATGGATCGCATCCGCGGCGCAACACTCGTATCTGATATACAAGCCCACCGCCCGATCCCACTGCTGCCTGCTATACGTCATGACAACGCCCTCCTTGACTCAACGAGTCCAAGAAAACGTCACCACCTCACGCCGAACACTTTTATTTGATCACATACACCCGCGGGCGAGCACGTCGGCGGCCGGGCGCCGTGCAGCCGAAGCGTCCGTTGGCCATGCGCACGCAGGCGATGCCGGCCACGTGCAGCCGGTCCGGGCGCCCCGCCTCGAACCCGCGTCCCACGAGGCCGGGCCCGCCGCCCGCGCCCCTTCGCCGGTCTGGCGGTGACGGACGTCCCGCCGCGGCGCACGCCGCGGACTCCCGGTTCCCGTGTTTATGTTCAATGGTTTTAAGACCGGTTGAGCGTTTGGTTTTTAGTCCGAAAGAGCGGTAGGAATTAGTCCATTTCATCGTTGATGGAAAACAAGTGACACCGGTCTGTCGTTATCGATTAGTT
>OIEU01000824.1_pt1 | contig 11524 bp, 6 predicted proteins | sample 1581831 | NCBI WGS metagenome assembly OIEU01 (sample SAMN03281007, study PRJEB24777) | human gut metagenome | isolation source: fecal sample PR166 from 1 month old female Malay infant, vaginally...
TGGTTGTCCGATTCTGCAGAATCGGACAACCATGCATGCGCCTATTCGACAGACTTGAGCGAGCTGATCGGGTCAATGCGGTCAAGTACAGGGTTGACGAGCAGCTGCACGAGTAGCGCGAACGCCATGGTCGCGGCAGCCGCGATCACATAGCTCAACGGCTTGCATTCCACTTCGAAATACAGTGCAGGCATGTTCAACGCGGCCGTCAGCAATCCGCCGACGAAACGTCCGAGCGGCAAGCCCAACACCACGCCCATCATGGTGAGCACCATCATTTCACGATTCACGTAATGATGCACTTCCTTGTCGAAGAAGCCAAGCACCTTAAGTGTGGCCATCTCGCGTTCACGTTCTGACACGTTGGTATTGGCGAGCGTGAACAGCACCACCAGCGCAAGCCCGCCCGCGAGCGCCACTATCAGCGCGACCACCGCGCCCATCAGGTCGAATTTGAAGCTTTCCGCCATGTGCGCGCAGCTCACGGCTTTCATGACCGCGTCATCGTCTTCCAGCTTTCCCGCGTAGGCGGCCTGGGATTCGCCCGACCCTTTGAGCTTCGCGTACATGGCGTTCCACACCAGTTGCCGGTCGTTTGACGATGCGCCATTCGAGGTACCGGATTTGCCGTTTTTGTTGTCCGATTCTCCAGAATCGGACGCGGAAGATGTGGAAGACGTGCCGGATGCAGCAGTGTCGAACAGCTGGTGATAGTAGGTTTCGCTGATGTACACGTCCGACCCGATCACGCTGCGGGTCACTGCGCTTACATACGCGTCGGCCTGAACTTCGCTGCCGTTGGTCAGCGTCACTGCGTCGCCCGCGTTGACGCCCATTGCGCTTGCCGCGGACTGCGATACGATCACGCCGTCGTCGCCCAGGCTTACCGTGCCCTTCGTGTCGGAAGTATCATTCGCGTCCGATTCTCCAGAATCGGACATCTGGGACCCGTTTTTACCGCTCTGGTTGTCCGATTCTCCAGAATCGGACAACGAAGACGCAGAGGAAGACGTTCTGGACTTCCCGCTGAACAACGACTTCGCACCATCCACCCAACTGGAACGCACCGGCTGCAACGTGACCATCTTGCCGAACTCGCTGCGTTCACTGTCGGGCACGGCAACCAGCTGAATGCTTTCGCTCCCCGAATCGCCGGTCAAATCACCCGATTCAACGCGCACGTCCATGCTCGACGTGACGCGACCATCCGAAGCGACTTTCTGCCGCATCGCATCAGCGTCATCATCGTTCGCGACCACCATCAAATCGTACTGATACACGTCCTGATACTGTTTCGCGCCCAATGCGGCAACGGTGTCGTTGATCGCAAGTCCGCACACAATCAGCGCGGTGCAGCCGGCCACGCCGCCGACCGTCATGATCAGACGCGATTTGAAGCGGAAAATGTTGCGCGCCGTGACTTTGCCGAGGAAGCTCATGCGATTCCACAACGGCTTGATACGCTCCAGTAGAATGCGCGATCCTGCACGCGGCGCTTTCGGACGCATGAGACTGGCTGGCTTCTGTCGCATTTCCTGCGCGCACGCATACACGGTTGCGGCAAGCACGCCGACCACGAACAGCGCGACTCCGGCCGTTCCGTACAGCCAGTCGTATTCCAAGCGTACGTCCGGCATCACATACAGGCCTCGCAATACGACAAGCAGGAACGCTGGAATGCCAAGGAAGCCTACAATCAGGCCGAATCCACCGCCGATCAGGCAGGCGAGCAGCGCGAACAGCAGGTATCGTGAGGCGACCGCAAGACGCCCGTAGCCGAGCCCTGTGTACGTGCCGATCAGCCCGCGATCCTCTTCAACCATGCGCGCCATGGCGGTCAGACTCATCATCACCGCCACGAGCAAGAACACGATCGGGAATGCGTTGCCCAGCGATTGAATGGATTCCAGATCGGATTCCAGCGAACTGAATCCGCCGATTTGCGACCGGTCCTGCACATACCAGCGCACTTGCGGAATGCTGTCTTCCATCTCTTTCTGCTTGGATTGCAGTGTCTGTTCGGTGTCTTTTTTCTGCTGGTCCAATTGCGATTGCGCCTGGTCGAGTTGCGCTTTGGCTTCCGCTAATTGCGGGCTTGCGGTAATTGCCGTTTCACGTAGTGTTTCACGGGTTGTTTCGTCGAGGGATCCTGCAGCTGCACCCGCCTGCATATTCACGATTTGGTCGATTTGCTGGTTGAGCTGACTGCGATTGCTGTCGATCTGCTGTTGCGCTGCGGCGAACTGCTCGTCGGCTTGCGCTTTCGCCTCGTCGATTTGTTTGGTTCCAGCGTCGAGTAGTTCCTGATGGCGTGCTTGCTGGCGATTCTTGCGTACCGTGCCGTCGATGCGGTCAACCACTTCGCTGACGGTGTCATCGTACACGTCACTGAACGAGTCCTTGTCGGCGGCGCCTTTCACGAGAATGGTGACGGCCGTGTACATGCTGCCGGTCACACCGTCGGACGGCGCAAAGAACGTGTAGTCGCTGGTGGCGGAGGAACGGAACGCGTTCGTACCCGAATAGCCGTCTGGATTGGTGAGATCCTGCGGGTCAAGCACCACGCCCACAATGGTCAGTTCGGTAGGGAAGCTCGGTGTCTGGTTGTCCGATTCTCCAGAATCGGTCACCCGTGCGGCACTTTTGCCATCCTGCGTGTCCGATTCTCCAGAATCGGACACAGAAGAAGCAGAAGACGCCGAATCCTGGGGCGTCACCGTAATATGGTCGCCCTTTTTATATCCGGAATCCTTGATGAATTTGCGCGTCACCGCAATCTCGCCGGACTTTTCAGGCATACGGCCACTTTGCAGATACGGCTGGTCAATGCCATTCGTGCCGATCTCCTGCATGGTCACGGTTTTTTTGCCGTTCAGATCGACCGTCACGGTTTGCGAACGTTCGCCCTGCACTTTCGCAACACCGGAAACCTTACGGAGCGCGGCAATATCGTCGTCAGTCAATCCGGCCGTCGACAACACCTGAATATCGTGCAATCCTTGGGTGTCGAAAAAACGATCCGTCGCGAGAAAAGCGTCTCGGCATCCCGCGTAAATGCCGGTAAGCACGGCAACGCCCAGCAATGTGATCATGGCGATGGAGACGAATCGCTTCCACGCATGCAACCACATACGCACCATGTCTTTGACGAATGCCATGACGACCTCCAGCCCCGCAGCGTTCAAGCAGCATCAACCATTGCTCTCAAAACCCTCATTTTATTGGACTATCGAACTATTGAACACTACGAAGCCGAATCCACGCGCTACAGCTACAATCGGGGAAGACGTGCCATGCCAAAAACCATAGGCGCGTCACCTACCACTACTGCCGAACGCAATATCACAAGATCGCCAAACTTTTGCTGAATTTGCCGAATATTGCCGAATATTGCCGAGGCACCCAAGAAGAGGAAGCATTCATGAGCGACGCAACCGTTGCGAAGAAACCGCGCGAAACCGACGATGTGCCGGTTCCGCCGACGCTGCGCAAGTCTTTGAAGAATCGTCATATTCAATTGATCGCATTGGGCGGCGCGATCGGCACCGGCCTGTTCTATGGTTCCAGCGAGTCGATTCAGCTTGCGGGCCCGGCCATTCTGCTCGCCTATCTGATCGGCGGCCTGGCGATTTTCCTGATCGTGCGCGCACTGTCCGAAATGGCGGTCGAGGATCCGAAGGCGGGTGCATTCAGCTATTACGCTACACAGTACTGGTCGAAGCGCGCCGGCTTTATTTCCGGATGGAATTACTGGTTCAACTACGTGCTCGTGGCCATGGTGGAGTTGGCAGTGGTTGGCTCGTTCGTAAATTACTGGTTCCCGAACATTCCGAAGTGGGTGTCGGCGGCGGTGTTCCTGGTGGCCATCGCGGCGCTGAATCTTATGGGCGTGAACAAGTTCGGCGAATTTGAATTCTGGTTCGCCATCATCAAGATCGTGGCCGTGCTTGCCATGATTTTCGGCGGTTTGTATGTGATCATCACGAACGTGCCGACAGCTTCGGGTATTCGCGCGTCGTTCGCCAACTGGTTCACCGTTGACGGCGGATTCCTGCCCCACGGCCTGATGTCTCGCAATGCGGACGGCACGTGGACCGGCCTGCTGATGGCGCTGGTCGTGGTGATGTTCAGCTTCGGTGGCACTGAGCTCATCGGCATCACCGCGGGCGAAACCGAAAATCCGCGCACCACCATCCCGAAGGCCACGAACGGCATTATCTGGCGTATTCTCGTGTTCTACATCTGCGCGCTCGGCGTGATCATGGCCGTGGTCCCGTGGAGCACGATCGACGGCAATTCCAGCCCGTTCGTGCAGATTTTCGACTCGGTGGGCGTGCACGCGGCCGCCGGCATTCTGAATTTCGTGTGTCTGACCGCCGTGATGAGCGTGTACAACTCCGGCCTGTACGCGAACTCGCGCATGCTGTATTCGTTGGCGAAGCAGGGCAATGCGCCCGCGTATCTGGGCCGTCTGAACAAGCGCGGCGTTCCGGTCGGGGGTGTGATCACGTCGGCCATCATTATTGCGATCGCCGTGGTCGTGGTGTTCGTGTGGCCTGATTTCGCATTCAATTATTTGATGTCGATCGCCACGATCGCCGCTGCGATCAATTGGATCATGATCATGATTACGGAAATTAAGTTCCGTCGCGTTGTCGCCGCCGGCGACGGTCCGAATGATTTGAAGGGATTGAAGGGCCAGGAAGCACTTGACAAGCTCGCTTTCAAGCTGCCGTTCGCCAAGGTGACGCCATATGTGGTGATCGCGTTCATGCTGCTGGTCGTGGTGCTGATGTGCTTCTCCGCAAGCTATCGCATCGCCGTGGTCGCCGGCGTGATTTGGCTGGCCGTGCTGTTCGCCGCCTATCAGATCACACAGAAGCGCGCCTGAAGTCATAGGGCAGCAATGCGCCCGTGCCTCAAGCGAGGGGTACGGGCGCATTTTGATTTCAGATTACGATTTCAGATTTCAGTTTTTGATTTCCAATCTACGATTCCCGCTTTTCATTGCGTATTCCGCGATCGGCACGTTTCAAATTCCAAATTTCACTTCCGTATCGTAGTTGACTTGCCAAACTTAATCGCTTAAGCTTTTCTTAAGCTTGACACTATACGATGTTGGGCGGGTATCGGCAAGCGGGATTACTGCAGCAAGGAGGCGGCAATGAGCGCGGAATCATACAAGGGCGGCGAAATCAACAGCCAGCAGGCCGAAGCCATCAGCACGCTCGCCTCAGCCAACGAATACAAAGGCAAATCGCGCATCATCACACTGCTCGAACTGCCCTGGGGCCGCAAGTGGAAGTATTTCCGTGACCAACTGCTCGCACGCTCCGCGGCCGCCGTCGCCATCGTGTGCGTCGTCATCTATATCGCAATACAGGTCCTCACGCCGACCGCAACACCGAAACTCTACGTTGCCGTGTTCAACGAAGCTGTCAGCCAGCAGGAGGCCGCAACCCTGCAATCGCAGGTCGCCAGCAAACTCGATCTACCAGAGGGGCGCAAGGGCGGCGTGCTCATCGACACCTACTTCTCCAGCGACGAAAACGGCATCAGCAAGCTGCAAACCATGATCGCCAACCATGAAATCGACGTGATCGTGGCCACCCCGAAAACCTATAAGGAGCTGTCCGGATACGGCTACTTGACGAACCTTGATTCGTCGCTGACCAAATCGCAGCGCACGACGCTTTCCAGCGATTTCGTAACGTTGAAGGGGTTCAAGGATTCCGACGACCCCGATTACAACGGCAGCGGCAAAGGCAGGGTGGAACCGTTCGGCGTTTCCATGACGGATTTCAAACGCTGGAGCACGCTGAAATCCGCAAAATCCGATGCAATCATCGGCATTGTGCAGGAATCGCAGAATCGCAGAATCGCACAGCAATTCATTGATTATCTGAACGAATGATAATGAGGATTGCCGGATCTATTTCGTCATTTTCCAACAAATTATCACAAAATAATTCGCATATTATGCGACATACATTGCAGATTCGTACCTTCAATTGAAAAACGGTACCGTCGATTGAGAACGGTACCGTTTTTCGGTTTCGGCGAAACTTCAGCAACACCTCGGCAAAGCCGATTTCAGCGCGGCAATCGCATTACAGCGCCTCGACCTCAAGCACAATGGCTTCAAGCGGCCACAGCGGCGGCACCTGCAGGCCGATTTCGTTCAGCAGGCGGCCGGAGACCTTGAAGCTGTCCATCTGCGCCGCGGAAATCCATTGCGGGGTGTTCCAGCCCCAACGCACCTCGCCGACCTCGTCGCGCAAACGCACACGGTACATGCAATCGGGGTCCAATCCCGGCATGCGCAGGCGCTCAGTAAGCACGTCACGCAGGTTGGTGACGGTCGCCACCACCCACACGGCCCGCTTGCCGTCGTCGGACACCACACCGCGGCCGCGCAGCGCCGGATCCTTGAAGTCCGCGTGCATCACCGTACCGTGGTGCAGCACGCCACGCAACTCCTTGTACAGCGACACGAATGCGCGCAGCTGCTCAACCTCGTCATCGGAGCATTCAAGAATGTTCCATTCGAAGCCGGAACAGCCTTCCAGCGAAATGGCCGCACGGTAGCTCAATTCGGTGGCACGCCAGGTGGAGTGTGCCGGCGACGGGCCGACATGCGCGCCGATCATTCCCGGCGGCACCACGAGTTCGGTGTAACGCTGAATGTCCACGCGATCGCGCGGATCGTTGGAATCGGATCCCCAAATGCGATCGGCATGCTGCAGAATGCCGGCATCGGTGCGAGCGCCGCCAGACGAGCAGCTTTCGATTTCCAGCTTCGGGAATTGCGATTTCAGATCGTCGAACAGCTTATAGCAGGCTTCCGTCTGCTCGTGCAGACCATAACGGCCGTTGTGCACCGGCTCGGTGACGTCACGATTGTGATCCCACTTGATGTAGTCGATGCCGAGTTGCTCGACCAGCGCCGCCATCTGCCCGCGCACATGCTCGTAGGCGGCCGGATTGGCCAGATCAAGCACATACTGGGTGCGGTAGGAGACGTCTTCACGGTACGGCACCGCTTCAGGCGCGGCGAGGATCCAATCCGGATGCTCGCGGGCGCAGTCGGAGTCGAGGTTCACCATTTCCGGCTCGAACCACAGGCCGAACTGCATGCCAAGGTCGTGCACATGCTTAGCGAGATTGTCGAGGCCGTTCGGCCAGACTTCCGGATCGACCACCCAATCGCCGAGGCCCCTGGTGTCGTCACGACGTTCGTGAAACCAGCCATCGTCAAGCACGAAACGTTCGACGCCGATGCTTGCGGCACGGTCGGCCAGCTTGATGAGCGTGGCTTCGTCATGGTTGAAATACACCGCTTCCCACGTGTTGATGGTGAACGGACGAGGGCTTGACACATGCTTCGGCAGCGAGCGCAGCCACGTATGGAAGCGTGCGGCCATGCCGTCAAGACCAGTTGCGGAGTATGAGAAGCAGACCTGCGGAGCCTCATACGATTCGCCGGCCGCAAGCTGAATTTCACCGGGGCCGAGCAGTTCGCCGGCGCCGATCAGCGTTTCATGGGGCGGCAGATTGTCGATGCGGTACGTCTGATTGCCGCTCCACGCCAGATGGCAGGCCCACACTTCGCCGCTCGCCCACTTCGGTTCGCCGTCGGATGCGATGAACATCCACGGGCTTTCATGGCTGGTTTTGCCGTGGCGACATTCGCGTGTCACGGAACCGGACGGCATAGCAGCGGTACGCGGCTGCTTTTCGAGCGGCCAACGACCGGTGAATTGCGTGAGCGTGTCTGCACGACGGGGCATCGGCATAGTAGATTCCAGCCAATTGACGGTCAATGGCCCGTTTTCGCTGTTTTCACCGCCATTCGCACCGTCGATATTACTGACGGTCTGTTCGACCATCGCAAGTCCGCCCTTTTTCAGCGAAAGCTTGAGATTGAGACGTACTTTGTTCACGCTATCTTCCGCAGCGACGGTGATTGCCGTCGCCTCGGTTTCGCGATCTTCCGCGGCAAGGAATGTGGTCACGGAAGTCCAGCGCACGAACACCGGGCGTCCGCCACGGTAGGCTTCAAGCCCCGGACGGCCGGCGAACGCTTCGGCGCCTTGTGGCAGCAGCGATGGACGCAGGGCCGCGTCGGGCTTTTCGTTCGGAGGGGTGATTCTCAGCGTCATGGCGTCAAGCTGGGTCAGTGCGGCTTCGTCGGGCGAAAGGCCGAAGTCAGCACCCCAGTATTCGACTTGCGGCATTTCGTCGGTAGGGGTCTTCAGCACGATGCACACGCCATCTCGGCGCAGCACGGCATGGGGTCCCTGATCAAACATCGTTGTCTCCTTCGGGTATGGAAAATGCAAGCCAGGCACACCTGCCCAGCTTTTCAGGCTTTTGACTTTTAACTGGATTCAGTATATATTAAGCGCTTAAGTATTGCAAAACGGCGTGACGCCAACGCAGCCGCTCCGCCGAATTACGAACATGCATTAAAGTGAGGAACCATGGCGAACATCTTCAGTCAAGACAATCCCTTCAACGATCTGATGAGCACCATCGGCGACATGGCCATGATCAGCGTCGCATGGACGGTCTGCTCCATCCCCGTCGTAACGATCGGAGCGTCCACATCCGCCGCCTGTGAAGTCGCACGCGAACTGCAGACAGGCTCGTCCAAGGGCATTTTCCGCAGTTTCTGGGCCGCGTTCAAGCGCCGCTTCCCCACCAATCTCGCACTGACCGCCATTCTTGCGCTGTTCTGGGGACTCGCGCTGTTCGACCTGTGGTATCTGTCGAAGCAATCCGGCAACACCGTCGCGATCCTGTATGGCGTGACCCTCGCGGTGATCGCGGTGATCGGCTCACTGTTCGCCTTCATCCTGCCCTTGTCGGGCCGCAGCAAACTCAGCGTGGGCGAGCAAATCAAGCAATCCGTCAGACTCGCGTTGATGCGCCCTCATATCGCATTTGCGGTGCTTTTGCTGGACATCTGGCCGATTATCGTGGTATTGATAGCACCGCAGCAGACGTTGATGCTCATCCCCCTATTGTGGATTCTCGTCGCGGCCGGAGCGAGCTTCTATCTGCAGATGATGCTCGTACGCAAAACATTCGCCCTCGAATAAAAAATTGCGATTGCCGCAGCAAATGCGCAATCGCAATTTTTAAACTCATCATCGCATCTTTTCCTCTGCCGGAGCGGGACCGGTCGAAGCGCGGGCACGCAATTCGTACGGCCCTTCCATCAGATGCCCCACGCGCTCACCGTCGATCAGCTTGAGCAGCAATCCGGCGGCTTGCTTACCGGTATCGACCACATCACGGCCCATGGCGGTCAGATTCGGATAGGCCGCGGTGCACATGAAGGAATCATCCCACGACATGATGGAGATTTCCTCCGGCACTTTGATGCCTTGCGAAGCTGCCACGCCAAGGCCTGCCAACGCCATCACATCATTGTCGTAGATGATCGCCGTCGGATGCTCTGGGAACGACAGCAAACGCTTCGTGGCCTCGCTACCAGTCTCCGGCGTGTAGTCGGTGTGCAGGCAGCGGTAACGCATGCCCAGCTCAGAAGCGACATCTGCAAAGGCGGAATCACGAATATACGAGTGCGCAAGCGATTCGGGACCGCCGACGCGGGCGATCTGACGATGCCCGAGATCATACAGGTATCGCACCGCTTGGCGCACGGCATCGGCATCGGCACTTGACAGGCTCGGCAGATTGCCGGCCACGGAAGCGTCGGCGATGGCAAGCACCGGCATTTCCTCATGCTCCTCAAGCAGGGCGACGCAAGGATCGCCAAGTTCCACATTGACGAGCAGCATGGCATCGACGTTGCCGGTGGCGATCCAATCGTCGATGATCGCAAGCTTCGCATTCTCGTCAACGGCCATGCGTACCAGCAAGGAATAATCGTATTTTTCCAACTCGGCGCCAAGACCGGAAATAAGCTCCACCATGTAGGGTTCGACGGAAAGCAGCTTCGGGTCGTAACCCAACACCAGACCCACGCGCTGCGTCTTCGACTTGGCCAGCGCCTGTGCCGCGCCATTTGGCTTCCATCCCAGTTCGTGTGCGACCTTCAACACCTTGTCTCGGGTCACATCGGAAACACCAGACTTGCCGTTGAGCGCATATGAAACAGCGCTACTGGAGACCCCTGAAGCTCGGGCAACGTCAAAAATCGTCACCTTGCTTTTTTGAATAGGCATGTCCGCGTCCTTCTTCTTAACTTAAATCGCAACTTAAACGATTCATCTACATCATACAGTAAAAGCGCCGACCAACCTCTTGAAAAGTCAGTGCTCACAACACTTTCGTCTCTTAAGGTCGGCGGCGCTTCAACTTATGTTTTTACTCAACCGAACACGTCAACTGAAATTTCAGTAGTCCTCTATCCACTCTTCTACCGCTTCAGTAGACGGCGTATTCGCGGAATCTCACCATTCGCGCTTCAGATCGTTGGCGGAACGCAGCACGTTGGCAGCTGCGAATACGTTCGGATCGGCAAGCGCCCCAGCATCGGTGGTGGTGATGTGCAGCACGACGCTTTCGCCCGGAAGCAGCGAGACCATGCCATCGGCCACCGAAGCCTTCGCGTCGACCTTGTCTGCCATGCAGAACAGGTCACGCACGTAGCTCTTGGCTGTGACGGTAAGTTCCACACCATCTTCCACAGCAACGGCCGCAATGCTGAACGCTTCAGCCGGGGCGGCAAGCTTCTGGTCGATGATTTCGGTCGGATTGAAGATCACTCGGGCGAAGGCATTGTCGGACGGGGTCGCCACAACCAGCTCGTTGCCGGCATCCCCGTAGGAGACGATGTCCTCGGCGAGCGGCAGACCGATATGGCAAACGGCGCCAAGCTCAACATCGTCGAAGCTCTGGGTAGCGAGCACTTCGCCGGCCAGCGTGACGCGCTCGACCTTCCACGTGCCCTTCCATGCCTCACGGGTGTCGTTGAGCACGATGAGTTCGAAGTGGTCGTTGGCGGTCTTCGTGCCTTCCCAGCTGTGGGTTTCACGGTATTCGTCGGACACGCGCGGCTGGATGGTGGCCAGGCGTGGCGCGAAGAAGTCGCGGGAAGCGTACCATACCGGCTTGCGATGTCCATCGAAGTCGACGGCCGCCCAGGAAACGACAGGCCAATCGTCGTTGAGCTGCCAAATCAGCGCGCCCGCGTTGACCGGCTCGAGGGAGCGCATATGCTCCACGCCGAAACGCATGGCCTGCGCCTGCTGCAGCTGGCATGCCCAATGCCAATCCTCTATATCGGCCCAATTGTCGGTCGGAATCAGCCAGCTGTGCTCGCCGTCAGACGGCTTGCCGTTGACCACGCCGCCGAAGCTCACGTCGTCAAGATGGCCAGGGGTGATGTGCGAGCGCATGCCACGGGCCAGCTTGTAATTGCCGCCCATGGCCTTCTGATGCACCAGCATCTGCTTGCCGAACGGTTCGAGAACCTCGTCGTGCACTGCGTTAGTGAGCGTGCTCCATGCCGGCGGGGCCTGATAGCCGAATTCGTCGGCGAAGCGCGGGG
>OIEU01000825.1_pt1 | contig 11509 bp, 8 predicted proteins | sample 1581831 | NCBI WGS metagenome assembly OIEU01 (sample SAMN03281007, study PRJEB24777) | human gut metagenome | isolation source: fecal sample PR166 from 1 month old female Malay infant, vaginally...
ATATTGGCAATATGAGAATGCAGACGTTGAATTTTGCGCTTTTGTTTTTGCCAGTTGGCACTGAATTTGATTTTACGGCTTAATTTCCGTTGAAGCCTTGCCAGCTTTCGCTGGTTTACTTTAAAACTGCTGACGGGCGGGTATACCGTACCGTCTGAAAGCGTGGCCAGTTTTGTAACGCCTGCATCAAGCCCTACTATTGAGGTTGATTCATGTTGTGGTTCTGTCGCTTCATACTCAGTCTGAATGCTGACGTACCATTTACCGCATGACTGACTGACCGTGACGTTTCTCACTTCTCCGACGACTTCACGACTGTTGCGGTAGCGCATCCATCCCAACTTTGGCAATGATATACGACTATTGGATTGATCGAGCTTCACGCCCTGCGGGTAGCGAAAAGCGTCATTTTTACCGCGTTTCTTGAATCGAGGAAAAGCGGTACGCTTCTGGAAAAAATTCTTGTAAGCCCGTTCCAAATCTTTAAGTGACTGTTGTAACGGTTGTGATGGGGCTTCCTTCAACCATTGTGTCTCTGTGTCAGATTTCCACTCAATGAGCCATGAAGCCATTTTTGTATAGGGAATGTATTTATTCCCTGCTTCGTAATTCTCATTCTGACGTGCTAATGCCCGATTGAAAACAAAACGACAAGCCCCTGCAAAGCGTCTCATCTCACGCTCTTGCTGACCATTGGGTCTTAACTGGAATTTAAAGGCTTGTAGACGTTTCATATTACCTATTATACTTTGGTCCATGAAAAATGAAACTAATATTCGCCGTGGCAGACATTGTGTATTCCTGATGCACGTCCATTTGGTCTTTGTCACAAAATACCGGCGAAAAATATTTGATCAGGATGCAATTGAAAAATTGCGAGGCTACTTTGCCAGTGTTTGTGCTGATTTTGATGTTGAACTGGTTGAAATGGATGGGGAACGGGATCACGTTCATTTACTGATTAATTACCCGCCAAAACTGGCGATATCTAATCTGGTTAACAGCCTTAAAGGGGTATCGAGTCGATTACTTCGACGTGATCGTCCTGATATTGCCCAACGTGATTACTACAAGGGGGTTCTTTGGTCGCCGAGTTATTTCGCGGGGAGTTGTGGTGGCGCACCAATATCCATTATCCGCCAGTACATTGAGCAACAGGAAACACCGAGTTAGTTAAAAAACCGCGTCTTATATCCCCGACCTGAAGGACGGGGTTTTACGGTGCTTTGGATAAATGACAAATTAGCCTAAAGAAAAAGGATGTGTAGTTCACCACCACTCACATCCCTTTAAGATAAAAAAGATGAATAATTAATCGTTAGTTAACGCTTTAGTGCCGATATAAAGCGCCTCACACCAAGAGATATAATCATGCCCGCTCGCCATCTCGAGCGATTGCACAGGATAGCCCCTTTGCTGTAAAACCAGCTTTAATTGGCGATTATTATTTAATATTCCTCCAGCGCCTTCGCGAGACTCAAATAACCCAGCCTCTAAGAAAAACTGTAATGGTTTTTTATCCGCCTGTTGATATTGGCGAATTAACCACTCTGGGGCTTCGTTTTCTGGCGCCCACCAATAAGAGCCGGACATACTAAGCACTTTCCCAAAGCGATCAGGACGGTTAAATGCCACCCATGCAGAGGCCAATCCCCCATAGCTTGAGCCTGAGACTATAGTTTCCTTAGCGGCTACTTGCAGGCCTTTCTCTTGCTCTAACCAAACCAAAAGTTCATCCGCTAAAAAGCGGTGAAAATCAGGATTAGGTGGTAATTCAACACTACGACGATCACTATCAATACTATCGACAAATAAGATAGCAATAGGAGGTAATTTCCCCTCTTCAATCAACTTATCAAAAAACCGGTCTATGCCATATTGTTGGCGATAAATTTGTCCATCAAATAGCACCAATAGTCGCGGTGTCGTCATTTTCTGTGCGGGTAAATAAAGCGCAATCTCTCGATCATTGTTTAAAATTTCACTATGAAAACGACTGATTGATGTATTGCCATTCATTGTCCTATCTAAGATATCTGGCAACTGGCATTCACGGGGATAATCAAGTGACAGCAATGAAAAGTAATTATAACGATCGTCCGCTTTACTTGGTGAAGGGTGAAGATTAAAAGGATCGGCCTGTGCCGTCGTTAAAATAGCACGGCGCTGCTGTGCAGCTGTTGCATTTTCAATGACTGGCACATCTGGTGCTAATTTATATTGCATTAATGTATCGTTAGGCACGATATAGCTACGATACCAAATATCACTATTGGCTAAACGTGTTAACGGATCATGATCACCTGCAGGCGATCCCAATAGATATACATTAGATTGCGCACCTTGCCATAAAAAAGTCACACGCTTGTTATGATTATCGTAAGGTTCAACAAGGGGAGTTCCCTCTTGCTGTATCTGTTGCCAGAATAACTGTATATTGCTGGTGGTGAGATCTTGTGCCAGCATTTGCAATCTAGGGCTAGTTAATGCTATACCCGCATCTTTATCTAAAGGCTGATAAGGGTATGTTTTCAGTGTGATATGCCACTGTACCCCAACTTCTCCTTGGGCAATAAACTGATAATTTGCCGTTTCAGGTAATAGGAAGCGTATCTTTTGTTGTTGTCCATCAACGGGCACATCTTTTAATAAGCGACGAATATGAGTGCCATCTTGGTTTGCTAATTGCAGATTTTGTATACCTTTAACATCTAACTCAGCATAGCGCTGGCTCTGTAAATGTGTAGTAAAACAGAGTGCCTTATCGTGATTAAATTGGCCTGATATTTCTTTATTTTCTGTTATTGATAAGCAATTGGCGAAACTAGAAAAAGAGGCCATCAATGCGCAGATCATTAGAGGAGTTCTCACTGTATGTTCTCATTATAATTTAGGTAAGAACTTATAGTAATGATAATTGTTATCAATTCAATAAGGATTTATTGGTGCATGAATTTGATCACTTAGAATAATAAAAAACTCCACAATCTTTTGGTTTTCTTGTGGAGTTTTAGTAGCAAAATAATATTCAAAGGGTCTATCAACGCTCTTCTAATGGATAACTACGGAAGCTCCATAATCCTAATGCTTTTAAGCCATCGCGATAAATACCTTGTAAATCAGATTTTGATGTTTTTTGTAATTCAGCTAATGGCTTATCGGGGGCTACAACCGTTAAATAGGTGATATCACTGGGGCCACTTTGCCAACTCGCAACCGTAAAAATAGCATCAGCACGACGAACATGACTACCAGAGCTAATAATCACCGCTGTTTTAATTCGGTGTTTAGTTAATGCATAACGGCTAAATAACGCATTCTCCACCGTTGAGCGCGCATAATTGTCTTGGAAAATTCGCTCTGCGGGAATACCTTGTTTAACTAGCCAATCCGCCATTAATTTACCTTCGGTTTGATGTGCTTTCGGCACACCACCTGTCACAACAATCATTGCATCAGGTAACTGTTTTGCGACTTCAAGGGTTTTATTTAAACGATCAATCAAGATCTGATTCATCGTACCATCTGGATTAAGTGCATAACCCAATGTCACAATGGCATTATTTCCTTTGGTTTTATTTAGCGTTGCCAAATCTGCTGGCGTTAACTTATCACTTAATGGCATTTTGCTTACACGATCAATTTGAGCAAAAAAGCGGCTTAGCTCTTCAGCTTTTGCCGGATTAAGGGATTTTAACTTGTTAAAATAGGCTTCACTTTCTTTATCTTTACCTTCAAAACGCGTCCAAGAAGTCACATAAATTAATGCATCAATATCATCCGGTGCAGCTTCTAAAATTTGTTTATAAATCGTTACCGCACGCTCAATTTGATTGTTATAGACATAAGCACTGGCGGCACTAAATAGTAAATCTAAGCGATAAGGCTCTAACTTATAAGCTTGTTGTAGCTTTTGTGCTACGACTTCCATATTAGAAGGTAGTTTTCCCGTAAATCCAGCGTCAGAAACACGCGCTGGCGATTTAAATGCCTCTAATGCATCTTGGATCAACATATCTACCGTTTGGCGCTGAGAAATATATTGCTGATAGCTATTATCGGGTTGATGGACTTTTTGATAAGCCAATGCAGAAGAGGAAGCCGTAAAGCCTAAAGCAGCAATGGCTAATGAAATAACTGTTTTTTTGATCTGAAGTGAAATACGGGAAGGTTGCGCCATTATCTTGTCCTTTTGCAAAAATAAATCTGTTTCTTCAATTGGTTAAGCTTATGAAGACAAAGTGTGTGACTCCTCACACTTAAGAGAAAAAGAAATACACACCGATATATCTATACCTAACTTTTATCATAGAGATCTACCATTAATTTGCAGAAATCATTTTCACTAATTTGAAAAAAATAGCATTATTATGCTAATCGCTTAATGAACAGCCGTTTTTATCCATACTTTAGGTTTAAACAAAAATTTCATTCTTATTGTGACTATATAGCTAGCTATAAATAAAAAACGCCAATTAATGGCGTTTTTAAAAATACTTATTCGATATGCTTTGATTGCATCATCAGCAATTCCCTGACTAATTCGACACAACGAAGAAAGCGCTCATCATAATCAGGAGGATCTACTTTGACATATTCAATATTGTTTTTATCTAACATCTCTATCAACAATGTTTGAAAACGACGGCGCTCTTTATCACTCCCTAAACTACGTAAACCATCGGCAACCCATGGCGTATTGTTCTCTAGCAGAATAACTAAATCAAAACGATATTCATCAATCAATGCCTGTACAAAAGGATGTTCTTTTCCTTCATAACGTAAACAAAAAGCCTGTGTTGTTACAAAATCAGTATCGATAAATGCAACTTTATTAGCATATTTAACTGCAAAATCAATATATTGGGCATGACCTAAAGCGATTTTATCATAATCAGAGTACTGCAATGCCATTTCGTCTCCTCCTAAATGAGAGAAGACATAATCACGGCCATATTCCCACGCACTGGTTGTATTAAAAATATTGGCAAGCTTATTTACTAAGGTCGATTTGCCACTCGATTCACCACCTAATATAGCCACTGTACGCACGAAAAAAGGTTTTACTTCGGTAGGAATATATTCCCAATATTTAAATGGCGCTTGACGGATTTGACTACCGCTAATATTCATAAACGAGCGCTCAGGATCGACCAGTACCGTTTCAATACCTAAAAATGCTTCATATTGACTGGCGTCCCCTCGTTCACTGGTATAGATAAAATCCGGCGCGATCTGTTTTTCTTGTAGAAAGGCTTTGATACCCTCACTCCACATTTCCCAACCATGAGGTTGAGGCTCTATACCATGTTCATTAAACTCATGAATACGAATATTTTTCTGATACTTAAAAGTTTGTAATAACCAGCGCAACCTATCACTTACCGTCGGCTGTTGTGACATCGCACTATTGATAAATAGCTCTTTATCACGAGGTTCGTCATGACATAAAATGACATGCAATTCATCGACTTGACTACAAGCTCGTTGAATTAAATAAATATGCCCAGTATGAAGAGGATAGAATTTACCAAAAATCACCCCAATGGTTTTCTGTTGTAATGGATATTCTAATCCCAAAAATTGGTGTAATGCGGACATTTTTTGTGCACTGGGGCTTTTGATTTTGTTATTAATAAGCTGGCTAAGATAGCCCTTTGTCATCTGACTTTCATCGGCAACTTGCTGTAAGGTATAGCCATTCTTTTTTATTGCCTGTTTGATATAATCAAAAGATCCCATGATTTACTCCTTTAGAAGTCGTCCAAATCATCAAGTACAGATAACGCATCTGATAGTTTCTTCACTCCATACACTTTCATATCAGGTGGATTTTTCTTTGGCATATTCGCATTAGGCACAATAGCACGTTTAAAACCGTGTTTTGCTGCTTCTGCAATTCGCTCTTGTCCACTTGGTACAGGACGAATTTCTCCCGCGAGTCCTACCTCACCAAAAATAACTAAATCACGCGGTAAAGGACGATTACGAAAACTCGATACTAATGATAGTAATAAAGCTAAATCTGCACTAGTTTCGGTTACTTTGACACCGCCAACGACATTAACAAAGACATCTTGATCAGACATCTGTAAACCACCATGACGATGCAAAACCGCTAATAATATTGCTAAGCGATTTTGCTCTAATCCCACCGCAACACGGCGAGGATTTGATAACATAGAGTGGTCGACCAATGCTTGGATCTCCACCAGTAATGGCCGCGTTCCTTCCCAAACCACCATAACAGAACTGCCTGAAGTCACCTCATCACCACGACTTAAAAAGATAGCCGATGGATTACTCACTTCGCGTAAACCTTGTTCCGTCATGGCAAAAACACCTAACTCATTCACCGCACCAAAGCGGTTTTTATGACTACGCAATGTTCTAAAACGTGAGTCCGTTTCACCATCAAGCATCACTGAGCAGTCAATACAGTGTTCTAATACTTTAGGTCCCGCTAATGTGCCATCTTTGGTGACATGACCCACCATAATAATGGCAATATCATTCGTTTTAGCAAAACGAGTCAGATAAGCAGCTGTCTCTCGTACCTGTGCCACACTGCCCGGGGAAGATTGAATATCGGCCATATGCATTACTTGGATCGAGTCAATGACCATTAATTTAGGTTGCTCTTGAGCAGCAATTAAACAAATTTGTTCAATACTGGTTTCTGACAACATATTCAATTCGGTTGTCGGTAAGCCTAAGCGGTGCGCCCGCATGGCAACCTGCTGTAATGACTCTTCTCCCGTGACATACAAGGTTTTCATTTCAGCGGCTAAACGACACATGGTCTGCAGTAATAGTGTACTTTTACCTGCCCCCGGATTTCCGCCAATTAAAATGGCACTTCCCGGCACAACCCCTCCGCCTAACACACGATCAAATTCTTTAAATCCAGTAGAAAAGCGAGGTAATGCTTCAAGGCTAATTTCAGAGAGCTTTTGAACACGGCTTATTCCTTTCGCATCTCCGGCAAAACCGCTAAAACGATCGTTACGGGCAGAAGGTGTCGCCGCAAGGCGCACTTCCGTAATGGTATTCCACGCATGACACGCAGAACATTGTCCTTGCCAACGCGGGTAATCGGCACCACATTCATTACATACAAAGGCTCTTTTGGCTGCTTTTGCCACACTGCTCTCCCCGTTATTTTCTTGACTGAAAACTTATCGTTCTTCGTGCTTTAATCCTGCACTTAAAATACACATCACACCCATTAAATCAGCATGACGAATAGCTACTTTGGCTTGTGCATATACTTTAGGTTTGGCATGGTAGGCAATACCTAAACCCGCCTTTCTAAGCATTTTAAGATCGTTTGCGCCATCACCTATCGCAATGGTTTGTTCCAGCGGTATATCTAAATCTTTAGCTAAGCGTGTAAGCACTTGCGCTTTATATTTAGCATCAACAATAGGGCCTTTGACTTTGCCCGTTAATTTACCATCTTTAATTTCTAGCTGATTAGCAACCGCTGCAACTAAACGTAATCGCTGTTTTAGGTTATCAGCAAAATAAGTAAATCCCCCTGATGCAATCGCAATTTGCCAATCCATTGCCTGAAGCTTACGCACTAAACTTGTTAACCCGGGCATCAGAGGTAAATTATCCATTACTTTTTGTAAAATATTCGCATCAGCTCCCGCTAATTGTGCAACACGCAATTTTAGGCTTTCACTAAAATCCATTTCACCTTGCATCGCTTGCTCCGTTATCTCGGCCACTTTATCACCGACACCGGCCAGTTTAGCGATTTCATCAATACACTCAATTTGAATAGCCGTGGAATCCATATCCATCACTAAAAGTCCCGGAGAGCGTAAACGTGGGATCTGCCCAAAGGGTACAACATCTAAACCACATTCATCAGATAACCGACGAATACGACGGGTTAAACTTCCCGCAATACGTACCACTTGGTAATCATCAATACGCCATGAAGAAACCACCACAATAGCCACACCTAATTTATGCTGGAACTCACTTATTCTTTTTTTATCAAGTTCTCGTCCATAAAGTAACCATCCGCTATCGCCTGCACGATAATCCAGTGGCATCACTTCTTCACCACTGAGTGATAGCGGTAGACCTGGCCATTTACGGATCTCATCCGGTAAATAGCAATAGGTCAGACTATTTGACATACTTATTCTCCTGTTTTCCCCTGTCTGAACAAAATAATTGTTATTCAGCCTATTCTATCTGTGATTCATCTGGCAACATGCACATACTTGCTTACGCAAAAGGTTGAACATGCTTAAAGATAAACTAAAATTCAAACTACAAAAAACAGCGATTATACTGATTTGTATCGCATTATTGGCTTTTTTGATGCAAGGCGCCTCTTATTTTAGCCGTGCAAATCAGCACGCCCGTATCACCCAGTTTGAAGAGCTTGCCAAAACACTGGCAGAACAAGTTGCCTTCTCATTATCCAATTATATGGATGACAGTAGCAAAGATAACGTAAATCCACACATTATAGCTAATTTAAATCATCTAACTCACGATAGTCGGGTACTGGATGCAAGTCTTTATTGGCAAGATGGCACACAAATAGCGCATAGTGGTGAAAATGTGACGGTAAAAGAGCGATTGGCCTTAGAAGGACAAAAAAGTGGCGGTTCTTTTAATCATCAGCTGGTGGTGCCTATCCCTGGTCAAGATCAGCCAAAGGGTTTTCTAAGATTGACGTTAGATACACACCAACTTGTCACAGAATCTGGCCAAGTCGATAACACCACTAATTTATTGCGTGTGATGCTATTGGTTGCTCTGGCGATTGGTTTTTTACTGTCCCACAGCTTATTGCAATTAACACCAGTGCATTGGCAGCAATCGCCCTATTTATTAACCGCAAGTTTACCCACTCGTCATGAAAAAGAAGATGATGAACAAAAAAGTGATCAGCAAGAAGAAACAGAAAATAGATCTGAAGTTAAATAACACTGCCACAAATTAACATAATAAGGTGAGTCATTAGTACTCACCTTCATTTCTTTATTTCTATATTTCTATATTTCTATATTTCTATCTAAAATAGGTCAAATTATTTTAGATATATCTAATTTATACGTATTTTCGTGCTATTCCCTTAAACTTTGAATGGGCTTTGTTTAAAATCACAGTAAATCTCAGTCAATTTATTAACCTAATGCGATAAATAAATCTTACATCTTTCTTTTGCTCTTGAGTTGCTGAGGTGGTTATGACTGAACAATCTGTTATCCAACGTTGTCAACAAATCGTAGAAAATCCAACCCTTTCCCCCGAACAAAAACGTCATTTTCTAGCATTAGAAGCGGAAAATATGTTGCCATACCCGACATTATCTAACGAGGCGAGCCTTGCGCTAAATGAACGGGTTATCTGCGATATGTATGAAGGTCATGCCCCTTATAAACCACGTTATGTATTACCTGATTACGCGAAATTCTTAGCACAAGGCTCGCGCTATTTAGAGCTTGAACCTGCCCAAGATTTTGATGATGCGCTAAATATGCTGGCTATCCTTTATCATCATGTTCCTTCAGTCACTTCAATGCCGGTTTATTTAGGTCGTATTGATAAAATCTTACTACCTTATGTGGGGAATTTGACGCAAGAGCAACTCTATCCAAAATTAAAGCGTTTCTGGCGCTATCTTGATAGAACCCTTCCTGATGCCTTTATGCACGCTAATATTGGCCCCGAAGACTCTATCATTACACGTTTAATTCTTAAAGTAGATGTTGAACTTCAACAAGTAGCCCCGAATCTCACCTTTATTTATGACGCGGCACTAACACCTTCTGATTTATTGCACCAAGCAATCACCAATATTTGTCATAGTAGTAAACCCCATATTGCTAACGGTACATTGCAAGATGCTGTATTTGGTAAAGATGAATACGGTATTGTTAGTTGTTATAACTCTCTACCGCAAAGTGGTGGCGGTAGCACTTTAGTTCGTATCAATCTCAAAGAAGTAGCAAAGCGCAGCCAAAATAGTGCCGACTTTCTAGAGAATGTATTGCCGTTTTATATGCAAAAACAAATCGAGATCATCAATGCTCGTTGCGAATTCCTCTATGAAAAATCAAACTTTTTTCAACAAAGCTTTTTAGTAGAAGAAGGTTTGATCTCACCCGATCGTTTTGCCCCGATGTTTGGCATTTATGGTATGGCTGAAGCAGTTTCTCTATTACTTGAGAAAGAAGGTCATACAGCAAACTATGGTCATAGCGAAGCGGCCAATAAACTTAGCTATATTATTAGTGAAAAACTGGCCCAATTTGTTGCACAGACTCCTGTAAAATATGGTTGGAAACAGCGTGCCATGTTACATGCTCAATCAGGCATAAGTTCTGATATTGGTACTACACCGGCGACCCGAATTCCTTATGGAACAGAGCCTGATCCTGTTACTCATTTAATGGCCGTTGCCCCCCACCATCAATTTTATACTTCAGGTATTAGTGATATTTTAACCGTGGATGAAACTATCAAACAAAATCCTGATGCCTTAATGCAACTGTGCTTAGGGGCGTTTTCTTGCGGATTACGTGAATTTACCGCTAATGTGGGTGGCAATGATTTAGTCCGTGTCACTGGGTATATGGTGCGGTTATCTGATTTAAAAAAATATAAAGAAGAAGGCTCTCGCCTAAATACAACTTGGTTAGGAGATGAAGCAACAACCAATTGCCATATTGCTGAACGAAAACCACGAGTGATTAGCCATGAACAGCAGATGCGCTTCGATAAATAAAATACTGCCTTTTTCTTGTGTTGATGGCCCAGGCAATCGCCTCGCCATCTTCCTACAAGGATGTAATTTACGCTGTAAGAACTGTCACAATCCCTACACTATGGGGATTTGTGATAACTGCGGGGATTGCATTGCCACTTGCCCACAGCAAGCGCTTTCATTACAAAACGGTGTAATAAATTGGAACGCTGACAGCTGTGAGCAATGTGATACTTGTATTCAGCAATGTCCTCGCCAATCAAGCCCTATGACATTGACCTATACGGTTGATGAACTAATTGCAATTACGCGTAAATATGCCGCTTTTATCAATGGGGTAACAGTTAGTGGCGGGGAATCTACGTTACAACTTCCATTTTTAATTGATTATTTTAAAGCAATCAAAGAAGCCCCTGATCTTCGACATCTTACCTGTTTAATTGACAGTAATGGCACTCTTTCACTTAATGGTTGGCAAAAAATCGCCCCCTTTATGGATGGAGCGATGATTGATTTAAAAAGTTGGAGTGAAGAAACACATATTTATTTAACCGGACGTAGTAATCAACGTATTAAAAAATCAATCAAATGGTTAAGTGAGCATAATTTACTTGCAGAATTACGCCTTTTATATATTCCAGAAAAAACCGATTATTTAGAGAATATAGAACCGCTTTCTCATTTTATTAATTCACTTGGTGAATCAATTACAATTCGTATTAATGCGTTTCATCAGCATGGCGTATATGGTGAAGCGAAGAATTGGCG
>OIEU01000830.1_pt1 | contig 11490 bp, 10 predicted proteins | sample 1581831 | NCBI WGS metagenome assembly OIEU01 (sample SAMN03281007, study PRJEB24777) | human gut metagenome | isolation source: fecal sample PR166 from 1 month old female Malay infant, vaginally...
CGAGATCAACAACCGCCCCATGCGCGTGCTCGGCTACCGCACGCCCGCCGAGGCGTTCGCCGACGAACTGTTAGAATTACAGGACCAACAAGGGTGTTGCACTTCTAAATAGACATCGGGCACGCCCGCACAAAATATGTGGCATACTAAAGGGTGGTGGTTCTGCATAACCATCAGCGTGCGAGATGGCGTCGATCCCCTTGCGGCTCTTGAGAATGAGACAACGCAAGCGCCGGTGTCCGCCACCCGCAGGACAGACTTGAGACGAAGTTGCCTTTACGCGGCGCGTTTTCGTGCGGCCACGGTGAGAGCGTGGTGTGAGACAAGCGTATAGGCCTGGAAATAGGCGTCGTGATGCAGCGCGCCGCGAGGAGCATTGTGCCCACTGACAACCGTGAAGGTTTCGTCAACGACGGAACCGATAATTCAACCGTATCCAATGCCGATTCGGCTGCAGCCGTGAACGCTGCGCCTGCCGCCGCCTCCCAGCCCGCCGAACCTGTTCGCCGTCGTCGTGGCGGCCGCCGCGTGGTCCGCGGCACCGGTGCTGCCGGCGCTTCTCTGGAACTGCAAGTGCAGGAACGCGCCCCGCTGTTCGAAGCCCCCGCGCTTCCCGATGCCGGCACTGCGGCCGATTCCAAGTCAGCCGATTCCAGCGATTCCGATGAATCCAGCGATTCCCAGGATTCCGCCGAACGCCCAACCCGCCGCCGTACGCGCCGCGCCGCTTCCGCAGTGGTCGACTCGGATAGCGAGGATGATCGTCCTCGTCGTTCGCGCCGCACTGTCAGTGCCGATGATTTCGATGACGATGACGCCCCACGTTCCCGCCGCCGTTCGGTTGTGGACGATGACGATTACGACGAGGACCGCCCGGTTCGCCGCCGCTCTCGCTCCCGCCAGTCCGACGATGATGACTACGAGGATCGGCCGGTTCGCTCCCGCTCTCGCCGTGCGTCTATGGATATGGATGATGATGACGAGGACCGTCCGGTTCGCCGTCGTTCTCGCCGTGCAGTTGCGGATACGCACGAGGACACCCCGGATGAGCGCCTGTTCGACGCGGTCGAATCCCTGCCCTCTGGCCACGAGGCCGTGCGCCGCGGCAAGCCGATGACGTCCCTGCTCTTCCAGGAACCGGTACTGCCCGCCGCTGTGGATGCGCACGATACCGCTGACACTCGTGATGACGATGTTGACGACGACGAACGTCCGTCGCGTCGCTCCCGCCGCTCGCGCAGCCACGATGATGACGACGCGCAGCCGCGCAGCCGCCGCCGTGACGACCGTGACGATCGTGGCCGCAATGCCGCCGACCGTGATGCGTCTCGTGACGCTTCCCGCAACGCTGCCGCCGGTGACGCCAATGCCAGCGCCAACACGGACCATGATGATTTCGATTCCGATGACGCTTCCGACTCTCGCCGTTCCCGTCGCTCCCGCCGCCTGAACGCCCAGGAGCGCCGTGCAGCCGCCGAAGTCGAGCAGATTGAGGAAGACCTCGAGCTGGACGATATCGCCTACTCGCCGATTGCCGAAGAGGAGGGCGACGAAGAATCCGACGCCACCCGCACCCGTTCGCGCCGTCGCCGCCGTCGCGGCTCACGCGGCGAAACCGGTGCCAACGGCGAGCACGATACCGCCGAGAACGATGCCGAAGATACGCGTTCCCGCCGTCGTGACGATCGCGATGATCATGACCGTGATCGCGATGAGGACGATGAGGAGCAGACCGTCACTCGCCGTCGCCGCCGCCGTCGTGGCGGCAAGAACGGCGAGGGCACCGACGACCAGAGTCAGAACAGCGAACAGCCGCTGGTCCGACGCTCCCGCAAGCAGCAGTACATCGACGAAATCACCGATGTGGAAGGCTCCACTCGTCTCGAGGCCAAGAAGCAGCGCCGCCGTGACAACCGCCGTGAGCGCAGCCGCCAGAGCCAGCTCATGGAACAGGACTTCCTCGCACGCCGCGAGAACGTGGACCGCCTGATGGTGGTGCGTGAGAAGGAACACCACACCCAGATTTCCGTGGTGGAAGACAATGTTCTGGTCGAGCATTACGTCTCCGACATTCAGGAAGTACAGACCGTCGGCAACATCTACCTTGGCCGCGTGCAGAACGTGCTGCCCAGCATGGAGGCCGCATTCGTGGATATCGGCCAGGCCCGCAACGGCGTGCTCTACGCCGGCGAGGTCAACTGGGATGCCGCTCGTCTCGAAGGCCAGCCGCGCCGCATCGAGCTGGCGTTCAAGTCCGGCGACCCGGTGCTCGTGCAGGTCACTAAGGACCCGATCGGCCACAAGGGTGCCCGCCTGACCTCTCAGGTCACGCTCGCCGGCCGCTTCCTGGTGCTCGTGCCATCCGGCGGCATGACCGGCGTGAGCCGCAAGCTTTCGGAGCGCGAACGCAGCCGTCTGAAGAACATCGTCTCCAAGATCGCCCCGAAAGACATGGGCGTGATTATCCGCACCGCGGCCGAAGGCGCATCCGAAGACGCCATCGTCAAGGATCTCGAATCACTGGTCCGCCAGTGGGAGCGCATCAACGCCAAGCGCGAGGAATTCTGGCACGGCAAGCGCCCGAAACTCCTGCAGGGCGAGCCCGACGTGGCCATCCGCGTGGTGCGCGACATCTTCAACGACGACTTCAGCAAGCTCATCGTGGAAGGTGACAAGGTCTACGACCGTATCGAGGAATACCTTGACACCATGGCCCCCGACCTGAAGGACAAGCTGGAGAAGTGGGACCCGGCCGAGCATGAAGGCAAGGACGTGTTCGACAAGTGGTCCATCGACTCCCAGCTGCGTAAGGGCATGGAACGTCAGGTCTACCTGCCGTCCGGCGGCTCGATTGTCATCGATCGCACCGAAGCCATGACCACCATCGACGTGAACACCGGCCGCTTTATCGGCAAGGGCAAGTCCTTGGAAGAAACGGTGACGCGTTGCAACCTGGAGGCGTCTGAAGAGATCGCCCGCCAGCTGCGCCTGCGCGATATCGGCGGCATGGTGATGATCGACTATGTGGATATGGTCATGCCCGCCAACCGCGATCTGGTGCTGCGCCGCTTGGTCGAATGCCTGGCACGCGACCGCACCAAGCATCAGGTGGCCGAAGTCACCTCGCTCGGTTTGGTGCAGATGACCCGCAAGCGCATCGGCCAGGGTCTGGTCGAGGCGTTCTCCGAGGAATGCCCGACCTGCAAGGGCCGTGGTTTCATCCTGCATGATCAGCCGACCGTTTCGGCCGACTACGACGATCCCTACGCGCTTCGCGGTGGCGACCCGTTCGTCAAAACCAACAAGCACGGTCGCGGCACCGCTCCCGCTCCCGAACCGGCTGGTTCCAGCGCCGACGTCAAAGCCAAACTGGCTCAGATTGCCGCCGCTGCCGTCGCCGCCAACAATACGGCGGAAGAGTAACAGGTGTGTCGTGCTTGACACGCGGGCAAAAATCATTTGATTTAGTCCGCATGGTGGTGTAGATTCGAAACTCGGTGTCTGACCGCAAGCTCGGTGCGTGTTAGGCAAGGTAGCTTTCCAAAACATAAAAGGAACGATAATGTACGCGATTGTGAAGGCCGGTGGCCATCAGGAAAAGGTCGAGGTTGGCGACGTCATCCTCGTGAACCGTCTCGACGCTAAGAAGGGCGATACCGTGGAATTCCCGGTCTCCCTCGTTGTCGATGGTGACAAGGTCACCCTTGCCGCCGCCGATCTGGCCAAGGTGTCCGTCAAGGCTGAGGTTGTGAACGACGAAGCCAAGGGCCCGAAGATTAGCATCCAGAAGTACAAGAACAAGACTGGTGTTGCTCGCCGTAAGGGTCATCGCCAGAAGCTGACTATCGTCAAGATCACGGCGATTGCCTGAGTTATAGAAAGGACCATGAATCATGGCACATAAGAAGGGTGCGTCCAGCTCTCGCAACGGTCGCGATTCTAACCCGCAATACCTCGGCGTGAAGAAGTTCGGCGGCGAAGCCGTCGTGGCCGGCAACATCATCGTTCGCCAGCGTGGCACCAACTTCCACCCGGGCCACAACGTCGGCATGGGCAAGGATCACACGCTGTTCGCCCTCACCGATGGCTCCGTGAAGTTCGGTGTGCGTCGCGACCGCAAGGTTGTCGACGTCATCGCCTGAGCGATATAGCGTCAAGCTTTTTTCAAGCCGCGCCCGTAAGGACGCGGCTTTTTTGTAAGGTAATCAATATGAGTGATTTTGTGGATCGAGTAACCGTCCATGTCAAGGGCGGCGATGGGGGCAACGGTTCGGCCGGCATCCGTCGTGAGAAATACAAGCCGTTGGCCGGCCCGAACGGTGGCAATGGCGGCGACGGTGGTTCCGTGGTGTTCGTGGCCGACCGTAACGCCACCAGCCTGCTCGACTATCGTTTCATGCCGCATCGTGTCGCCGGCAGCGGCACCATGGGTTTGGGCGACAATAAGGACGGCTCCAAGGGCGAGGACCTGATTCTGCCCGTGCCCTGCGGCACCGTCGTCTTTGAGGCGCGCGGCGAACAGGGCAAAGCCAAGCATCCCGGCGCGCAGCTCGCCGACCTGCGCCACGAGGGCGACCGCTGCGTCGTCGCCCAAGGCGGTGCCGGCGGCCTCGGCAACATCGCCCTGGCTAACAAGACCCGCCGCGCCCCCGGCTTCGCCCTGCTCGGCGAACTCGGTGAAGAGCGCGACGTGATTTTGGAATTGAAGTCCATCGCCGACGTGGCGTTGGTCGGTTTCCCCTCGGCCGGAAAGTCGTCCCTGATTGCGGCGATGAGTTCCGCCAAGCCGAAGATCGCCGACTACCCGTTCACCACGCTGGTGCCGAATCTCGGCGTCGTTATCGCCGGCGACTCTCGATACACCATCGCCGACGTGCCGGGCCTGATTCCGGGCGCCTCCGAAGGCAAGGGCCTGGGACTGGAGTTCCTGCGCCACATCGAACGTACCGAAATCATCGCCCATGTGATCGATTGCGCCACGCTTGAACCGGACCGCGACCCGATGTCCGACTACCACGCGCTGGAAAACGAGTTGGCGCTCTACGCCGACAAGCTCGAGCTGCCGTTGGGTGCCATCCCGATTCCCGAACGCCCGCGCATCGTGATTCTGAACAAGATCGATGTGCCCGAGGCCAAGGAATTGGCTGAGTTCGTGCGTCCGGAGTTCGAGAAACTCGGGCTGAAGGTCTTTGAGATCTCCACTGCCTCGCACGAGGGTCTAAAGGAGCTCAACTTCGCGTTGTCTGCGCTGGTGCACGAGATGCGTGAGGAAGTGTCCAACCGCGAGCAGGCCGAAGAGGAGGCTCGCGTGGTCATCAAGCCATTGGAGACCAAGGGCCGCCGTCCGCGTCGTGCTGACGAGGGTGGCAGTGCGCTTGAGTTCACGGTCGAGCGCCGCGAACTCGGCAATGGCGAAGTGTTCTTCGAGGTGCGTGGCGTCAAGCCGGAACGCTGGGTCATGCAGACCAACTTCGACAACGACGAGGCCGTGGGCTACCTGGCTGACCGCTTGGCCAAGCTGGGCGTGGAGGACGAGCTGCGCCGCAAGGGTGCTCACCCCGGCGACGAAGTGCGCATCGGTCGTGGTGCCCGTATGGTCGAATTCGATTGGGATCCGACCATCTCCGCTGGTGCCGAAATGCTCGACGGCTCCAACCTCGGTGCCCGAGGCAAGGATCTGCGTCTCGAAGAGCTGGACCCGCGCACGCACCGCCGCTCCAACGCCGAACGTCGTGCCCAATACCACGAGATGATGGACGCCCGTGCCGCCGTGCGCGACGCGATGATGGCCGAACGCAAGGCCGGCCACTGGGCCGACCCGACCGTTGACGACGATCGCCATGACGAAACCAGCCTGTTCGGCCACGGTGAGTCCAGCGAAGATGGTGAAACCGAGGAATAAATGAGCACTCCGAGTCAGGCCGAGGTGCGGCGCATGATCGCCGCAGCCGGAACCATTGTCGTGAAAGTCGGCTCCAGCTCGCTGACCCAGCCGAGCGGTCACCTCGACCCGGACAAGCTCGACGCGTTGGCCGCGGCCTTGGCTCAGGTCCGATTGATGGGCGGACGTGTGGTGCTGGTCTCGTCCGGTGCTATCGCCGCCGGTTTCGGGCCTCTGGGCTTTGACTCGCGGCCGGTGGACGTGGCCACTCAGCAGGCCACCGCAGCCGTCGGCCAAGGGCTACTGATGGCCCGCTACGAGACTGCGTTCGGTCGATTCGGTATTCGCGTCGGCCAGATTCTGATCACTGCCGAAGATACGATTCGTGCCACCCAGTACCGCAATGTGGAACGCACGCTGGACCGTCTGCTCGACCTCGGTGTGGTGCCGATCATCAACGAAAACGATTCGTTGGCCTCGAACGAGATTCGCTTCGGCGACAACGATCGACTCTCCGCGTTGGTGGCCAACCTGGTGCGGGCCGAAGCCTTGGTGCTATTGACCGACGTGGACGCGCTGTACACTGCGCCGCCCTCGCAGCCCGGCTCCCGCCGTGTGGAATATGTGCCCAACGTGATTGATGCGCTGGGCGACATCCAAGTCTCCGGCTCCGGCTCCAAGGTCGGCACCGGCGGCATGGTCACCAAACTCGAGGCCGCGCGCGTGGCGGCCGTCTCGGGCATCCCCACGGTACTCACCTGCGCTTCGAACGCGGGCCCTGCGATGATGGGCGATCCGGTGGGCACCGTGTTCGCACCGGTTAAGGCCCGCGGCTCCTCACGCCGTCTGTGGATCGGCTTCGCCGCCGACCCGCGCGGCACGATTGTGGTCGATGCGGGTGCCGGCCAGGCGATTCGCGGCGGGCGTGCCTCGCTGCTGGCGGCCGGCGCGCTCGAAGTGCATGGCGATTTTTCCGCCGGCGATCCGGTCTGGATCGATGCCGAAAGCGGCGAACACCTGGCCCGAGGCCTCGCCGGCTTCGATTCCGAAGAAATTCCGCAGATGCTCGGGCGTAACACCGCCCAACTCAAGCGTTTCCTCGGCCCCCAGTACGCCCACCCACTGGTTCATCGCGACAATCTCGTGCTCGTGTGACTGATGGAATCTGTCACACGACAGATTCCATCACCATAGTGCGGCTCTGGCGATTTTTCGTGCTGTAGGTTTAGCATGGGAGCCATGACTATGGCGCAATGGCAGACTCTTTCCGACCGTATCAACACTGTGGCACCGAGCGCTACGCTCGCCGTCGATTCCAAGGCCAAGGCCATGAAGGCCGCCGGACTTGACGTTATCGGCTTCGGCGCAGGTGAACCGAATTTCCCGACCCCCGCAAACGTGGTCAAGGCTGCGGCAGATGCCTGCCTTGACCCGAAGAATTACAAGTACACGCCTACGCCGGGCCTGCCCGAGCTGCGCGAAGCGATTGCGGCTAAGGTGCTGCGCGATTCCGGCTACGAGGTCAATGCCGATCAGGTCGTGGTGACCAACGGCGGCAAGCAGGCCGTGTATGAATCCTTCCAGATCTTGCTCAACGATGGCGATGAGGTCATCATTCCCGCTCCGTACTGGACCAGCTACCCCGAGGCTGTGAAGCTTGCCGGTGGTGTGCCGGTCGAAGTATTCGCCGGTGCCGACGTGAACTTCGAGCCCTCGCTTGAGGCGCTGGAAGCGGCCCGTACCGAGCATACGAAGGCAATCATCGTCAACTCCCCGAACAACCCGACCGGAGCCGTCTGGAAGCCGGAAACCGTGGAAGCGATCGGTCGTTGGGCCGTCGAGCACCACATTTGGGTTATCTCCGACGAGATCTACGAGCACCTGAACTATGACGATGCGCACACCACCTACATCGGTGCCGCCGTGCCGGAATGCCGCGGGCAGTTGCTGGTGCTGAACGGCGTGGCCAAGACCTATGCGATGCCGGGCTGGCGTGTCGGCTGGATGGTCGCTCCGCTTGAGGTGGCCAAGGCCGCCGCCAAGCTGCAGGGTCATATGACCTCCAATGTGGCCAACATCTCCCAGCGTGCTGCTTTGGCTGCTGTGGCCGGCCCGCTGGATGAGGTGCACGAGATGCGTAAGGCCTTCGACGCGCGCCGCCGTGCGATTGTGACCGCCTTGAACGATATCGAGGGCGTCAACTGCCCGACTCCGACCGGCGCGTTCTACGTTTTTGCGGACATCACCGCTTTGCTTGGCAAGCCGCTGGGTCCCAAGGGCACAGTGTCCGATACGTCCGCTGACTTTGCCGCTGCACTGTTGGATGAGGCCCACGTGGCCGCCGTCCCCGGCGAGGCCTTTGGTGCTCCCGGTTACCTGCGTTTCTCCTACGCACTGGCCGACGAAGACCTAGCCGAAGGCATGCGTCGATTCAAGGAATGGGCTAACTGAGAAGAGTCGCGTGCTACGCGCGCGACACGCGATTTGCGATAATCCACCGGAGCCGTTACTATAACGACTTGGCGGTTTCGCCGTGGCGAAGCGTTCTCTACGGAACGCACGCCGAGGTGGATTTTCACCTAGGGAAGTGGCGCAATTGGTAGCGCAACGGTCTCCAAAACCGTAGGTTGTGGGTTCGAGTCCCGCCTTCCCTGCCAAGTTTCTAATAATCAAGCAGCTGACGCGAGGTACGGAATGGCTAAGACGAGCAAGAGTGAAAAGGCAGTCAAGCCGAATGTCTTCATGCGTATCGGTCTGTTCATCAAGCAGATCATCGACGAGCTTCGCAAGGTCGTGACCCCTACCGCCAAGGAACTGTTCTTCTGGTCTCTGGCCGTATTCATCTTCGTGCTGCTGCTGATGGCCCTCGTGACTGGCATGGACTTCGGTCTAAGCAAGGCCACGCTGTGGGTGTTCGGCTGATCCGCACAACCTAAGGTGAATAACAACGCATGAGTGATGAACTGAATCTCGAGAACCTCGACGCCGTCCCGGCTGAGGAGCCTGTTGTCGAGGCTTCCGAAGCTGCTGCCGATGAGGCAGCTGCCCCGGTCGAACCGGTCGCTGACCTTTCCGCAGAATCTGACGCATCCGTCGACAATGCAGATGTTGAGTCCGACGCTCCGGCGGCGACTGAATCCGCTCCCGTTGCTTCCACTCAGACCGAGACCGTTTCTCTGGATGAGGACGAGGAAGAAGTCAACGAATCCGAGCAGGCCGAGGAGACCGATGCCGGTCAGCAGGCCGTTGACGAATTCTCCAAGTCCCTGCGTTCCCTTGATGGCAAGTGGTACGTGCTGCACACCTACTCCGGCTACGAGAAGCGCGTGAAGACCAACATCGAGTCCCGCGTCGCCTCCTTCGGCATGGAAGACCAGATCTTCCAGGTCGAGGTGCCGATGGAAGAAGTCGAGAAGCACACCGAGAAGGGCAAGAAGGTCATCACCCGCGTGCGTGTTCCTGGCTACGTGCTGATTCGTATGTGGCCGGATGAGAACGCCCGCCGTATCGTTCGTGAGACCGAAGGCGTGACCGGCTTCGTTGGCCCGACCAAGGATCCGGCGCCGCTCTCCCGCAAGGAAGTCGTGGCGATGATGGCTCCGATGATTGCTTCCGAGGCACTCAAGGCCGCCGGCGACAAGCCCGCCGCCGCCAAGAAGCGCAAGGTCGAGGTCTCCTACGCCGTTGGCGATCAGGTCACCGTCACCGATGGGCCTTTCGCCACCATGGCCGCCGTTGTTTCCGACGTGGAGCCCACCACTCAGAAGCTCACCGTGCTCGTGTCCATCTTCGGCCGTGATACGCCGGTGGAGCTTGGCTTCCACCAGGTTCAGAAGCTAGATTAACTCCCAAACTTTGCAGAGCCCGACCATCGTGGTCGGGCTTTTTGTGTTGTCCGGGTGGATTTGCATAATAGGAAAGCTTGTGTCTGGAGAGGAGACTCGCTAGCACAGCACAGCAATATAAGTTGCGGGAGGAGACCGACCACAGGCCGATTGCCTGCAGCATGCACGGATAAATAATGAGTCAAGACCGAGCATGATGGCAGACAGCCGAACCTGAGGACGGCGACCATTCGAACCGCGTTATAGAAAGAAGAACCATAATATGGCTCCCAAGAAGAAAGTCTCGGCGCTGATCAAGCTCCAGATCCAGGCTGGCAAGGCCAACCCGGCCCCGCCGCTGGGCCCGGCTCTGGGTTCGCATGGCGTGAACATCATGGACTTCTGCAAGGCATACAATGCCCAGACGCAGGACAAGATGGGTCAGGTCATCCCTGTCGAGATCACCGTTTACGAAGATCGTTCCTTCACCTTCGTGCTCAAGACCCCGCCGGCTGCAGCTCTGCTGAAGAAGGCCGCTGGCGTTGAGAAGGGCACCGAGAACCCGCTGACCCACAAGGTCGGCTCTGTCACCAAGGCGCAGGTTCGCGAAATCGCCGAGATCAAGATGGAAGATCTGTCTGCTCGCGATATCGAGGCCGGCATGAAGATCATCGAGGGCACCGCTCGCTCGATGGGCATCACGGTTACGGACTGATAAGGAGAAGGACAGATGGTAAAGCGTTCCAAGAAGTACCGCGAAGCCGCTGAGCGCGTCGATCGCAACAACCTCTACACCGCCAACGAGGCCATCGCTCTGCTCAAGAGCATGCCCTCCTACAACTTCGACCAGACCGTCGAGGCTGTGTTCCGTCTGAGCGTTGACCCGCGTAAGGCCGACCAGCTCGTGCGTGGTACCGTCAACCTGCCTCACGGCACTGGTAAGACCGCCAAGGTCCTCGTGTTCGCCCGTGGCCCGAAGGCTACCGAGGCTACCGAGGCTGGCGCCGACATCGTCGGTGATGACGACCTGATCGCAAAGGTTCAGGGCGGCTTCCTCGACTTCGACGCCGTGGTTGCTACTCCGGACATGATGGGCAAGGTCGGCCGTCTGGGCCGTGTGCTCGGTCCGCGTGGCCTGATGCCGAACCCCAAGACCGGCACCGTGACCATGGATGTCACCAAGGCTGTCAAGGACATCAAGGGCGGCAAGATCGAGTTCCGTGTCGACAAGAACGGCAACCTGAGCTTCCTCATCGGCAAGATGAGCTTCGATGAGTCCGCTCTGGACGAGAACTTCAAGGCTGTGGCCGACGAAGTCAAGCGTCTGAAGCCGTCCACCGTGAAGGGCCGTTACCTGACCAAGGCAACCATCACCTCCACGATGAACCCGGGCGTTCCGGTTGACCCGAACACCCTGGCCTGAAGCTAGCGAGCTTCAATAGCTACTGAAAGGGACTTCCCGTAAAGGGAAGTCCCTTTTTGCATATGCGATGACCGGTTGCGAGAAGGTGAACCTGGATGGTCACGCAATCGAATTCTTGCAACACGCCGATGAACACATGAATTTGTTACGCATCGGCAATGCAAAACGGATTATTCTGATATCAGAACAGCGCAAATAGGCTGTTTGCGACACGCCGAGGGAACCGTGTGATTGCAACGATTCCTTGGGTTTTTGTGCGCCTTGATTTGCGTGAATCCGGACATGCGTGTAAGTTATTCACCTGTTGCCGCTCAGCGCGGCGGGTTCCTTCCTCTGGTTGGTTTCCCGTCTGGCTGGTGTGG
>OIEU01000837.1_pt1 | contig 11400 bp, 10 predicted proteins | sample 1581831 | NCBI WGS metagenome assembly OIEU01 (sample SAMN03281007, study PRJEB24777) | human gut metagenome | isolation source: fecal sample PR166 from 1 month old female Malay infant, vaginally...
CTGAGCTTGCTGTTCCAACTGAATCTGCACAGAGGTTTTCTCCGGGGCATGCACAAGGCCCTGCACACATCCAACCAGAGCAACGGCCCAAACGATATCCACTACAACCGCGCAGACTATCTGCTTTGCAACAGGGTTACGGTACGGCACCAGAACCTCCAGTGCCGATTGAGCAGCGGCCGTCTTTTCAACCATCAGCCAGGAGAACGCCACAGCCAGGGCGGTTAGTATGGCGGTGATAGCCAGAATGATGCTGTACGACGGACCTTGAATCATGCGAGGTAACGTGGACCGGACGATAATCCACACTGGCCAGTGCCACAGGTAGATGCCGTATGAGTAGCGCCCCAATGCCGCTAGCGGCTTGAACTTCATCAGGTCCTGCATCCACGAGTCATCGCTGATGGTGCCTGCAATCAGTGACACAGACAGCACGCTGGCAATAATGATGCCGCCGCGGAATGCAAAGTCATCTTGCTGCCCGTTCACCGTCATGATAATGAGTGCCACCAGCGCTGTCAGCGACATCGCTGGTGCAATCGTTTCCCAGAGACGTTGCCGTGTGGTTTTCGCTGCGACTTCGGCAATGTTGTTGGGAATATTGTTGGGTATTGCGGGAATATTGACATGCACGGAACCTGAGTCCGCTGCCGCTCCGGCGACTCGGGGAGCTTGCGGCGTTGCCTGATTGTGGCGAGTCAGCCACCAAGCCAGGGCCACGCCGAGCATGAGACCCACGCTATGGGTATCGGTGCCGAAATAAACGCGGGTCGGATCTGCGCCCGGCTTGTACATCAGCCACATGGAAGCGCCGCTGAGGGCAGCAAGACCCAGAGGAATAAGCGAGGCAAAACGGGTATCGCGAATCCTCCACATCGCCCATGCGATGAACGGCACGATGATATAGAACTGCGTCAGCACACCGATGAACCACAAGTGCCGTAGAATTTGTGGATTCGTCTGCTCGAAGTAGCTTTGCCCGCCGGCAATGGCATACCAGTTGTAACAGCCGAACAGCACGGTGATGACCTGATTGCGGATGGCAACCAGCAAATCCCGTTCGGTCAGCCAGCAGACGGAGACGATAACGGGAATCAGCAAAAGCAAAGCCGGATACAGTCGAACCAAGCGTCGAGGAATATACCGCCTAAGATTCAACGAGCCAGTGGTGGACAGCGAACGGAAAAGGCTGATGGCAATAAGGAAGCCGGATACCGTGAAGAATACGTCAACGCCGTAGAATCCGCCTGGCATCTTCTGCTGCACGCAGTGATATAGCACGATGGCGATAAGTGCCAGACCTTTGATACCGTCAAGTCCGACAAAACGCTTCACAGTTTTTCATCCCTTTGCTGTTGCGATTTCACGATTCTCTTCTCTTCGAACCTCACAAAAGAATCAGGGTCAAGCATGGTAGAGGGGAACGACATCGAATGACATCGTTCCCCTCTAAGCAATCTGTCTATATTGCTATCGCTTTATTCCCGCTCGATGGTTCTGGTTCTGCTGTCCCGTCACTCCAGTTGCACCCAGTTTTCGGCATCGGCACGGAACGCGTGCCGCCGAATGACGCGATGTCGCGTTTCGTCGGCTTCGGGGACAAAAGTTGGGACAACCTCAAAAACTTTTTTCAAACTCAGGGCTTTGAGTTTTTGTTTTTGTCCCAAAGTGCGCGGCGGGTCGCCTTTGGAGGCTCGATGGCGCCGAAAACGCCCGTTTTGAAACTCAACCGCCCTTTTGCCGGCAAGCCGCCAGCTGCAATCGCAAGTGAATTAACGCGGGTGGCTTGCGCGCCATTTGCAAAACCCCAGGTCGCAGGTCTTCGCCATTCGTGAACAAAGTGAGTAGTCTCAGGTGGCTTGCTTATGAGTCGGCGAACGGGCCTTCAGGATTCAGGGCAAACATGCTGGTAGAATAGGATTCTCAAATCAATGACAGGGGACCGAGCATGGCCGAACCCCACGATAGGAAGCCGATCCTCGCGATCGAGCAGCAGATAGAGCACCTCAAGCAGAAGGGCGTAGCCTTCGAGCTGTGTTCCGAGGAAGAGGCCGCGGACTACCTGCGCGACAAGTGCAACTTCTTCAAGCTCGCATCCTACCGCAAACTCTTCTCGAAATACGAGGGAGGCCCGCGCGACGGCCGCTACGTAGACCTCGACTTCGGCCAGCTGCGCCTGCTCACGGCGCTCGACCAGGAGCTGCGCCACGCCCTGCTCGGCATGACGCTCGACATCGAGCATTTCCAGAAGGTGACACTGCTTCGCGAGATGGAGGACCGTGGAGAGGACGGCTACGCCATCGTGGCCGACTACATGGCATCGCTTACCACTGCAAACAGGGAGTACCGCCTGCGCGAGCTCAAGATGAGCGGCCGCAGCCCCTACAGCTCGAGCCTCTACGCGAAGTACTCCGGCGACATGCCTGCCTGGGCCTTCCTTGAGCTCACCTCGTTCGGCACCCTCATCGACTTCGTGCGCTTCTGCGCCAGGCGATGGGGCGACAGGCGCCTCGAGGCCTCCCACTACGACCTCAAGCGCGTGAAGTCCGTCCGCAACTGCGCCGCGCACGGCTCGTGCCTGATCAACTGCTTCGCCGAGAGGGGCGCCGCCCGGGGCTCGGCGTCCAGCGGCGTCTCCCGAAGGGTCGCCGCCGTGGGAATTCCCAAGGCGACCAGGAGGAAGTGGATGGGGAACACGGCCATGCAGGAGGTCGCGACCGTGCTCGTGGCGCACTCCGGCTTGGTACCCGAGGGCTCCTCGCGCTCGCGCGCCGCATCCGAGCTCGCCGAGATGTTCGCCAGGGCCGACGGCGGAACCGAGGCGCTGCCCGACAAGGGGCCCGACGCCGCAGCTCGCTCCGCGCTCGAGTTCCTTCGCAGGTTGACAGAATCGCTCGGGTTGGTAGAATAGCCTGCAGATAGCAAAACCTTCACGGTTTTAGGGGCGGACTTGCGCAAGCGACTCTGCCCTATTTTTATATTCACTCGCTATAGGAGACGGGTGATACCTGGGTCAATGACAGACCTGAGAAGCCCGGAATAATGGAGCCAGTTAGAAACCCTCGGGTTTGCGGGGCGGGATCGTGAGAGCGATTCTGCCCTATTTTTTTTTCCTCCGTCTGCCCCAAACCAAGTAGTTCGAAGATAGCCTGTAGGTGTCCTCGTGGGCGCCTTTTATTTTCAGGGAATCGGCCGCTTCATGAACGAGCGACCGGCTTGACCTAGATCGGACCGCCTTCATCTCCGTCTAGGCGCCGGCGATCAACATCGTAAATCCGCGCGTGCTACAATGCGGGCACCAGAGATGAAAACACAGTCCCCGTCGGGTAGTCGTGGGCGTGCGGGAGTCCGCATCAGTAACCTGCCTCCTTGGTTGTCCCTTCTCTGCATGGTCATCTACATAAAGGAGGAACCAGCCATGCAGATCAGCGTGTCGTCCACCCTGACCGTATATCACGACGGCCAATTCTGGGTCGGGCTGGCGGAGCATGTCGAGGACGGCAGATACGGCGCCGCCCGCATCGTCTTCGGCGCAGAACCGTCCAATGAGGAGATCCTGCGATTCGTTGTCAGCAAATGGGCGAAGCTCTCGTTCTTCGGTCACGATTCGACCGAGGCGAGCAAGCCCGCGAAGAACCCCAAGCGACGCGCCCGCGAGGCGGCGAAAGCCCTCAAGCAGCCGGCGATGAGCACCAAGGCGCAGCAGGCGCTCGCGAATCAGCGGGAGACGATGAAGCGGGAATCGGCTCAAGCAAGAAGCCAGCGTCGCGCGGATGAGGCGGAGGCGCGCTTCGAGCAGCGAAAACTGAAGCGCAAACAGAAGCATCGCGGTCATTGATACCGCTATCGACCAGTATATATAGCAGCAGGCGTAGCTTCGATTGAAACTACGCCTGCCACCTGGTGCTATAACGTTATACAGAACGTATGTTCTATTCCAACTCTTTCAAGTCCATTTGCCGTGGCGACATTCCAATTGTGTCTAGTTTGGTTGTCGATTTGTCCACCTTGCCGCCGAATCCCTCCGCGTGTCCTCGCGCACGCGTTTGGGACAAACCCTGGGACAAATTCGCAAACTATTTCGAAACCGCAAGCTCGCAGTTTCGTTTTTGTCCCGGGGACAAAAACGACAAGGCTTTGAGGCCCGGAACCGCTCGAAAGGGGTGCCAAAACGGCTGTTTTCCCTCTTTGACGCCTGTTTAGCAAAGTGAATCGTAGCCAGCGGCTTTGCCGCCTTACATTTCCGCAGGTCAGATGAGATGCACAAGAGCGATGACCGAAAGAATCGTCGCGGGCGGCTTATTCACCCAAGAGTTCAACGGCTCCACTTTCAAATGCATGGGGAAATGCGAATGACCTCAATGCGCTCCCGAACTCGGCGCTAACGTAAACGCCGACTCCGTCGAGCGAAGACTGGCCGATATGAGTCACAGCATCGTCTCCAAGGCTGATATGCCTAAGATGGCTTCCAACTGGGGGCGGGGTTTGCCAATAGGAACCACATGAAGAAATGCAGTGCCCTCGGGGTCCTGCTCAGTAATTCCGTCAGCGTTCTTCTCAAGCCAATCCAGAAGAGCAATCGGATCGTCCATCACGTCAGGTGGCGGAGTTGGCATGGAAGGCAGGTTCTTGTTGGTTTCCACCTATTGTACGCCCGTCGTCGTGCACGACCAATCGGACAGCATCCCGGATTCGATAGCTACGTGCGAAGCCTTGACGCTGTATTTTCACTTGCTGTTCGCGGACAGCAAGTCCACAAGGGATAGACGCACAAGCGTCGCAAGGGAGTGTAGCTCCCTTGACGGAACGAAGTGACGAAACAATCTCGGTCGTGCAGTTTTCTTCTGCTGACCGGGAATGAAGCTCCGCAGGACGCACATACTCCCGATAAGAGAGTATAGAAGTGCGCCCTTTAGTTCCTAAAGGGATTTTATCAGTTCGACAAACTTGAATTATCAAATTAGTCTTTGCAAATAACCTTTGAACCTTCACCATCAATTACAATTCCCTGACGGTTGTTAATTGGGCATAGATTCAAATCCGAAAACTCAGTCATTATTTTCTCGGTAACTTTCTTAAATGGTGCTGTAAGATAATGCGGAAGAACATAGAAATCAATCAAATCAAGCCCTGCATCATCTTCTTGTGAGTAGTCCTCCGGCTTTTCATCCATTTGTACAATATATTGGATGGTAGGAGCGCATATAATCGCACCTGCCGATTCACCGATCATCAGTTTTCCCTTTGCCAATTCTTTCTTCAACAGCTTATCCGTTCCCGTTTTACGGAGCTGGTCCATAAGAAAGAAAGAATTTCCACCAGTAAAATATATCACGTCCGCATCTTCAAAAACAGATTGTATCGTTGAATAAGCCTCCGTTGAAATATCAATTTCAGTTACGGCTGCTCCCAGTTTATTAAATAGCTTTCGAGCCGAGCCGACATAACCGGTGTAGCCTTCACGCAGCGATGCTGTTGGAATAAATGCGACTTTTTTGTTATCAATTTCTTCTTTTATCAAACTTCCTACACTTGAAAAGTGCGAACATAAAAACAGCTTCACCCATATTCTCCTTTATGTATTTGTTGCTCAATTTCGTGTTCAAATTATATCCCTGATTATCAACTTTATCCGAACACCTCCCACACGAAGGACCTCAATGGCTCGTGTTATTAGGGTCTCTATCAGGATTGTTGTAGCTGAACATGTCGGGAGGCTGCTCATCTGATTGCTCGGGATGATCCTGCAAGAACTTCCTGAGCACACGAGAAGGATCGAATCCCCAGTAAAATTTACTATCCTTCTGAAGCGATTCATTGCTCGCAAGCCGATAAAGCTCCCTTAGACACATGGCAATCTTGTCATCATCATCGTCGGGGAGGAGCTCTCTTCGTGCCTTTGGATCACCTCCTAGGATTTGCGAGGCAACATTAGAGATACGATTTTCGGAATAGAAGCAACAGGCGGGATATGCGAGACCAGTGCCCACCCCTGCAACAAATACGCATAAGCAGTAAAGGAAGTCAAAGGAGCATAGGAGATCGAGGTATCTCTCATGCGCCGAAGCGTTACTGCCCATATTTAGTCCGCAATCCGGTGCCACAATCGGGTGATTCGTGGCGTTGTCTAAGGCAACTGTAATCATCATCCCCGAGCCGGCTTCGTTGAAAAGCCCGGCGTTCACGGCCCTAACCTGGCAGTCTCGTATCCAGGATGCATATATGAAGTGCGAAGGAGATGGAGATTGACGGTTGACGAAGGGGGCAATTAGGTCCCATCTTTTCATGCGAACCAGCTGTGCGCCCAATTCGTAACAAGCAACCGCCACAGCTAGGCTTTTTGAGGCAGAATCCGCCTTACTATCATCAATTGCGGCGTAGCAGTCGTAGAGAGCATCCGCCGCCTTCTCAAATATCGCGTCGTTGCAATAGCTAAGGGCATAGGCCCCGATGCCGGCAAGGCCGTTGATCGCATCTGCATCATCGTGAAACTCTGCAGCGACCTGAAAAATGAAGCGAGAAAGCTTCTCATTCTCCTTTTGCTCGAAGCAAGCTTCGAGCGAGTGCACAAGCGCTTCTTCATCCATTCCATAGACGAGAGGCGGCGTTTTGCCCTTCTCTCCAAGAACGGCGATTATATTGTCCACGAGAGTATCCATTCGTTTGCTCTCGTCTTTCCTCACGCAAGTATCGTGCTGCTTCAATATTTCTGCCCACTGTGAATACTCAATGGGCCGATTCTGAGCTCCGTCGCGCCTAACTATTTCGCCCTCGCGAAATACGACAATTTGACGGCCTTTGCCATCTACTGTTTGTCCGAGCTTCGAAAAAGGAACGAGAAGCCCGTCTTCGAGGCTTAACAGGCAAACCAAACAGTATGTGTGTCCATCAACCTCATGTAATTGGGAGATGGCGGTCAAAGGCGCCTGAACATATTTTCTTATTTTGTCTGTTAAGACCGCTCCGTCAAACTGCACCCAGTTGGTATCCTCGCTTCTAGCCGATGGATTTCCGTCATCGTCCACTCCAATGACGATGTAACCACCGGGATAACGGTTGCACATCGAAACAGCGTCTTTTACAAAATCGAGCTCATCGATCTTCTTGGAAAAATCTAGCGTCTCCTTAAAATCGAGCTCGCTGCATTCACCGCCAGATTTCAATAGCTCGAAAAGTTTTTCTCTATCGGTTCGTCCGCCTACTACGATCATCTATGCGCCAACCTATCGATTTCCTATGCCCGTCAAACAATCTCTTCATTTCGTTCATGCGGGTGGCACCAATCGTCTGATACGTAGAGAGCGCTTTCATCAACGCATCAGCCAAAAGACGTCCTCCCATCTAAGTTAATACTGGACATTATCCCATCGTTTTGGCTACTTAGAGAACCATCGCTATGCTATCCGGTCAAATCAAGTATTGATCATTACCACTTTCATGTGGTTGCCACGGTGAGCGCAAGCAAACCATCAGCTCAAACAACGAAAACCAGTTGTAGCGTTGCGCAAGAAAGCACACTGATTGACAAACCGATGCCCGCTCGTCCGTTCCAGTTTGTCCAGACGCCCCTCCCACAATGTTCATGTTCCAACGGATGGGTACCATTTATCCGGGTGCACCTGGGGCAACGGACCGGCAGGCTCGCGCAAGGTCGCTCGCATAACACGCAACATCAAACACGACAGAAGAGTCGAACGACAGATGCCGGACCCCGGACGACAGCACCGCGGAAGACAAGCACTCCGACCACAACCGAACAACTCCAGCTACTAGGCAGGCGCCCACATGGGCGCCTTTTACTTTTCAGGGACTTAGCCGAGAGCTAATGCACGCGGCTCATGGCTGTTTCGTGAAGGCTCGACCAGCTCGACCCACCTCGACCCGTCTCCGCTCCCGCCGTGCGCGCCAACCGCCATCAGCGGTTCAATCGTCGCGAAGACGAAAACGCACGCGGAACCGCGCAGACGCATCGCGCGGAAGATTGGAAGCAGCCATGGCGCACGCGACGAAATGCGCCGCGCCCGAGGGCAACCGGGGCCGCGACGAGTGGATGACGGTGATCGAGATGCAGGAGTACATGGGGGCGAGCCGAAGCAAGGCGTACGACCTCATCTGGTCGGGAGAGATCGACTCGTACAGGCTCGGCAGGAAGCTCCTGGTTTCGAGGTCGTCCGTGGACGCCTACATCGAGTCGAGGAGCGGCAGAAAATGACGGCGGCGACCGCCCTGGGAGCCGCTCGCGGCCGGGCACGCGAGGGAGCCTCGAGACGAAAGGAGCTCGAGAACGACCATGACCAAGAGCATTAGCAGGAGACAGGTGAGGCCCATCGTATCCTCCAACGCGATATTCGGCGCCGACGAGGCGTGCGCGATGCTGCGCATCAGGCGCGACGCCATGTACCGACTCGCCAAGGACCCCGACGCCCCTTTCCCATCCACTAATATGAGGATTGGAAAGCCTCGTTGTAGCGGCTTTCCGCATTTCGCAACCAATGAAAACCGAGTCAGGACGCCTGGCTAGATGGTGAGCGCCGCTCGCACCTGCGTATGCTGAGTTTTTACTCCCCATTGCATATGCCAATGCATTTCCGGTATGTACGGGGAGTAAACGACGCGGTGGCTTACATGGCGGCACACGACAGTACGCCGTGGCTTTTCCCTGATTGCCCCCGTTTTCATTAAGACGGCAAGATTCTTTACTCCCCATTAACCACCTGGGGAAACGCCGTACGGAGACCACTAAAATGCCCATTGAGTTTGATTTGAGCTTCACGGGCCCCGAAACGGCACCGTTTGGCCCTCGGGGACAAAAACCGCGAGTCTACTCACTTGGGATAAATCCTTACTCCCGTTCCCCCGAATACCGCCCCGTGCCTTGCTGTCTTGAAGCGCAGGGCGTAAATGGCGAAATCGCAGGTGAGAGGGAGTAAAAGTGCAAAGAAAAAGCCTCCGTCCCAACACGGGAACGGAGGCTCGATTACCGTATTTACTCACCGCCGTCGCTGGTGGCTTTGCCATGATTCTCGTACGAAACGAAACTCAGCGGCACAGTGCGGCACTCAAAAGTGCAGGTCAAAGCCCTATCGGCTTACTCCCACTCAATAGTGGCGGGCGGCTTGGAGGTGCAATCCAGCACGACGCGATTGATCTGGCGGCACTCGTTGGTGATGCGCGTGGAAATCGTGGCCAGCACGTCATAAGGCACGCGAGACCAGTCAGCGGTCATGGCGTCTTCGGAAGACACCGGACGCAGCACGATGGGGGAACCATATGTACGCTCGTCTCCCTGCACGCCGACGGAATGGACATCGGCCAGCAGCACGACCGGGCACTGCCAGATGTCACGGTCAAGGCCGGCCTTGGAAAGCTCCTCACGGGCGATGGCATCGGCTTCACGCAGCAGATCAAGACGTTCCTTGGTGATTTCGCCGATGATACGGATACCCAAGCCGGGGCCTGGGAAGGGCTGACGCCATACGATTTCGTCGGGCAGACCAAGTTCGGTGCCGATGGCACGCACCTCATCCTTGAACAGGGTGCGTAGCGGCTCGATGAGCTGGAACTTGATGTCCTTGGGCAGGCCGCCGACATTGTGGTGAGACTTGATGTTGGCCGCGCCGTCGCCACCGCCGGATTCAACGACATCCGGGTAGAGCGTGCCCTGCACGAGGAACTTGACTTCCTTGCCGCGGGCGCCGGCCTCTTCGAGTACCTGACGCTGGGCCTTTTCAAACGTGCGAATGAACTTCTCGCCGATGATCTTGCGCTTACGTTCCGGCTCGGAGACGCCCTTCAGCGCCTTGAGGAAGTCATCGGCCGCGTCCACGGTGATGAGCTTGATGCCGGTGGCGGCCACGAAGTCATGCTTGACCTGCTCGACCTCGCCCTTGCGCAGCAGACCGTGATCCACGAACACGCAGGTGAGTTGGTCTCCAATGGCCTTGTGTACCAGAGCGGCAGCCACGGCAGAATCCACACCACCAGACAGACCGCAGATTACTTCGGCATCGCCGACCTTCTCGCGGATTTTCTTGACCTGGTCCTCAATAATGGAGGAGGCATCCCAATCGTTGGGCAACGCGGCGCAGCGGTGCAGGAAGTTCTCGATGAGCTTCTGGCCGAGCGGCGAATGCTTGACTTCCGGATGCCACTGCACGCCATACAGCTTGCGGGACTCATCGGCCATGGCGGCAACAGGTGCGCCTTCAGTATGCGCGAGCACCGTGAAGCCTGCCGGAGCCTGCTCAACGGCCACGCCATGGCTCATCCACGTGGTCTGCTCGGTGGGGGAGTCGGCAAGAATGCCCTCGGCATCATCAATCGCGGCCTCGGTCTTGCCATATTCGCCCAGGGCGGCCTTATCCACCTTGCCGCCGAGCTCGTAGGCCATGACCTGGAAGCCGTAGCAGATGCCGAGCACCGGAACACCGGACTCGAATACCTTAGTATCTATGGTCGGAGCACCGGGCTCGAATACGGAGGCCGGGCCACCGGACAGAATAATCGCTTTCGGATCCTTGGCCAGGATCTCGTCAACGGGCATGGAATGAGGGACCAGTTCAGAGTAGACGCCGGCCTCGCGTACGCGGCGGGCGATGAGCTGGGCGTACTGGGCGCCGAAGTCGACGACAAGCACAGGACCGTTTGCCATTGATTTTCCCCTAACGTTTAATGGGATTCACCGTGGGTTGAACATCAACGATTATCACCGGTCAATACGACAAGCCCGACACGCGATGGCTCTGTGCGGAAAACGAACAAATTTCTGGTCTTCACAGGAACAACACGCCGGTTTCGAACATGGCGAATCGAACGTACGACAATGGCATGAACAAAGGGTTTTCCGCTTATTCTCGCCCATTTGCGCATTTCTGACATATAAACCGAATGCTCACAAACCAATGGTTGAATCGCACAAATATTGAAATTTCCAGCACAATTTCGAACACACCCGCAAGAAATCGTTCAAAAGTCGTGTTGTCCTCGTACCATGACGATTGATTGGGAACGGGAATCCTTGGCGCCGCAAGGAACCAAGGCCCGTGACCTAACGGAAATAATCAATCGCACGATCACGTGCAGGAGTACAGGAGTACACATGACGAGTCCTGTTATTGGCACCCCTTGGAAGAAGCTCAACGCTCCGGTTTCCGAGGAGTCCCTCGAAGGCGTTGACAAGTACTGGCGCGTTGCCAACTACCTTTCCATCGGCCAGATTTATCTGCGTTCCAACCCGCTGATGAAGGCTCCCTTCACCCGCGAAGATGTGAAGCACCGTCTGGTCGGCCACTGGGGCACTACCCCTGGCCTGAACTTCCTCATCGGCCACATCAACCGCTTCATCGCTGACCACGGCCAGAACACCGTGATCATCATGGGCCCGGGCCACGGTGGCCCGGC
>OIEU01000863.1_pt1 | contig 11184 bp, 9 predicted proteins | sample 1581831 | NCBI WGS metagenome assembly OIEU01 (sample SAMN03281007, study PRJEB24777) | human gut metagenome | isolation source: fecal sample PR166 from 1 month old female Malay infant, vaginally...
ATAATAAAGGATATGGTCTTATTGTTGCAAAAGATCTTGAACAAGATATTTACGTCAATAAAAAAGCGATTGCCAATACAAAAAATAAAGCACTAACCGAAGGCCAAGACGTTGAGTTTTCTGTTATCAAAACAGCAGCAGGTCTAGAAGCCGCTGATGTTATCGGGTTCTAAATAGTCGACACCTATAATAAATAGGCAAGATCATGTTTTAACCTATTGATTTAATTAAAATCTATCATTACGTTGATGCAAAAAGGATAAAATAAGACGTTATCACTGATTGCTCAAGGTAATATAAAATGGTTGCCACGTTAATTAGAATGCAATAAAGATAATAAAAAGGTTAAATTATTATCAATAAAAGCGGAATGTAATTCTTTATTAATGATGTTGCAGACAAAACGATAAAAGGCCACATTATTGTGGCTTTTTTGTTGCTTATAGTGAAAAAGAAAATAGTAAATTTATTAATAGAGAAAATATTTAGCGAATAATTACCAAACCCGCGGTGTAGAGTATTAACGCTGATCCTTCCTTATGATATCCTTTTATCCTATAACATGATTAACCCTTGTGAGGGACAAAATGGATCACCGCTTACTCGAAATTATTGCTTGCCCAGTTTGCCATGGCAAACTTATCTTTGATAAAGAAAATTCAGAGCTTATCTGCAAAATTGATCATCTCGCTTATCCTGTTCGTGACAATATTCCGGTTCTACTAGAGAATGAAGCCAGAGAGTTGTCATTAGAAGAGGAAAAATAACCTAATGTTTACGGTCATTATCCCAGGTCGATATGCGTCGACTCGGTTACCCGGTAAGCCACTTGCTGATATTCATGGCAAACCGATGATTGTTCGTGTTATGGAACAAGCAAAGCGTTCAGGTGCTAAACGTGTCATTGTTGCAACTGATAACTTAGATGTGGTTCGCGCTGTTGAACAAGCGGGTGGAGAAGCGTGTATGACCCGTGAAGACCACCACTCAGGTACAGAGCGTTTAGCTGAGGTTATCGAAAAATATCAATTCGCAGATGATGAGATAATCGTTAATGTACAAGGCGATGAACCACTCATTCCACCCGCAATTATTACGCAAGTGGCAGAAAATTTAGCTAATTGTGGTGCAGGTATGGCAACTCTTGCTGTGCCTATCGTCGACTCAAAAGAAGCCTTTAATCCTAACGCTGTAAAAGTGGTTATGGATGCGAAAGGTTTTGCACTGTACTTTTCTCGAGCCACTATTCCTTGGGAAAGAGATCGTTTTAATCTCTCTCATGATGAAATAGGCGAGCATTACTTACGTCATATCGGTATTTACGCTTATCGTGCAGGCTTTATTCGTCGTTATATTACTTGGGAGCCAAGCCCATTGGAGTCTATCGAAATGTTAGAGCAGCTGCGTGTATTGTGGTATGGCGAGAAAATCCATGTAGCAAAAGCGCTTGAAGTACCGGGTGTCGGGGTTGATACTCAAGATGATTTAATTGCTGCGAGAGCCGCTTTTCGGGCACTAAACCAAGAGTTCTAATATTTGCAATATATTGCAAATTAATGTTTAACGGCACTGGTATTCAGTGCCGTTGTTGTTTTCTTCCATCGATAAAAAAGAGGATTGATTACCTTTTTACCTAATGATCTCATTCTTCATACGCTATTTTATGCCATTGTCAGCTTCATTTTTATTCTCAACAACCGCCTCCTCTGCACTAGATGGTTCGCTAGGTTTTATGGTTTGCCAAATCGAGCCGATAAATTCATACCATGCTCGCTCACTATGCTGAAAATAATACGCGGAAGGGGTATATTTTTCCCAAGGATGCAGAGGGGTAGTAATGGCTAGCTGATTAGCAGGTGCAACAATAGGGTGCATACCTCTAGCTAAAAAGAAACGTTCTGCCCGCGCTAAATGGTTTGCTGAGGTCACCAATAAAAAAGGTTGTTTACCGATAAGTTTATCCACTTCATACGCTTCTTCTTCGGTATCTTTAGGTTGAGAAAGGGCGATCGTTTTTTCTGCTGGAACACCTAATGATTGTGCAACTTGTGCAGCCACTTCGGCGCTACTTATTTTATTGACGCCGGCACCACCGGTAAAAATTAAGCTGGCATTAGGATAACGATAATAAAGCCTTACGCCTTCAGCAACACGAAATAAGCTATTATTTAGCAGGTTAGCACTAGGTGCCCATTCAGGGTTATAAGTAAAACCGCCCCCTAAAACGACAATGTAGTTAACATCTTGTGGTGAGTTTTCGCGTAATTCATAACGTGCTTGATACGCTTTTTCACTCGGCATTAATAGAGTATCTGCGACAGGTTGCATGCCTAACAGCGTAAGCAACACAATCACGATAGTGAGTACGCTTTTTCCTGTTTTTTGCCAACGAGTAAACCACAGTAAAATAAGCGCAAAAAAAGCAATTATTAATAACAGTGGTAGTGGCATGATTAGGCTACCAAGATATTTTTTGAGCAAAAACAGCATAAATCTTCCTAAGTTGAGTGAAATGTCAGCAACTGAGAGTAAAAATCTAGTGAAAACTAGGGGATTGATAAAGCATTGTGTCAAAATAGCGTATAAGTATAGTTTTTACTAAATGCTAACGAACAGAAATACTCACTAATTTAGAAATTGTAAAACGATAAACGTTTGAGCGTTAATTTTTTCATTAATAAGCGTTATATTTATACTGCGCTTTGCGAATAATCTGATTCATGGCTTATTTTGTGATTGAAAACAGCCAGTATCATCGAACACTGGTAAAATTGTTGTCTTTGTTTACCTTCAGTACAGTGTCTCATATTTTTGAATTTATCAGAATGCAAAGAGCGCAAGTAACAAGTTGTTATCATGAGGCGTTTTAATGTCAGACCGTAATTTTGACGATATTGCTGATAAATTCTCTCGCAATATCTATGGCACAACAAAAGGAAAAATCCGCCAAGCGGTGATTTGGGATGATTTACAACAATTATTAACTCAACTCCCTGATCGTCCGTTGCGTATTTTAGATGCGGGGGGTGGTGAAGGTTATTTTTCCAGACAACTGGCAAAATTAGGGCACCAGATAATTTTATGTGATCTATCACAAGAGATGCTTAACCGCGCACAAGAAGCGGCTATTGATGAAGGTGTTGTCAATCAAATGACGTTTATTTGTTGTGCAGCACAAGAGATAAACCAGCATCTAGATGATGGTGTTGACTTAATTCTATTCCATGCCGTATTAGAGTGGATCACAGATCAGAAAAACGCCATAAATGTCCTTACCGATATGCTACTTCCTAATGGTATCCTATCGTTAATGTTTTACAATGCGAATGGCATTGTCATGAGAAATGCTATTTTGGGAAATTTCCATTTGGCAAATCCGGAAATACCACGCAGAAGAAAACGCTCATTATCCCCACAAAATCCGCTACAACCTGAGGATGTTTATCAATGGTTAGCGTCATTTTCAATGACGATTTTAGGAAAAACGGGAGTGCGTGTTTTTCATGACTATTTGCAAAGTCGTCAGTTGCAAAATAAAGATTTTCCAGCGTTGCTTGCCTTAGAGCAACGCTATTGTCGGCAAGAGCCCTATATCAGTCTGGGGCGTTACATTCATGTCATGGCACAAAAGTGTGTAAATTAAGGATGTACTATGAGTGATTTTACCCAGACCGTTCCTGAGTTAGTGTCTTGGGCGAGAAAAAATGATTTCTCTATTTCACTGCCACCGGAAAGGTTAGCTTTTTTGATGGCAGTTGCTGTATTAAACAGCGAACGCCTTGATGGCGAGATGAGTGAAGGGGAGTTGATTGATGCCTTTCGAGAGGTGTGTAAAGGCTTTGATCAACCCGCAGAATCAATACAAGTTCGTGCTAATAATGCCATTAATGATATGGTCAAGCAGCGGCTTTTTAACCGTTTTACCAGTGAACTGGTAGAAGGTAATGCGATATATCGTTTAACGCCATTAGGTATTGGCATCAGTGATTACTACATTCGTCAACGTGAGTTTTCATCACTACGCTTGTCGATGCAATTGTCAATTGTGGCAAGTGAGTTAGATTCAGCGGCAAGTGCTGCAGAAGAAGGTGGTGATGCATACCATTGGCATCGTAATGTTTTTGCACCATTAAAATATTCGGTGGCTGAGATATTCGATAGCATCGATTTATCTCAACGCATTATGGATGAACAGCAAAATATCGTTAAAGAAGATATTGCTGCACTATTAAACCAAGATTGGCAAGCTGCCATTTCAAACTGTGAACAATTACTATCTGAAACCTCTGGGACATTAAGAGAGTTACAAGACACACTGGAAGCGGCAGGGGACAAATTACAAGCGAATCTATTACGTATTCAAGAAGCGAATATGAGTTCAGGCCATGTCGACCAAATAGATACTTTAGTCTTTGAGTTACAAAGTAAACTTGACCGTATTATTAGTTGGGGACAGCAATCTATCGATTTATGGATAGGTTACGATAGGCATGTGCATAAATTTATTCGCACGGCGATAGATATGGATAAAAACCGTATTTTTTCACGTCGCCTACGCCAATCCGTACAAAACTATTTCGACAGCCCATGGGCATTAACTTATGCTAATGCGGATAGGCTATTTGATATGCGTGATGAAGAGCTTGTGTTGCGAGATGAAGAAGTGACCGGGGAATTGCCTGAAGAGCTGGAATATCAAATGTTCAGTGAAGTAAATGAACAAATTGCTCAATGGGTTGAACAAGAGCTGGCTGCTTATAAATTAGAACAACGAGCGTTAGATCTCAGTTCAGTATTAGTTGAGTATCTTAATCGTTATCCACAACAGAAGCATTTTGATGTGGCACGGATTGTCATTGATCAAGCGGTACGATTAGGTGTCGCGCAAGCTGAACTTGCAGGATTGCCAGCAAAATGGGCAGAAATTAACGAATATGGAGCTAAGGTACAAGCGCATGTCATCGATACATACTGAACAATTTATACCAGCTAAATTAGCACAGGCATTAGCGAATTCACTTTTTCCTGAACTGGATAGTCAGCTACGTGCAGGTCGACATATTGGTATAGACTCACTAGATAACCATGCTTTTTTGATGGACTTTCAAGATGAGTTAACAGATTTTTATGCGCGTTATAATGTCGAATTAATTCGAGCACCTGAAGGCTTTTTTTACTTACGCCCCCGTTCAACGACGCTTATTCCTCGTTCAGTGCTTTCTGAAATGGATATGTTGGTCGGCAAAATTCTTTGTTATCTCTACCTTAGCCCTGAGCGATTAGCTAATCAGGGGATCTTCACTGTACAAGAATTATTTGATGAATTACGTACACTGGCCGATGAAAGCAAATTGTTACGCTTAGTTAATCAACGCTCAACAGGATCGGATTTAGACCTACAAAAACTGCAAGAGAAAATGAGAACGTCACTTAACCGACTACGTCGTTTAGGGATGATTTCGTTTTTACCCAATGATACGCAACGTTTTTCAATTACTGAATCGGTGTTTCGCTTTGGTGCTGATGTGCGTAGTGGTGACTCTCCTCTTGAAGCGCAAATGCGTATGATCCGCGATGGTGAAGCTATGCCACTAGAGCAAGATAGCGAGCCAAGTGATGACGATGAACAGGAAGATGAGCAATTAGAGTCCAGTGAAGATGATGATGCAGAGGAAGAAAATAAATGATTGAACGAGGAAAATTTCGCTCATTAACATTGATCAACTGGAATGGGTTTTTTGCTCGTACTTTTGATTTAGATGAATTAGTCACGACTTTATCCGGTGGTAACGGAGCGGGTAAATCCACCACCATGGCGGCTTTTATTACCGCGATGATCCCCGATCTGACTTTACTTCATTTTAGAAATACCACTGAAGCCGGTTCAACCAGTGGCTCTCGTGATAAAGGATTATATGGGAAATTACGCCCGGGAGTTTGTTACGCTGTTTTAGATGTGATTAATTCCCGCCATTTACGAGCTGTCGTTGGCGTACGCTTACAACAAGTTGCCGGACGAGATAAAAAGGTTGATATCAAACCTTTTATGATCCAAGGGCTACCTATTGCTGAAAATCCAACAGAAATTTTGACGCAAGCTGTCGATGGACGCCAAGCACGTGTTCTACCACTTAATGAATTAAAAGAAAAAGTAGAAGCGATAGAAGGCGTTGTTTTTAGACAATTTAACTCGATTACTGATTTCCACTCTGTACTCTTTGATTTAGGGGTTATTCCGAAACGTTTACGCTCAGCAAGCGATCGGGCAAAATTCTATCGTCTTATTGAAGCTTCATTATATGGTGGTATTTCAAGTGCCATCACTCGCTCTTTACGCGACTATTTATTACCTGAAAATAGCGGAGTAAGAAAAGCCTTCCAAGATATGGAAGGGGCATTACGTGAAAACCGCATGACCTTAGAAGCTATTCGGGTCACTCAATCCGATCGTGATCTGTTTAAACATTTAGTCACCGAAGCGACCTCTTATGTTGCAGCGGACTATATGCGTCATGCTAATGAAAGACGAGTACACCTTGATCAGGCTCTATCTTTACGTAAAGAGTTGTGGGATCAGCGTAAAGCGATTAACAATGAAGCTTATCGCTTTATTGAAATGGGCAAAGAGTTAGAAGAGCAACAAGCGTTATCGGCTGATTTGGAAACAGATTATCAAGCCGCCAGTGATAGACTTAATCTTGTACAAAATGCGGTGCGCCAACAAGAAAAAATCGATCGCTATGTTGCGGATGTTGAAGAAATCACATTCCGTTTAGAAGAGCAAAGTGAAGTTGTTGAAGAAGCAACATCAAAAAAAGAAGAGTTGGAAGCGCGAGTTGGATCTGCGGAAGAAGAAGTTGATGAACTGAAAAGTCAATTGGCAGATTATCAACAAGCGTTAGATGTTCAACAAACCCGAGCTATTCAATATCGTCAGGCGGTACAAGCATTAGAGCGTGCGAAAGCACAATGTGGCATTGATGATTTAGATGAAACCAATGCCGAGCTATGGGCTGAACGTATTCAAGCAAAAATTCAATCCATCACGCATTCATTACTTTCTATGGAGCAGAAACTCGGTGTTTCTGATGCGGCCAAAACGCAATTTGATCAAGCCTATAAATTGATCACCTCGATTGTTGGGGAAGTTGAGCGTCAAAATGCGTGGAGTGCGGCTAAAAGCGCATTACGTGAATGGTCATCACATCGCCATCAAGCCGATCGTGTTCACCCTATTCGGATGCAATTAGCTGAATTAGAGCAACGTTTACAGCAAAGAAATAATGCTGAACGTCAGCTTGCAGAGTTTAATAAACAGTATGGCAAAAATGTTGAGCCTGATGATCTATTTACTCTACAAGAAGAGCTAGAAGCAAAGATTGAAGAGCTGAGCGATTATGTTAGTGATTCAGGCGAACAGCGTATGCAAATGCGCCAAGAGCTTGATCAACTAAAGCAACAAATTGAAAAATTAAGAAAACAAGCGCCAGTTTGGTTTGCTGCACAAGATGCTTTAACGCAACTGTGTGAACAAACGCATCAATCTTTTGAAACAAGCAATCAAGTTACTGAATATATGCAACAGTTACTTGAGAAAGAGCGTGAAGCCACGGTTTTGCGTGATGAAACCGCTGCTCGCAAACAGCAAATTGAAGCTCAAATTGAACGATTAAGTCAGCCTAGTGGGGCTGAAGATGGCCGATTAATTACTTTAGCAGAACGCTTTAACGGGGTTTTATTATCGGAGATTTACGATGATATCACCTTAGATGATGCGCCTTATTTCTCAGCATTATATGGACCTGCGCGCCATGCGATTGTGGTACAAGATCTCGGTGCGATCGAAGAGCAGTTAGCTTCTTTAGAAGATTGCCCGGAAGATCTCTATTTTATTGAAGGTGATCCGCAATCCTTTGATGATAGCGTGTTTAATGCCCAAGAGATGGAAAAAGCGGTACTTATTAAAAGTTCAGATAGGCAGTGGCGCTATTCACGTTATCCAGAAATTCCATTATTTGGCCGAGCAGCACGAGAAAACCAGCTAGAAATATTATCCCGTCAACGAGATGAGCTGTCAGAGCTGTATGCTACACAGGCCTTTGATGTGCAGAAAATTCAACGTGCACACCATGCATTTAGCCAATTTGTTGGGCAACATATTTCAGTGGCATTTGATGCCGATCCTGAAGAAGATATTCGCCAATTAAATCAACGTCGTAATGAATTAGAGCGCGAGTTATCACAATATGAAGAGGGCACTCAGCAACAACGTCAGCATTATGCGCAAGCCAAAGAGTCGCTCAATTTATTAAATAAACTCATTCCTCAAGTCAATTTATTATTGGACGAAACATTAATTGATCGTGTTGAAGAGCTACGTGAAGAGCTTTATAACGCAGAAGAGTCGATGCGTTATTTACAGCGTCATGAGAAAGCATTAACTGCGTTAGAGCCTATAGCCTCGATTTTACAAAGCGATCCACAAGAGCATGATCAATTAACACAAGATTATCAATACGCAAAAGAAGAGCAGCAACGTTATCAACAACAAGCATTTTTGCTGGTGGAAGTGGTTCAGCGTCGTCCACATTTTAGTTATAGCGATGCGGTTGAAATTGTCAGTGAAAATAACGATCTTAATGAAAAATTACGTCGTCGTTTAGAAATGGCTGAAACAGAGCGAGCGACAGCGAGAGAGTTATATCGTCAACAGCAGGCACAATGTGATCAGTTTAATCAAGTACTAGCCTCACTAAAAAGTTCTTTTGATACCAAATCAGAACTATTAAGAGAGCTTGAGCAAGAGATGAAAGAGACTGGCTTGCAAATTGATGCGGGTGCAGAAGCGCGAGCCAAAGAGTTACGTGATCAACGTTATGCTGCGGTGAGTGCTAACCGTACGCGTATTAGCCAACTTGAGCGTGATATTGCGCTTAGTGAAGCTGAACGTGAAAATATGGCGAAGAAAATTCGCAAATTAGAACGTGATTATGGCCAAATGCGTGAACACGTCGTCAGCGCTAAAGCCAGTTGGTGTGCTGTTATGCGCTTAGTGAAAGAAAATGGTATGGAGCGCCGTTTACATCGTCGTGACTTTGCCTATCTTTCAGCGGATGAGTTACGTTCAATGTCGGATAAGGCGCTAGGTGCGTTACGTCAGGCTGTGGCGGATAATGAATATTTACGGGATGCATTACGTCGCTCTGAAGACGCAAAATACCCTGATCGTAAAGTCCAATTCTTTATTGCGGTTTACCAACATTTAAGAGAACGCATTCGACAAGATATTATCAAAACCGATGATCCGGTTGATGCTATCGAACAGATGGAAATTGAATTAGCTCGCTTAACCGAAGAGCTAACCAGTCGTGAACAAAAACTGGCGATCAGCTCTCGCAGTGTGGCAAATATTATTCGTAAAACTATCCAACGTGAACAAAATCGCATTCGCATGCTAAATCAGGGCTTACAAGCGGTTTCCTTTGGTCAGGTTCGTGGTGTACGGTTAAACGTTAATATTCGTGAAAGCCATCAAATCTTACTGGATGTATTATCGGAAGAAGAAGATAGCCAATATCAAGATCTGTTTAAAAACCAAAACCTAACCTTCTCTGAAGCGATGGCAAAACTGTATCAACGCTTAAATCCACAGGCTGATTTTGGTCAGCGTATGCCACAAACGGTGGGTGAAGAGCTACTTGATTACCGTAACTATCTTGAGATGGAAGTTGAAGTTAATCGTGGGCCAGAAGGTTGGTTAAAAGCAGAAAGTGGTGCGCTATCAACGGGTGAAGCCATTGGTACAGGTATGTCTATCTTAGTGATGGTGGTTCAAAGTTGGGAAGAAGAATCACGACGCTTAAGAGGAAAAGATATTTCGCCTTGTCGTTTGCTCTTCCTTGATGAAGCGGCACGTTTAGATGCGAAATCTATCGCAACCCTGTTTGAACTGTGTGAACGACTTGATATGCAACTTATCATTGCTGCACCAGAAAATATTAGTCCAGAAAAAGGCACAACTTATAAATTAGTGCGTAAAGTATTTAATGGAAGCGAGCATGTTCATGTGGTCGGATTAAAAGGCTTTGGGCAACAAAGTGAAAAAGATAAACATTTATCCGAAAATATTGCAGATAGTTGATGAAGGATCATGATGAGTAAGTGAATAACCTTATAATATAACTTATTGTTTTCATTATTTTATATTTTGGTTATTCATGAGTGTTAATGGCATTTAGTATTTTTATCACCGTTATTAGTACAAATCAGTGTACAAATTTTATAGCGTGACCCCTCAATAAAAAGGGAAATACTAAATGCCTCTCATCAATTTATATCGATGTTAAAATAATCAATAAAAGTGGAAACAGAGGATAGCGACAGGTTTGAGTGGAACAAAAACATGTGCTTTAAGTCCCATTGATTATTTACATCCCTCATCGCAGTATTGCTGTATTTCATTGAGTAATCTGCCTACATGGAAGCCATCACATACGGCATGATGCACTTGAATTGCTAGTGGCATCAGAACTTTATCTCCTTGCGTATAATATTTACCTATTGTAAATACAGGGGCAAAGAAATTGTTTATATTCGCCACATTCAAGTTAAAACTGGTGAAACTTACCCAAGGATTTGCTGACACAAAAAACATATTTTCGATAAATTCTTTTGGAAAATAGGCTAGATCGTCACCGTATTGTGCTATATCTTCTGAATAAGTTTTCAAAAAATGATTGATATCTTTGTGGTAGTAACTCCATAAAGATGAAAATGTTTCGGTCTGTTCATGAAAGATAGTGTACCCAGGGTTAACACTATCCCATATCACTAATTCCCCGTCTTTCATTGCCATGCGGAATTCTGCATGTTTATTTACCAATAGGCTAATGATGTATATAAATGTCGGATAGAATTTGTACCCATTTTGCTTTACGGTTTTTAATAATGAAGTAATATCCAGTTGAACGGTCTGGCTAAAGGTGCATTGAGCAAAAGACTGAAATGCTTCAAAGTGTTCTTTTCGTCCCCATTGGGATAGATCAACAACAGTATATCCCACGCGCTTTGTGTCCATATTAGCTTTCCTATTTTCTAATCCAAATTTAAATTAATTGTATATTACTTATAAATTATTAAAACAATTTCGAACCTCTATCTGTAGATAAACCCATAACCTATGAT
>OIEU01000875.1_pt1 | contig 11070 bp, 17 predicted proteins | sample 1581831 | NCBI WGS metagenome assembly OIEU01 (sample SAMN03281007, study PRJEB24777) | human gut metagenome | isolation source: fecal sample PR166 from 1 month old female Malay infant, vaginally...
AAGAAAACCAAGTATTCCTGCACTAAATCCTAATAGACTTGGTGTTATAAAAAACCGATAAAAAGTTTGTTCGATATACGTTAGAATATCTTTTGTAAAGAGATAATTCGTTTTTGAAAAATAGTCTATCCCTGGTAACAGCCAAAAGAAATTTCCTATTCCAAAGCCAATCACAAATAGAAAAATACCAAGGTAGAGATACGGTTTCAGTTCTTTTTTGTACGTCTGCATCACAGTTTCCTTCCTTTTGTGATTGCTTTTGTTTGATCGATTTTACCCACGTATTTTTTATTGGCTGCAGTGTAGGCTAACCGTTCATCAAAAGTCATGGTATTTGGCTTACGCAAAATCATTTGTGGGTTCTTCTTAATATCCGTTAATACGCGTTCTAAGGCTTTCTTTGCGAGTTCCGTATCTTTTACTCGAAAATAGAAGTTAGTCCCTTCTTTGGTTTCTTTAAACGCAAAAGGAAGCCCTTGGGCTTCCAACTGTTATAAAAAGTTTTTTCAAGAAAAAAGGAGCGACTAATGTCACTCCTTTTTCATTTCTCTATAGTCATATCTACTACCTACACTGTGCAAGTTTATATCTTTTAGATTTGGATTAATCAATTTACTAGAACCTGTTTGGATAATTGGGACAATCGCTGCATCATCAATTAACAATTCTTCTGCTTCTTTCAAACTCTTCAGCCGATTATCAGAAGTATCTTTTAGAAGAATATCAAATTCATTACTCTCATAACCCCCATAATTCATAGGGCTATTTGTCTTGAAATTAGCTAGAAAGCTCAATGGATCTGCATATCCCGCTTGCCAACCAATAAGACTAATAGAAAAATCACCCTTAGACAACTTTTCAATTTGTGCATTTGCTGGTACTGGCGTAACTGTTACAGTCAACCCTTTTAAAGATTCTTGTAATTGATTTTGTAAAAATTCTCCAGCTTTTTTCGAATTCTCCGTCTCCAACCAAAATATCTAGTTTTAAATTGTTAGGTGCAGTTAATTCTTTTTGTGCATTTTCCCAATACTTCTTGGCTTTTTCTTTATCATAACCAACTAAATCCTGGTCTGCAAAATCTTTCTTTGTTTTTGGATCATACACTAATTTTTTAGGAACTAACCCAACTGATGCTATGGAGCCATTATCTAGTAATTTTTCTACTAATGAGGCTCTGTCTATAGCATAACTAATTGATTTACGTAAATTTTTGTTCTTTAAAATAGAATCCTTTGTTTTTTTATTGAGTTCTAAATACATACTTGTTGCTAATAAAGAAGAGCTATAATCCTTATCGCTTTTATATTGTTTAGCATACTCTCCACCTAAAGGAGCTTCGTCCAATTGACCATCTTTATATAAATTAACACCTGTATTTATCTCTTTAATTACTTGAAAATGAATAGTATTCATTGAGACATTTTTATTGTCCCAATAATTAGTATTTTTTTCTATTACCCAACTATCTGAAGTGCCTAAACCTTCCAAGTTAGTTAAATTAAACACTCCATTTGTACTAATAGTTTCCTTAGAAGTACCATAATCTTTCTTATGTTTATCAGAAAATTCGTGATTAACAGGTAAAAACACTGGCAATGCTAATAAATTAGTAAAGTAAGGAGTTGGTTCTTTCAACGCTATTTGCAAAGTATGATTATTCACTGCTTTTATACCTAAAGACTCTTTAGCTTTGCTACCTTTACTTATTTCTTCAGCATTTTCTATAAGAGCAAATAATCCGACATTTTGAGAAGCAGTGTTAGGATCAACTACTCTTTGCCATGCAAAAACAAAATCTTCGGCAGTTACAGGCGTTTTATCTGTCCAAGTTGCATCTTTTCTCAATGATATAGTATATGTTTTACCGTCTTTGGATATGTCTGGAAGCTTTTCTGCTAATGCAGGTTCTGCTTGATTTTTTTTATCCAAACGATATAAGCCTTCCATCACATTTGCTAAAAGTGTAATACTTGTTTGATCAACAGCAGTTGCTGGATCTAAACTTTGTATAGGTGTTGCTGCTGTTAAATTGGCAGTTTGTTCTACAGCACTGCTTTTTTTATTTTCTTGAAGATTATCTTTATTGCTACATCCGATTAGAATAAACATTAATGCAGAAAAGCCTAAAAACAAAATTTTTTCAGTCTTTTTCATCAAATAACCCCATTCTTTTTGATTAAACAATCTATACCAAAATTACATTAAACCAAAAGCAATAACAATAGCTGGAATTAAGTTATTAAAGAAATGAATCAAAATACTTACTTCAAGACGACTAGTTTTAAAATATGCGATTGATAAAACTAATCCAATTAGTGCATAAATGAAAAAACTAATAATATCAGTTGGTCCATGTACTAAACCGAATGAAATAGAACTTAGTGCAATTCCTAAAATTGGCCAATCTTTTAAAAAATAACCAATAATTCCAGCTCTAAACACAATCTCTTCCATGATTGGTGCAGATATCCCTAATATCAAAATAATTAGTAATGGATTCTCACCTGTAAACAAATTATTAATTGCCGCATCATTAGCAGTAGAATCAATTCCTTGATTATTTAACAGAATCGTTCCTAAAATTGCCACTAATCTTGCAATTACAACACCAATTACAATAATTAAAATATTCTTTTTATTGAGAAATTTAGAATCAAAGTTAAGTAATTCTAGTTTATTAGCTAAAACAAATAGCAATCCAATATTCATAATAAATATCACTATTAGAATTAGCGTTGATAGTAAAGGCATTGTACCTTGACCTACTTGTAAAGAACTTTGCTTTAAAGTCCCATACGTAAACATACCTATTTGACTTAACAAAAATAACCCAATTACAATAAAAAAACGTTTAATGTATTCCATTATTACCTCCTTGTGTAAATAAAATTATAAATAATTAGCTTATTTATACAGTGATAATACCATAAATATTATATCCAGCAATAATTTCTATATATTTATATCAAAATTAATGGTCACAAAAAAACATATTTTATTGATACTCAATCCAGTTATGTGTAGTTATTTCTGGGGAGTTGTCCGTACTATTTTTATTTAAATGACTTTTTTTCTCTATTGTACATTCAACAAATAAATTGTAAAAAGACTTGTAAAATAAACCTTTAGGACTTTTAACAGTAGAATCTGTCTTGATTTTATGCATCACTCGTCGCAAACATTTGTCTATTTCTTCTTGATAATCTTCCCCAATTAAAACAACATTGTATTCTTTTTCAACTTTAGTTTTAGCACGTATAATTGTTCCAACCATTTCATGGGCTTCTTGAATAGTATCAGAAAAGGCTGCAATAAATTTTAAGCTATCTTTGCTTAGGAAAGTGTTCTCTTGAACTTCTGCAAACTGTTCGAGCAATAATTGTTGTTGCAATCGTTCTTTTTCAGTATCTATTGTATCTATTGTATCTGTATTTAGATTATTAAATACTGTACTGATTTTCATACCCTCTGATTTATCAACGTTTTGGCAGGGTATGATTTTCATACCCTCTTGATTACCAAGGCATTCAGCGTTTGTTTTTCCTTGGGGGGTGGGTATGATTTTCATACCCTCTGATTTATCAACGTTTTCTTGCATAGTATCATCGAATGTTTGCAATTGATAAATATCGTTTTCTGTTACTTCAAGTTCCGCTAGATAAAGTCTATTAGGATTGTTCTTACCTAGTGTTTTATTAAAACCCATTTGTTTTTGATAAAGTAATCCGTATTCTTCTAATTGTGATTTTATAGCTAATACTTTCTGTTTACCGCAATCAAGCACTTCTCCTAATTCACTAATAGTAAATGTAAAATAGACATTTCCATTTTCATCTACTTGATTTCTTTGAACAGCAAATTCCAGACGTGCTTTTAAAAGCATGTATGCAATTTTTGTAGAATCTGACATTTTTTTGTATTTATCGCTAGCAATAAGTACTTTTGGGAATTGATAGAATAATTCATTGTAAATACGGTTTACATTAAAAAATTTGAAGTTGTTCATATAAGATCCCTCTTTTCTTAGTTAAAAATTTATCTATTAATTTATTTAGTAAGCGTTCTTTTTTTAAGAATACCAAAACATTATTTAAAATAAAGCAATTTTTATTTTTAGTAGTAAGATAGTAAAGTAGTAAGATAGTAAAGTAGTAAGATAGTAAAGTAGTAAGATAGTAAAATAGTAAAGTAGTAGAATAGTAAAATAGTAAGATAGTAAAAAATGTTTATTTTTTAATAAATACGTCTAAAAATCCTTTTGTAGAAAGGTTAATATCATTCTTTTAAAACAATAAGATAGTAAAATAGTAAGATAGTAAAGTAGTAAGATAGTAAAATAGTAAAGTAGTAGAATAGTAAAGTAGTAGGATAGTAAGATAGTAAAATAGTAAATTTTATAAATATTATTTGTAGTAAGAAAATATTTATGATATACTATTTGTAGTAAGAAAATATTTATGAAATGAGGAGTCATTGTATGGTTAAAAAAATTGTATTTGGAAATTTCAAAGGCGGCGTTGGGAAGACTACTAATTCTGTAATGGTAGCCTATGAATTAGCTAAAAAAGGTTTTAGAGTTTTAGTTTGTGACTTAGACCCACAAGCAAATTCAACGCAATTGTTGCGAAGAACATATGGATTACAAAATAATAAAGAACTACCTATAAAAGAAACGATGATGGTAGCAATTCAAGAAGGAAATTTAGGTAAAGCTGTTGTAAATGTAATGCCTAATTTGTATTTATTGCCTTCACACAAAGACTTTGTTAATTATCCTGATTTTCTTGAGCTAACAATTATGCCGACAGAGAAAAACTACAAAGAGAGACGAATAGCATTTTTTAGTGAATTACTTAAACCAATTGAAAATGATTATGATTACATTATATTTGATGTTCCTCCTACACTTTCAGTATTTACCGATACAGCTCTTTATTCTTCTAATTACATTGTAATTGTTTTGCAAACGCAGCAACGTTCCCTTGATGGTGCAGAAGCATTTTGGGAATACTTGCAAACCTTGTATGATACTTATAAAAACATTGACTTTGATATTGCTGGGGTACTTCCAGTGCTGTTGAAAAACGATTCTGGAATTGATAATCAAATAATTAAAGATGCCAAAGACGCTTTTGGTGATGAAACTTTGTTTAATACAATCGTTAGACACATGGAACGGTTAAAACGTTATGATCGTAAAGGTATATCAGAAGAAGGATATACGGAATTATATGATTTTCATGATAGAAAAGTTCATGAATTGTATAACAAATTATCTGATGAAATAATTGAACGAACAGAAGGGACGACTGCTAATGAGTAAGTATACATTTCATAAGGATCCTGAACGTAAACAATCAAAAGAAATTAAAGCAACTGAAATTTCAGAACCTGAAACTACTTTTGATTTAAGTAGTTTTTCAAAAGAAGAAATTTCAGCAAGTGATTCAGGAGCAAAACGAATTGGGCGACCTGCTAAAAATAAAGTATATAGTACAATTAGGATACAAAAGAGTAACATCAATAGAATAAATGCGTTTCAGAATACTTTAGATTTTGAAACACAAGACGACATTGTATCGTTCATGTTAGATAGATTAGATAACACATTAGAACCAGAGCAACGTACAATGTTTGAAATGTATATGAAAGCTTATGAATCACGAGACAAAAAGAAACAAAAATAAAAGATACTGTATAATAAAAAAAACACAAGAAATGCTGTTCAAACATTGCTCTTGTGTTTTTATTTTTTGTAGTAAAATAGTAAGATAGTAAAAAAGTATTTTCATTCAATAATTTTTTTAGTTCGTCTGCGGTGTTCTAAGTGCAGCAAATAATCGTCTTGCAGTCTTAGAAAATCGAATATACGGGGTCACCGGAACATCCGTACAGAAAATAGCGGTAGTGATTAGCTCTAAATCCATAAAACGCTTATTTAACGCTGATTATAGAATTTCCAAGATAGGAAAACACAAAATATTTCTGGAACATTCATGCAGAAATTAGCGGTAAGGAAAGCAGCATAGATTCTAAAAAACATTAGGTTTTGAAAATCAGTAAAATACGTTTTAAAAGCTTGATATAACAATGTTTCATAGTTTCAAAAAGTCATTGTAAAAACGATTCTAAATAACTATTTCCAAAACCTACCGCTATTTTCTGTTTAGTTGTTCCAGTGACCCCTATACCTAGTCCATAGTCTTGATGATAGCAGATATGAGAGTAAATAAATGAGATAGAAAGTGTTTCAATGTTCCAGTGTACGGCTCTCTATTGTACATTTACGCTTCTATGTTCTATATACCTCAATAGAGATAAAAGTCAGTATCATTTTTCAATATCATAAGTATGGTTATAGCTGTTTGTTCTTCATATAATCTTCTTTGATTTTTTCAAATAACGAATCTGTATGCTTACTAGCTTGTATACTATGAGAAGTATAACCGACTAAACTATCATCAAAAGCTTCTATAGCGAATAGTAATATTTCTTGTGCTAACTTTTTATCAATGTAATCATTTGGAAATTTATTACCAAATTGGCTTGTATTCCAATAAATCGCATTGTTTCGTAAGGTAAAAAAATCATTGTTTTTATATACTAGTGATATTAATTGTTCTACTCTTTCGGGTCCAATGACTTCAGGTAATCGTGAACCCATTTGAAATACTGGGGTTATCGATAGTCGTTGTTTTTTAGAATGATTAAAAAGTGGGTCTTTATTATTATTTTTTTCAGTGTCATGTTTCATAAATAGAGAGAAATGTGTTTTAGATACTTCTTCCATTGATGTAATTGCGAAAAAAACACAACTACCATAAGACTTTTTATTAAGTAGTGTAAAAGAATCATCAAGTAGGGTAATAATGTGATCTATAGCCTTGTTAAAATCATCAGTTTTATCGATATTAAATTTAGTACTATTGTTGAAAATATTTTTAAAATTTTCCAGTATTTTAGTATCTCCTGAATTAAAGTTAGTCATTTATTTTGCTCCTTTATTGTAATTTTTAGGTATAATCTGTTTCAGTATTGCAAATGGTCTGTTTTTTGTTTAATTATAACCTATTTTCTGCACACTTACTTTAGTTTTTATAGTTTATTCCTAGATTAAAATAGCTAACTTTCATCAATAATTTTTTTAGTTCGTCTGTGATGTTCTAAGTGTAGCAAATATTCGTCTTGCAGTTTTAAAAGCTCTGAATAGACTTGGTCCATAGTCTTGCTGGCCGATAAGGAAAGAGAGTAGATAAACGAGACAGGTAATGTTTCAATTTTTTTGTTACGAGTAATCCAAGAAGAAACAGTTCCTTGAGAGAAAGCATGTAATTCACAAAATTCTTCTACAGTAATCCCTAGTTGCTTGATAATGTATGCGTTGATAGGGTGTGGATATACAAAGGTTTTTCTAGGCATGGTGGGTAAGTTTCCTTTCTTAGGATATTAATGCGTTTGCAGTAATATTGTACTAAAAAATATGCAATAAGGGAAGGGCCTATCTGCTTCTTTTTGGTTGACCTCCTTTAAAAATATGTTATACTGAAGATGCGAAGCGAAATTAGTTCAACAGTATAGTTACACCAAAAAGCCCCCCTATTTGCGGTAGGAGGGCTTTTTTTGCGCTGTTGCGACTTCAGCGTTGGAGTTAGAAGGCAACTGCTTAGATTATCGGCTAATCGTCTAACCAACGATCAACTAGCAAAAGTACTAGACCCACAAGTAGCGGTGCGATAATCAACGAAATTAGTTTCTCAGCCATAGTTACACCACCTTACTTGGCAGTTGCCGCAATAATTATAACATAAATTCAAAATATCCCTATGGACTTTTAAAACCTTCAGTACTTTATTTCATCTATAAATCTCTTTTCCTAACATATACGTTCGCTTACACCAGGAACACTTGTATTTATTAGAATTACTTGACATTCTACTTGCCAAACAGCCACACGCACATTGTACATAAGCAATACTAGTTGTTTTATTTCCTTCTTTGATTACTGATCCTCGATAATCATATGTCTTCATAAAAATCTCCGTCACTGTAATATTCATTGATAAAAGCATCGATTGCGTTGTTTTCTTCTTCGGTTAACTCTGAAAATTTCACTTCTGAAAAAGGATTGTCTATCGGTTTTTCGGGTTCGTTTTCCGACCATTTATAAAAATCATGTATTTGTATGTGCCTAATGTCGTAAAAATCGATTTGCTGATCTCCAATAAGTACGACATCAAATTCAGCCATGCCACGAAATACACCACGTATAGAAGGTTTTACACGCTCATATTCATCTAAGGAATTCAGCTGAATTTCTAGCACTTTATTTTGTTTAATTGAGCGACTTAGCAAGTGTTCTATTTGAGCCTGTGCCTGTTGAGGTAAACGTTCAATTTCTCTTGAATGATAATCATTCGTCTCTTTAATTGCTTCTTGTAATTCCCCTAAAGGAAAGGCTGTTGGCCACTTCAATTCAAAGGGTCTATCGACGTAATCATTGTATGGTTTGAACTCTTTTTTCGTTCTTCTTACCATTTTGAACACTCTCCTTACTTGAACATTATACGAACAAACGTTCTTACAATCAAGTGCTAAATTTATTGTATATCTGAAAACAAACTAAAACGTCGAAGGCCAGTTGAGCAAAGCGAACCCAATTATTCGTATTTTCGAGTTTGGCCACGTTCCTGGCATAAAAAATTATTCATATTTAAATAGAAATATTTTTATCATTTCCGCTTGTAGCTCACCATTTAATCATGTAATAACGAACGTTAAACCTCTTTAGTGTATAATTGCCAATCAATATTTTTGAAAATGGCTTAGAATTGCTCTCTCAAATCTAAAATATAGTTAATTTCCACCTATATTTTAAAATAGTCAAAAAAAGCTAAAAAACTCACTGATTTAATTGACAGTGAGTTTTTGTGTGATACATGCTAGTTTATAATTATCTAATAGGTACTTTTTCAGAATAACTATAGAATTGAGACTTATCTGTAAAATTAGCTTTATATTTACTGTTAATTCCAGCCTTTTTAGATATATCTCCCAATTCAATTAATAACTTTTCATCATTTCCTAAAAAATGAATTTTATTGTCAAATCCAACAATGTAGATATAGTTCACCAATTTATTTATTAATATTTCTGGATATTTTTCGCTATCTATTTTTTTATAGACTTGCAGTAAAACATCTGTAATATCTAATATAGCTTTGGTCTTATCACGCTTCATTAAACTATTATATAGTTCATGAATTATTTTCTTTGTTTCCTCTATATCAATCATTTAGATCCTTCCTCCACTAAAACTACCAAACAAATTATCTCCCCAACGTTTAACTCCTTCTGACCAAGCTTGGCCCCAATTTACCCAACATTTTTGCTTATTACAATACACACCATTTCCGTAATATGTGGCAGCTTCTGCATTTGTTCCTAATGCTGTAAAACCAATCCCGATCATGCCACAAATAACTAAACCTTTAACTAATTTCTTTTTCATTAATATTCACCTCGAAAAATAAAAATTAGAAAACGTCTTCTATACAGAAATTATATAGCTATTGGTATAGTTTTGTAAACGCTATAATAAAAGTTTTTTTCTAACATTTTTGTAAGAAGGTATATATAATTAAAAAGAATCTACCTACTTACTTTTTTTGCCGCTTCAACTAAAAATGCTTATAAAAACCGTATGTCCAAATAACAACATTCAAGCCTACTAAAAACCAAAAAATTTTAATCATAAATGCTACAGTATGTTCTTCTTTTCTTTGTAAATACTCTTCTCTCCATTTAGGGTCATGTTTTCTTTTTTTCAAAAATTCATATGTATGATAAGAAGGTCTTTCTTTCTCTTTCACTAGCTATCACCTCAATTTTTTACTTCTATATATTGTCCACCAAATGCAAGCTTATACTGTTTACCACAACTTTTACATTTGTATTCTGTTCGTTTCCAACGAATACGTTCCGCTAACATGCCACAATCACAAGAAATATACTCAACCAAAACACCTTCAGCTCTGTTAGCTACTTCTATTTTCTGATAATCATACTCTTTTCTCATAACTAGTCACCTTAAATAATAACTACCACAATTTTATTTATCATGAAGGCAACAACTAAAAATTAAGGGATTACTTTATGCACTTTAATTGACACTATTATATTAATATTGAGGAATTAGTTGTTGCCTATTACTATTTTATCAAGATTTCCTCTTTTTTCAAATTTTTTCTGGGCTTATTTCTACGAAAATACCCTTACTTAGTTTGTATTCTTTTTTACAATTACTGCACTTAAAATGATTATATTTTCCCAACTCTCTTCTAGCCAATTGGCCACAATCACAATCAACATAAGCAACTACATTTGTCTTATTCCACGTAGTAATTTCTATTCCCCATTGATTGTATGTTTTTCGAGCTACCATTTGTTTTTTTCCTTATAACCATATTCTCTAATCATCTTCTTGAATTCTTGTTTTGTTTTAGGATTCATTCGTATAACTTCTTCAGCTAACTCTAGAAATACCTGTTCAACCTTTTCAGTCATACTCTCAAAAATAATCAACGGATTTTCTTCTTTCTTTACTCGATTCTTATATCTTTGGAAGTTTGCTGAATAAAGTCGCCCATTTGACATTATTTCCATTCCATAACCTGAAATCAAAGGATTTTCCAACATCTGAATAATCTTCTCTCTATTTTCAATAATAACTACTCCTGAATTATTTCTCATTAAGTAACTGTTCTTCCTTTGCTTGTTTCTTGATTCGTTTGAGAGTAGATAAAGAAATACCTGTTTTCCTTTCCACTTCTCGCATGCTATTTGTCTCCATTAACTCTAGTGCATGTTTGTATTTATCATTCAGAACTCTTTTAGGACGTCCTTCTCGATAGTTCTTATTATTTGCCCGGTGCCACTGTTTTCCTTCTTGCGTTCTTGTCACGATTAAATCTCTTTCAAATTGCGCAAAACTCCCTAACATGTTCATCATTAATGTTTGCATAGAATCACTTTTATTTGGCTCAAAGGTTAAAGCATTATCTAAGAAGG
>OIEU01000877.1_pt1 | contig 11052 bp, 5 predicted proteins | sample 1581831 | NCBI WGS metagenome assembly OIEU01 (sample SAMN03281007, study PRJEB24777) | human gut metagenome | isolation source: fecal sample PR166 from 1 month old female Malay infant, vaginally...
TGGCCCATATTGAAGCACCTTATTATATGGAATATCGTAGTTTAGTGACTTCTTCAGCGGCGGGGAGTACAGACACGGTATCCAACCAAGTGTCAATTACTGGAAATGGTTCAGAAGTCGTTCATGGGGATGACAATGGCGATGTGGTCGTTGACATTGATCACAGTGGCGGGCATGCCACAGGGACTAAAGGCAAAATTCAGCTGAAGAAAACAGCCATGGATGGGACGACTATTTTAGCAGGCGCCCATTTCCAAATTTGGGACCAAGCTAAAACACAAGTCCTACGTGAAGGTACAGTAGACGCCACTGGGGTTATCACATTTGGTGGGTTGCCGCAAGGGCAATACATTTTGGTGGAGACAAAAGCACCAGAAGGCTATACAGTTTCGGACGAATTAGCTAAAGGCCGAGTCATTACTATTGATGAAGAAACTTCAGCCGAAGGAGCACAACCAACCATTATTAAAAACGATGTCAATAAAGTATTTTTAGAAAAAATGGATGAGAAGGGTAAAAAGTTAGTCAATGCTCGCTTTAAATTAGAGCATGCCGTAACCACGCCGTTTACTCATTGGGAAGAAGTTCCCCTTGCGCCGGATCGAACCAACGCGAATGGCCAGTTAGAGGTGGATAGTTTAAAACCAGGGCTTTATCAGTTCACAGAAATCGAAGCACCGACAGGCTATCTTTTAGACACGACACCCAAACGGTTCATTGTGACACAAAACACGAGCGGACAAATTCATGATGTTCATGTTAAAATGCTTAATTACCAAGGTTCTGCTGAACTAATTAAAAAAGACCAAGCAGGCAATCCATTAGCAGGTGCTGAATTTTCAGTCCTTGATACTACAGGACAAGCGGTTCGAGAACACTTAGTTTCGGATGCAAACGGAAAAGTCACAGTGACGGATTTAGCCCCAGGCAAATATCAATTTGTGGAAACCAAAGCGCCAGCAGGGTACCTTTTAAACACTGAACCAAGTGCTTTCACGATTGCAGCAAGCGATCGGGGCAAACCAGCAACAGTTATAGCAACGGCTAACTTTGTTAACTATCAAGGCGCAGCTAAATTAATCAAAAAAGATGTGAATGGACACTTATTAAGTGGTGCGACATTTAAAGTGCTTGATGCGAAGGGACAAACGATTCAAACAGGCTTGACGACAAATAGTCAAGGGAAAATTATTGCAGAGCACTTAGCCCCAGGTAAATATCGCTTTGTAGAAACCAAAGCGCCAACAGGCTATTTGTTAAATACCACGCCAGTCCCATTTGAAATTGCTGAGAAAAATGCTGGTAAACCAGCGGTCGTTGTTGCTAGTGACAACTTTGTGAATTACAAAGGGGCTTTCCAAATCGTGAAAACGAATAGCGCAGACCAACCATTAGCAGGTGCTGTTTTTGAACTATATGATCACAATAAACAATCATTAGGGATTACAGCAACGAGTGGCAAAGATGGCAAAATTATCTTTAGAGACTTGGCGCCAGGTACCTATTATTACAAAGAAATCAAAGCACCAAAATTACCAGATGGCGCAGATTATATTATTTATCCTGAATTAGTAAAAGTAGAAATTCGTGGTGATTTCAAAGGCGATCCGGAGATCTTCCAATTAGGGGCCTTCGCCAATTTCAAAGGACGCGCCGTCTTTAAGAAAATTGATGCCAATGCGAACCCACTTCCAGGAACGATTTTTAAATTGTATCGAATCGAAAACGGGGAAAAAATCTTTGAAAGAGAAGTAACTGCTGAAAAAGATGGTTCATTGGCTATGGAGGATTTAGGCGCTGGTAGTTATGAATTAGATGAAATGGATGCAACGGATGGCTATATCGTCAATAAACAACCCATTTATTTTGTAGTGAAGAAGAATTCAAATGATAAACAACCACTAGATGAGTTAGAGTTTGTAAATTATCAAGCGGAAGTAACGGGACGTAAAGTCAATGAGCAAGGTCAAACCTTAGCGGGTGCAGTTTTTGCAATTTACAACGCCGATAATCAGAATCAGCCACAAGGTTCACCAATAACATTCTTGAATCGTGCAGGAGAGAAAGTTTCTGAAATAACAACGGACAAGACTGGCGAAATTTACGCTAAAGGGCTGAATGAAGGGCATTACGTTTTAGTGGAAACGAAAGCACCAACAGGCTATCTGTTAGACACAACGCCACATCCATTTGATGTAACCGCCCAATTAGGAAAAGAGCAGCCAATTGCTTTAGGCGATCTTATCAATTATCAAGGAACTGCTCAATTAACCAAAGAAAACGAAACAGGTGAAGCATTGGCAGGTGCGGTGTTTAAGGTCATTGATGAAACAGGGCAAACCGTAGCTGGACAAGCCAATCTGATGTCTGACAAGCAAGGCAAAGTCATTGCGAAAAACTTAGCACCGGGAACGTATCGTTTTGTGGAGACACAAGCGCCAACTGGCTATCTTCTTAATGAAACGCCAAGCGCAAGCTTTACGATTGCGAAAGACAACCAAGGCAAACCAGTCACTGTGGTACTTAAAGCACCTTTTATTAATTACCAAGGTGCTGCCAAGCTGGTGAAAATTGATCAGCAAAAGAATGCCTTAGCAGGTGCTGAATTTAAAGTGACAGATGCAGAGACAGGGCAAACTGTCGCTCGTTCATTACGTTCTGACAACCAAGGGTTAGTTCAAGTGAACCACTTACAACCAGGAAAATATACCTTTGTGGAAACAAAAGCACCGGATGGTTACCAACTGTCTAAGCAAGCTGTCGCATTCACTATTGCGGCAACAGCGAAAGACAAACCTGAACTCGTGGATGCGGGCACGTTTGTTAACGAGAAACAACCTGTATCCAAAAAAACAAAACCAAATCAGCCAACAACGAAACAAGCAGCTAGAGAGACAGGTTGGCTTGGTTTACCGAAAACCAACACACAAGTCAATTACTTCTTTGTCTTTATCGGCCTCCTGTTGGTCGGTTTGGCAAGTTGGCTCTTCTATAAAAAGAGCAAGAAATAAGCAAAAGTTATAAAAAAACAGAAAGAGCCTGGAACAAAAATCACTTTGGATTTTTGTTCCAGGCTCAAAACCTTATAAACGGCGGTAACAGAACCAACTCCTTCGGAAATAAGCCGAAATTCTCCAAAAATTAAAGAGCAATTTTCGGAAATTTCTTCTTATTTCTCGGAGCTAAACGGTTCTGTACCGACCTCTTTTTCATCTTAAGCTAATCAACTGAACAAAAGTAGCTCCTTCTTATTGACATTCTCAGGTAAGCCTTCATCTCAGTTTAGCCTTTGAACAGAACTTACTGGGTTCTTGGAGATAACCGCTTGTGCCTCAGCCTTTGTTTTTCGATGCTATCTTTAGGTATTTTGGCTAAAATATTGTACACTTTACATGTGCAAGAAATTTAGTTAGAGATATGAGGATAGAATGATGAAAAAGATGATGGTTTTATACAACGAAACTTCAGGAAGTAGTGAAAGTAAAGAGATTGCAGAACGCTTTAAAAAAGCTGCAGAAGCGAAAGGGGAAGCGGTTATTTTGCAACCTTCCAATCCAGACATTGATCCTGAAGAAATGCGGAAAAATGCCAAAGAAAATCAAGTGGGTGTCTTGGTCGTCATTGGTGGTGACGGGACCATTCATCATGCCGTTCAAAATTTTAAAGACACCATTCGTGACTATCAAATAGGGATTATTCCAGGTGGAACAGTCAATAATTTTGCACGTGTGTTAAGTATTCCTTTGAAAGAAGAAGACGCCTTTGAGACCATTTTGGCAGGACAGACCACACCAGTTGACTTTGGAATGGTAAATCAAGATGTGATGATTTCGACCTTAACGATTGGACTATTAGCAGATACAGCAGCAAATGTGACCCAACAGGAGAAACAAAAATATGGTCCTTTAGCCTTTACAAAGCAATTTTTCCGCTTATTAATGAAAAAGAAAAAATACAAACTAAAAATTGATGGCGATGAAAGACGTTGGCATGGCAAAGCCCAATTATTAACGATGACCATGACGAATTCTGCTGGCGGCTTTACCAATTTCGATGCCAATGCCACGCCAGATGACGGCGAAGTCCACATTATCATTTTACCTAAGTTAGTTTTTTACAAGTTTGTCTATTATTTACCTAAAATTATCAGAGGACAATTAAATGAAATTCCTGGTGTCGTGTATTTCTCTGGGAGTCAATTTAAAATTAGTGGCGAAAAAGACAAGAAAGTCCAAACACGAACAGATGGCGACCCTACTGATAATTTACCGATTAAAGTAACGGTGGAAGCTGGGGGACTCAACGTGTTTGTTCCTGAAACGTCCACATCTACGAAAGAATAAAAGAAACAACTGTTATTTTTTCGTGGAATAGATTTCTCATTTTGTGTACAATAGAACAGAAGAGAGGCAGTTGAGTGAACAGTGAAATGGGATGAATATGTTGATATATTCGATACAGATGTCGTTTCTAAAATTATTATTTTAAGAAACTTGCCAATTAATGAAGGCTGGATTGACATCAATGAGTTAGCAGAAGAATTACAATTAAACAAAAAATCAGTCAAAAAATACGTAGAACTTCTAAAAGATGACATTACGTATTATGCTGTGGATAATGATGCTTCTTTGGCTTTTGAAAAGGGGCATGGCTATCGCTTGAACTTGGCGTCCAGTCAAGCATTCCAGAAACTTTATACAGCAATTTTTCGGGATAGTTTAACTTATCAAGTAATGGAAGATTTATTCTGGGGTCGATTTAATGGAATTGTGCCAGCGACAGCAAAGTATCATACCAGTGATGCCACGATTCGGCGCTTGCTTAAAGGGTTTACAGAAATTTTAGCGCCATTGGGGTTAGTGATTAATAAAAGCACCTGGAAAATTGAAGGCAATGAAGCGTATTTGCGCCATTTTGCTTACACTATTTTTATGGACTTAATCCGTGATACTTGGCCTTTTGACTATATACAAGAAACGGAAGTCGCACAAACTGTCCAAAAAATGATGGCTTTTTTCAACGTAGAAGTTGCGGAAACGGTGATACGCCGAGTTAAATATATGGTCGCTATCTCAAAAGTCCGTAGTGCGCAAGGCGCCGAATATCGACCTTCAGCCGAGCAAGAAACTTATTTAGAAGGTAATAAACATTACCAAGCCTTTATAGAAGAGATGACAGCTACAACCCTTTTCCTTAACAAAAACGATTTAACTTTTGTGTACTTTTTCTTGTTAGCCAATGACCAATTTTATCAAGACGAAGCCACTGCACAAGCAATTTTAGCGCATTTTGATGAGTCTGAAGCGCCTGTTTATATGTTGACTCATTTAGTCCAACATTTCTTATTAGAAGAAATACACATGACGCCGCAATTGGAGAAAATTCGTCCGCAAATTTTTTATTATTTGTTTGCTACACATTTATTTGCCGAACTTTACTATGTCCAAAATGTGAAAATGTACAATGTCTTTTGGAATAAAGTTAAAGAAAAATATCCAGTTCTTTTAGAAGAATTAAGCCAAGGCTTAAATCAACTTTACGAACAAACAGGCAATGAATTATTTACAAATAAAGAATTTTTGGCTTTGCGTTATTCTAGTGTTTTGGCGCTTTCTAATGATTTAATTCATCGTGAACAAAAAATTGTTTTAGGGTTAAAATCAGGCTTGCCAGTACTGGAAGAAGAACGGGTGAAACTTTCGATTGAAAATAATTTTCGTCGGTTTTATGCATTGGAAGTCTTACGATACAGTGAAGCAAGCAAAGAAGAATGGCAAAATATTGATTTACTATTAGTGACTTCTTTGGCAGATGTAGAAACGGGCCATCCAGAGATCTTTTTACTTTCAAGTGAGTTAACGTTTGAGCAATATAATCGTTTGAACCAAAAAATAGTAAAAATTAACGAGAAAAGAACCACGTCACTTTAATAAAAAATCAAAAAAATGGGCTTTTTTGAGGTATATGTCCGATAAATTGTAAAAAAATTTTTCTAAAAAGTAAAAAAAGACAAGAAGAAAACGTCAATAAGTAGGTAATCAACACCTACTTATTGACGTTTTCTCGTTGTTTTTTAATAAATACTGCGTCAATTCTTCTGAAAATTATGTCAAAAAGGTACTTTTTTTGCTTTTTTTATCGTAAATAATAGATGATTAGCTATTGATAGTAAAGGAACTACTACTTTTTTTAACAGTCAGTTAAAAAATATTGAGGGTTCTCACAAGAATTTTTCTATATAATAGAAAGAGCAAGGGAAGGAAGGCGGGATAGAATGAAAAAACGGATGGAACAAATTGAAGAAATCTTAAGTTGTGAAGAAAATAGTGCCGGTGTTCGATTAAAGGAATTGGTTGAGGCCTTAGAATTAGAAGTCACAAATCAAAACTTGTTAAAGGTAACAAGTATCTTACATATGAATCCAAAATTCAAAAAAATTTATGCATACGAAGACAGTCGTGTTATTACGCTGTATCAACTTTTACAAAATAAGCCGTTGGAAGTAACGGAATGAAAAGAGGAAAACACATGAAGAAAACAATACTTATTCTTCTATTTGGTTTATTGACGGTGGTTGGTCTACCAATGGTGACTGAAGCGGCTGAACCAGTTGATGCAACAGATGCAACAATTTTTGGTGCGCAAGCGATGGTACCTAATAGCACAGAGGATCAAACAGATAAGTTACAGACATTACTGAGTCAGACAGCAAAGGAAAGACGGGCATTATTTTTACCACAGGGAAGTTATGCTCTGTCAAAAGATATTGCGATTTCTTCAAATTATCAATTAATTGGCGATACAACAGGAGCCACTATTTTACATAATGCTACAGGTACACCGATTCAACTAACAGACACAACGTACGGGACGAAAACCAATGTACGACTTCAAAATATTGCTTTTGACGGCATCAATGTGACCTTAAAATTGACGAATCAATTAACGCTAGCAAACAATATCTTTTATAATCCATTAAAAGGATTCGTGGTCAATTTAAATGCAGATATTGGCGTTAAAATTTCAGGTAATATTTTCATGCGAGACACAGCACATATGCAGCCAGGGATTGATTTTAACCGAGCGATTTACATTGGTGGTTATTCAACACCAAGTCGCTTCCAGTATATGTCAGATGTAGACATCGTGGACAATTTATTTGGGTTAAAAGTGACGGAATTAGATGCGATTAAAAGCACCAGTCGTTCAGACTTAGCAGCAACTATTACACGTTTACAAACAGCCATTGAAGTAGGTGCTATTTCAGTACCTAATGAACAAAATTATCTATCCACCGGGGTTAATTCTTTTAATATGTTGAAGGATGTAACTGTCCAACATAATTTTTTCTATTCACCCTATGACAATGAAAACTTAAACGGCTTAGGTGGCGATCATGCGATTTATTTCCGTGGTGCCCAAAATATCACGGTGGTGGGGAATCACTTACGTGGACTACAAAATGGTCCAGCTGGCGGATTTAAGTTTAAATCAGGCCGTAATATTACGATTATGAATAATTATTTGCGAAATACAGGTCTCATTATGTATGGAACACCAGAGATTGGTTTGGCAGAAACGCAAGCAGAGGGTGCTATCTCAGAACTCTCTAACTGGTTAGTGGCTAATAACATTTTTGATTGGAAGTATTGGAACAATCAATATGCAATTGGAATGGAATACAATCGACATACAGGAAATAACAATGTGTTCAATGGCGTATTTATCAACAATCAGTTTGTTAACTACCACAATATTCCGCAAAACCGACGTCGGGAATTGTTAATCGCTAGTGGCGGTGGTTTCCGACCAGAAACGAGTTTTGTGAAAGACAATACTCGAGATGATGGCCTTAAAAACGGCCAATTATTGGTAGAAAATTGGACAGAGGCGGACTATCGCTTAATGCCAGCAACATGGGAATCATTAATTTCACCAACACTTTATGAGCAATATAAAAATACGCCAATTCCGGTTAGAAATACTTTAGCAACCCCTGTGGCTACAACGATTGTGCAAGGACAATCAATCGATCCGCAGCAACTGGTTGCTAATACAAATGACGCGGATGAAGCAGTCCCAGCCGCTAAAATCGTCAATCCAGAGGTCTTAAATGAAATCGGCCAACAAAAAGTGACTGTTCAATTAACTTATGAAACAGGGTCATTGGTAACAGTGAACGTACCGGTGACGGTAGAGGCCCCTGCAAAAAAGCTTGATTTGTCCCAGCTACAAACCGTTTATGCTTCGATTGGTGAAGCAAACCAATATACAGTTTACTCTTGGCAGCTATTCACTGCCATTGGGCCTAAAACAATTGTTCCTTCCTATTATCAGCAGGCGACACAATTGTTAGCAGAAGGTCAGGAGAGTCAGGACAAAACCCAAGAGCAAGTGGATCAGTTAACAAGTAATTTGCAATCTGCAATGAAAGTATTAGTCAAAAAAGCCGATATCACGCTAGAGCGTACAGAAGCAGAAAATGAACTGGCAAGCGTTCATAAATTAGACGAATCTGTATATACCAAAGACTCTTGGCAAGCCATGCAAGAAGCCTTAATAGATACAACAACTGGCGAAGGAAGCTCTAAGCAGTTACAACAACTGCTTGCTTGGTCAGATGAAGAATTATTAGAGCCAACACTTGGTGGCTTTAAAACGCCTGCAGATGCACAAAAGCGTATTAATCAATTAACACAAACCATAAAAACGGCGTTACTTCTGTTAGTTGAAAAATCAACAGAGACAACTAGTAACACAAGCGAAAGCAGCACCTCAAGCACAACCAGTGAAACCAGTAATACAAGCGAAAGCAGCACCTCAAGTACAACAAGTGAAACAAGCAATACAAATGAAAGCAATACACCAAGTACAACCAGTAAAACCAGTAATACCAGCGAAAGCAGCACCTCAAGCACAACCAGCGAAACCAGTAATACCAGCGAAAGTAGTACCTCAAGCACGACAAGTGAAAGCAGTAGTACCAGCGAAAGCAGCACCTCAAGCACGACAAGTGAAACCAGTAATACAAGCGAAAGCAGCACCTCAAGTACGACAAGTGAGAGCAGTAATACCAGCGAAAGCAGCACCTCAAGTACGACAAGTGAGAGCAGTAATACTAGCGAAAGTAGTACCTCAAGCACGCCAAGTGAAACAAGCAATACGAATGAAAGCAACACACCAAGTACAACCAGTAAAACAAGTAGTACCAGCGAAAGCAGTGCTTTAAGTACGACCAGCGCAACCAACAGTACAAGTGAGAGTAGCACCCCAAGCCCTGTAAACGAAAACAGCCAAAGTAAAGGCCAGAATTCTGTCATTTACGCGGTAGAGTCTAATCAAGATCCTAATGACGCTCAAAGTAATTCAAAGCCCTCTGCCAAGGCTAGTCAAACAAAGGAATCAGTAGCAGAAAACCAAGCAACTAAACAGATACAGACAAATAAAGAATCGTCAGGAACAGTCAAAAAAGCGGATAATACGACCAAAATTGCCAAGAAAAAATTCCCCAAAACAGGGGAACAATCTTCAACAGTTGGGAGCTTCCTAGGCCTGAGCTTTTTATCGTTAGCCATAGCAACCTATTGTTTTAAAGTGAAAAGATAACTCTTTAAAAACGGATAAGTAAACATCCTGAAACAAGAAATAGGACTTGTTTCAGGATGTTTTCATATAAAATTAAAAGAACTACAGTTTTTAGTGAAAAAATACACAAAAGTACTTGAATTTCTGTGATATAAGGGTAAAGTAAAGGAGGACAAAAAACAAAGGAAGTGAAATGTTTGTATACACCAGATGAAATTTTAAGTATTAGTATTGAAAATGGTCAGAAAAAAATTCAAAAGCCTTTGGTAGCAAAACTCATTTTAGGATTTATCGGCGGTGCCATGATTTCCCTCGGCTATTTGGCTTATGTGCGTGTTTCCGCCTCTATTCCAGCAGATTTAGCCAGTGTTCAAGCTTTAGTGGGAGCTGCGGTTTTCCCGATTGGTCTAATTGTTATTTTAATGGCTGGCGGTGAGTTAATCACAGGAAATATGATGGCGGTGAGTACGGCTTGGTTTGCTAAAAAGGTCTCTTTCAGAGAATTACTCGTGAACTGGGTCACAATTACATTGGCAAATATGGTTGGCGCCCTATTTGTTGCCTATTTTTTTGGCCATTATTTAGGTTTAACCAGTAGCGGCGCCTATTTAAATCAGGTTCTTTCTCTTGCAGAACATAAAGTTGCAGCAACTTGGCTTCAAGCAATTATTTCAGGTATTGGCTGTAACTGGTTCGTAGGTCTGGCCTTATGGCTTTGTTATGGTGCGAAAGATGCAGCGGGGAAACTATTAGGCATCTGGTTTCCAGTAATGATTTTTGTTGCAATTGGCTTTCAGCATAGTGTGGCGAATGCATTCATCATTCCAGCCGCAATTTTTGAAGGCGGCGTTCAGTGGGGAGACTTTTTCCGTAATTTTATTTTTGTTTATTTAGGTAATATCATTGGTGGTGCCATTTTTGTTTCTGGCTTTTACTATTTAAGCTATCGCAAACATTAAATCCATTTAGCAGATAAAAACCTGCACAAAGGCTAAATGCCTTTGTGCAGGTTTTTTCTTTTTAAACAAAAAGGAAAACGGTTGAAAAATTATTGCTAGATTTTTAAAACAATGTTACATTAATGTTACAAAAAGATTTCTGGAGGTAACGAAAAATGAAAAAAATTGCTTTGTTCAGTATGTTAACGTTCAGTGTATTGTCTTTAAGTCTAGCAGGATGTGGAAACAAAAAAACAGCAAGCACAAATGATTCTAAGCCAAAGCAAGAAACAAAGAAAGCCACGCAGAAATCCTCTAGCCAACAAGAAATGAAAAGTAGTCATTCGTCTGTCACGGGTCAAAATTCTAATGTGACAGGGGAAAATCCGTCAGAAAATGCCACGCAGCCTTCTGCAGGAACTGATGAAACGAATGAAGTCCCTCAAAACCAAGCACCTGATACAAACATTACAATTACCAATGTTGTTTTCAATCCTGAAAGAAATGAAATTAATGGTACTACATTACC
>OIEU01000880.1_pt1 | contig 11017 bp, 10 predicted proteins | sample 1581831 | NCBI WGS metagenome assembly OIEU01 (sample SAMN03281007, study PRJEB24777) | human gut metagenome | isolation source: fecal sample PR166 from 1 month old female Malay infant, vaginally...
GTTTTCTTCCTTGAATGGCGAACTTATTGAACCGTATTCTTCTGAACTGCCGAACTGGATAAAGAGTTTCAATGAAGAGGTATCTTTAAAACGTTCATATAAGTTCAGGAGAACTTTCAGATTGGATGATATCAATTCATCAAACAAGGACAAATCACGCTCGGCGGTCACTATAGAGGCCAAATTGATGATGTAATCGGGAGCAATGATTTCCGATGGTATGTTATCTGCTACCAAGTCAAGTTGATATACATTTACAAAAGGATAATCTGCAAAAAAATCATGATCAATATACTTGTCGAAAATAGATATCTGATAATAAGGTGACAGACATCGTACCAGATTTTTTCCTATGAATCCACTACCACCTATAAGAAATATTTTTTCCATTATCCGATGAATTTATTGATTTCTTCCAGACACAATCCATACACATCTTCTTCTTTATAACGTTTGTACCAGTCTACAACCAGCTGTATACACTCGTCAATATTCATCCTAGGTTCCCAACCCAATTGAAATTTTGCCTTACTGATATCCAGCATCAGCAACTTTGCCTCATGCAAAGCATCCGGAGCAGAAAGGTCTTTCAATTCACCGCTTCCGTAATTCTCTATCACCATAGAGGCTACATCCCACACATTGGTGATGCTTTCAGCCTTCGGGCCGAAATTCCATCCTTCGCAATATTTCACAGGTTCATTCCACATCTTTTGCGCAAGAAGCATATAGCCGCTAAGCGGTTCAAGCACATGTTGCCAGGGGCGGATTGCTTTAGGACTACGGATTTCTATTGGTTTGCCTGCTTCCAATGCCTTGATGCAATCGGGGATGATTCTATCTAAAGCCCAGTCGCCACCGCCTATCACATTTCCGGCTCTTACACTGGCAATGCTCTTGCCGTGTTTTTCATACGCTCCGGGATGAAAGAAGCTCCGACGCCAGGAGGCTATGGCTATTTCAGCCGCACCTTTACTACTGGAATAAGGATCGTATCCGCCCATCGGTTCGTTCTCCCGATATCCCCAGATCTGTTCCCTGTTCTCGTAGCATTTATCGGTGGTTATCATCACGCCCACTTTTACACTGTCTGTAAAACGGATAGCTTCAAGAATATGGATAGTCCCCATCACGTTGGTCTGATAGGTCTCTACAGGAATGTCATAACTCAGACGTACCAAAGGCTGGGCTGCCAGATGGAACACAATCTCGGGCTGATACTGCCGGAAGATTTCTTTGATACGTTCACCGTCTCGGATGTCGGCACGGATATCTGTCTTTATTCTCTGCCCGATACCGGAAAGCACAAAGTTGTCACGCTCCGTAAAAGGGTCTTGAGCCACACCGATAACTTCGGCGCCCAGCTCGTGCAGCCAGATGGAAAGCCAGCTACCTTTGAAACCGGTATGACCGGTGACAAGCACACGCTTCCCGCGATAGAAATCATGGAAAATGTCTATCATGTTGATTTTTATAAATAGAAATAGTTAAATGATTATTCTAATTTAGAACGTAAATCTTGGAAATAATCATGGAAAGTTGTCTGTATCTGATAAAAATCAGTTGTTCGTCTGGAAAGAATCATAGAAGCGAAATAAGAATCATCCTCCACATCTATCACTTCCGAGACAAACACCGGATCATCCAAGGAAGCATACCGTTTAAACCAGATTTTAAACTTCCGGTCACGAGCCGCCTGATGCTTGTCACTAGTATCACAAATATAAACTAATATATTGGAAGGGTTACGAAAAAATGAATGAACGATGGATGAAACTGTCCGCCCGATCTTCACATCCGTACCGATATGTATTCCGTTTCTTTTTTTATAATAAACAACTGATAGGCACGCTGAATTCCTATATTTGTTTCTTCAATGAAACCGACAAGATATTCACTGCCGTCATCTGTTATGAAATAGACGGTGTCTTCTTCGTATGCAAAAACTTCATAAGGAGATGTCTCATTGATATGGACTAAAGAATATAGCATCAGCCGGGCAGCAGTTAGCTGAGGACATCGGTCAACTTGGCTATTTTAATACCCCGGTCTTTCAAATCGGACAAAGGACGACCCGCACGGATACAATCAGCAACCGCCTGCTTGTCTTCAATCATTCTCCGAAAGAACTTTTTTATATCGTCCTTGGTCTTGATTTCTTCCGCTATGTTCTTTTCCTTGTCCATTCTGTATCTTTTGTTTCTGCAAATAACGCTATTTATTTTTGATTATACAAACAATCCACGACTTTGTCACCAAACTTTCCAAGGAGCAGTTCCTTTATCCCACATCTCATTCAGTTCCGTATTGTCTCGCAGGGTGTCCATCGGCTTCCAGAATCCTGTATGGCGGTAGGCGTGCATCTTACCGTCTTTTGCCAATTGTTCCAGAGGCTTGCGCTCAAATATCACCGTGTCATCATTTTCCGGTATATAGTCGAACACTTCCGGCTCGCACACGAAATAGCCGGCATTGATCCAGTTGCGGTCACCGTCCGGTTTCTCCTGAAAGGACAAGACCTTGTCACTTTCCAGATCGATCTGCAGGGCTCCGAACTTGCCACCCGGCTTGTAGGCTGTCAGTGAAACGGCACAACCGGAGGCTTCATGTGCTTTGATGCTTTCCGCTATATTGATATCGGAAACGCCGTCTCCGTAGGTCAGCAGAAAACGCTCGTTGCCGATATATTTCTGTATGCGTTTCAGGCGGCCTCCGGTCTGGGTATGCAGCCCGGTATCTACCATGGTGACTTTCCAGTTCTCCGAATGGTTGTCGTGTATATTCACCGTATTGTTGGATAAATCTACCGTCATATCGCAATTATGACGGAAATAGTTGGCAAAATATTCTTTGATGACATATTGTTTGTAGCCGCAGCAGATGACGAATTCATTGATACCGTAGTGGCTGTAAGTTTTCATGATATGCCACAGGATGGGCTTTCCTCCGATTTCAACCATCGGTTTGGGTATCAGATTGGTGGCTTCGCTCAGACGTGTACCGAAACCACCGGCAAATAGTACCGCTTTCATGTCTTGTTTATTTTGAATTTTACTTATGAGAAGCTACAAACTCCTTGATGGTGGAGATCATGTATTGCAGCATTTCTTCCGTCATGCCCGGATAGACACCGATCCAGAAGGTATTGGTCATCACAAAGTCTGTATTTTTCAATTCACCGACAATGCGGAAACCTTTGCCGGTAGAGCGCATCTCATCGAATGCAGGATGTTTCACCAGATTGCCGGCAAAGAGATTACGGGTCTGGATTTTCTTGCTTTCCAGATATTCACTAAGCTGGTTACGGGTAAAACCGGCATCGGATTTTACTGATATGAGGAAGCCAAACCAACTGGGATCGGAGTTTTTTATCGGTTCGGGAAGTATCAGGCCTTCGGTTCCCTCCAGTCCTTCACGCAGTATCTTGAAATTGCGACGACGGGCTTCTACGATATAATCCAGTTTCTCAAGCTGGGCGCAACCGATAGCCGCCTGCATATCTGTCACTTTCAGATTAAAGCCAAAATGGCTATATACATATTTGTGGTCGTAACCTGCAGGCAGTTCACCAAACTTGCCTGTGAAACGGCATTTGCATGTATTATCCACACCGCCTATGCACCAGCAGTCGCGCCCCCAGTCACGGAAAGAACGGACTATCCTGTCTAGTTCGGAGTCATCTGTATAGACTGCACCGCCCTCGCCCATGGTCATGTGGTGGGGAGGATAGAACGAACTGGTTCCGATATGTCCCCATGTACCTGTCTTTTTCGTCACTCCGTCAATGGTATATTCAGATCCTAAGGCGTCACAATTGTCTTCTACCAGCCATAGTCCGTGTTTGTCACAGAATGCTTTGACTGCTTCAAGATTGAACGGATTTCCCAATGAATGGGCGATCATTACGGCCTTTGTCTTGTCTGAAAAGGCTTCTTCCAGCCGGGTGACGTCAATATCGTACTCTGGAATCGTGATATCCACAAAAACAGGAACCGCACCATATTGTATAATAGGAGTTACCGTGGTAGGAAAGCCGCAAGCGACTGTGATTACTTCATCACCTTTCTTTATTCTCTTGTCTCCCAATTTGGGGGAAGTCAGTGTATAGAATGCCAATAGGTTGGCACTGGAACCGGAGTTGGTAAGCGCACAATGTTTTACCCCCAGCCATTTTGCCAGACGGGTTTCGAACTTATGGGCCCAAGGACCGGCAGTGAGCCAGAAATCGAGTGACGAGTCAACGAGGTTTACCATTTCTTCATCATTGAAGTAACGGCCGCCATAATTAACAAAGCTTTTGCCCGGCTCAAACACTTTTGAAGTTTTATGAACTTCGTTATAATATTCACGTGTCAACTGAAGTATTTGTCGCTTCAGTTCTTCTTTCTTACTCATATTGGTTATGTGGGTTAATCGTAGATATTCTGTTATTGGAAGTAGCGATAGGCTTATTTCTGCTAGTCCACTTTCTCAAACGGAAAAGCATGAAGATAGCTGATAGCCACTGTCATATTTCCAAAAGCGAACACCAGTCTTGTATTGCGATGCAGACGCATAATGCACCCTTCCTTGCCATGAAAGATGCCGCCGGTGATGCGGATGCGTTGTTTCTTCTGGAGATAAGCTTCCAAAGGACGGTTCAACAGTTCAATGTTGTAGGGCATGGATTCATATAGATAGATGAATTCCTCCATCTGACGCTGGGGGATGACCGCCGCGCGATGGGTAACGTAGTCCGTTACTAAATACTGGCGGGGGAACATGGCGGACAGGATGTTCTGGAGTTGTTCCAAAGGGGCGCAAACAAATAACCAGCCATTGCCTTGTACTTCTTTTTCGTCTGTCAGGGCATTGAGTCGTGTAGCAGAACCGGTGGAAAAGGCTTCTTTCACGATTTTTGCGGATTCACGGCGGGCAGCATATTCTTGTCTGGTATAATCACACTGTTCGAAACGTTTCCGGTGACCTGCCTCGGTATAAGAGAATATCTTGAAACAAAAGTAACGATCTTCGGCCGGCCCTTCCGAGGTACGGAGTTTTACGGCTTTCCTGCCACTGAAGACTGCGATATAGCGTTTCAGTTCTTTGTAGGAAAGATACATGTAGTACCACGGGAGTTCAGGGTGTTCTTTCCCTATTCCAGCCTGCGGCTTGATTCCTGCATTTGACCCCGGGTCTGAGACGGAAGCGATTGAACTGCTGAGCAGTAACTTAGGCGCCTCGCTCGTTATGTCTTGATTGTCATTCGTTGTTCCCATCAAAACATTACATTTTATATTTCTTTTTATTTGAAAATGAGGAACGGATTTGTTATCAGATATCCTCAATATTTTGGGGTTCTCTTATGAAGAGAACCCCATTGTTGCGCAAAGATAGCCCGTATTTGCTTTAAATGCAATTTTTTGTGTTGAAAAAATAAGAAAAAGTTGTAAATAAATGCACCTTGTTTACAAAAAGCAGTATGTGGTAAGATCTGTAAACATCCAATTATCAGTGGTTTAATTCGCTTTTGGGGTTCTCTTCATAAGAGATCCCCATTGCTGTATTATACCTAAAAATGCGAGAAACACTTTTCTCCAGCCTATTATATAATATAGTTCGTTACTGTGATAAATCGGTTCTTTCCATTATATTTCTTTTTGCAGGATGGGGAGCGGAAGGGTAGTAAAAAGTAAATGCTCCGGACAATGTTCTGAAATAAAAAACGGACTGTACAGTGTTTCTTTTCTGTACGGTCCGCTTAAATTATATGCAATGTAAGGGCTAACGCTTACTCTTCATCGGCAAACATCGGGTCCCATGCCGGAAGACGGATGGGTTTCTGTTTTAAGATGTCCAGCACTTTAGTGGGAACGTATTTCTTTTCGGCTACTACGCGGAACATATATTCGTCAAACCACTTATCTGTCATGATAAGGTGTCCTCTGTATCCGCTGGCACTGCCCCAACTGTTTTCCACCATCCATTTTTTCGGTTTTCCCGCTTTATCCAAATCTACCGCCATCAGGGTCATGGCATGACTGCTGCCACTGGAAAAAGTCTGGATACGCTGTTTTTTGTCCATGCCGAAGGTGGTTCCCATCAATGATTCGTAATCATAATTATCAGGATCTAACAGGCCACGTTTGCTGTCGAGGAACTTGCCTACATCGCAAGAAAAGTACATCATGGTACTGTCCTTGATGGAAGCAATGGCTATTTCTTTGATATCTTCTATCGGCAGATTGACGTAGGTCCAGTTTTTGCCATCATAACGGTGACGGTCAAAGTCTATTTCATAGCATTTATAGAATTCGCGGCTGGGGTCATTCATCAGCATCACGTAGTTGTTGGTCAGATCATTTCCCAAGAACTCTCTATAGAAAGATATCGGAGTGTATTCTTTCGCTTCTCCACCCTTCAGACTCCATGTAAAGGTGGAAACAGGTTCGCCAAGGGTCAACACCAGCATACGATAAACCGTTCCCAGCATTTCTGTCTTTTTCTTTTCCAGTTCGACCGGCTTCACTCCGGCAGCGGCAGCTTCTCGTAGTTGTAAACCAAATTCCTTCAGTTTTAATCCTATCAGGTTACTCATCTTTCCGGTATTCTCACTGCTGAAAGTTTCCACCATTGCACTCTTGGGGACCAGTCCGTATTTCTCTATAATATCCGAAACTCCTGTGAATTGTCCTCCATCGCTTAAAGGATGCTTGAACAGCCATTCCACCATTTTGTCGTCCATGGGCTTTCCACTGGTATCAATGATTCCCTGTAAGAATAAGTTTGCTTTTTCTAATTGGTCGTAGAAAAAACAATAGTTCTGTGAGAACTCCATCTCATCCAGTCCGTATTTGGCAATCATCTGGCTGCGGAGTACGTTCAGTCCGGTAAAAAGCCAGCAACGACCGGAAGATTGTTGGTCGGTTATTCCCTTGGATAGCACCTTGTGTGAAAACTCCGTATCAAAATCGGCACGGTTCTCCTGGTTCAATGCCAACGTGTTGATACTTGTTCCGCCTAAGGCGTTACGGATGGCTTTGTCGGCAGGAGTTGCCTTATAACTTTGTTTGATTTGATTCAGCATTTCACCTGAAATGCCTCCCTGTTGTGCCTGGGCTGTCAATGCAGCCGCAAACAGAAGAGCGAATGTGATGTGTTTCTTCATATTATTGTAAAAATATAAAATGATTTATTAGGGTGGATAAATGTACAAGTTATTTTTGAACCCTGCTAATCTTTCACGTGAAAGATATATAATCATCAGATCCTATCATTATTATGACAGGCCCGGCTGTTCTGCTTTTTTCTTTATCTTATATCCCAGTATAGCAATTGTGATACTCATCAAGGGACTGATGATGTTAAAGAAGGCGTAAGGCAGATACACAATGGTGGGAACACTAAGGATAGTAGCCTGTGTCATACCGCATGTATTCCAGGGTATCAATGGCGAAGTGACTGTAACAGAATCTTCCGTCGTACGGCTCAGCAGTTTGCTTTCATAACCGTTTGCACTATAGATGTCTTTAAACATATTACCCGTCAGGATAATGGATATATATTGATCTGCTGTAGCAAGATTCAGGAACAAGCCCGATGCAACTGTGGATGACACCATTCCTACCCGCTTTTTCGTAAAACGTACAAAGACAGAAGTGATACTGCCGAGCATTCCTCCGGCTGTCATCGCCCCTCCGAAACACATGGCGCAGATAATCAACCAGATGGTATTCATCATACCTGCCATTCCGCGAGTGGATATCAGTTCGTTTATTTCCGCATTACCGGTTTCCAATTGGGTTCCACCATAAAGCATTCCCATTCCTCCTTTGAACAAGGCGGCAATCCCTTCGACTCCTTGTCCGGCGATTTCGCATAATAGTCCGGGCTGGAAAATCAAGGCAAAGACGGTAGCCAGAGCCGTAGAAACAAATAGAGTGATGATGGAAGGCACTTTACGTGCAATCAGTATCGCTGTGACAACGGGGACAATCATCAACCACCATGAAATATGGAACTTATCACTCAATATACGGGTGTATTCGGCGATATGACCGGTATCAGTGGCTTCATGTGACAATCCGGCTATGGTAAAGATTATCAAAGTGATGACAAGTGATGGAACGGTGGTAATCATCAAGTAACGGATGTGAGTGAACAGCGGTGTATCCGTTACGGAAGATGCCAGAATGGTGGTATCCGAAAGCGGAGAAACTTTATCACCAAAATAGGCTCCGGAGATAATCGCACCTGCAATCCAACCTTCACTGAAACCTTGCGCCTTCCCTATTCCCATCAGTGCGATGCCGATAGTGGCGATGGTAGTCCATGAACTGCCTGTCATGACAGATACTACCGCACAAATAATGCAAGTGGATACCAGGAAAAAATGAGGATGAATAACCTGTATGCCGTAATATATTAATGTAGGGACTACACCGCTGACCATCCATGCTCCGGACAAAGCTCCGATGATCAGCAAGATAATAAGTGCGGTACTTACCCCGGCTATATTATTGGTGATAGCCAGTTCGAAGTCCTTCCATGGACGATGGAATCCCCCATACCTGTCAGCACACAAACTGCTGTAGCCACTAACAGACAGACTTGGCTGCCACCGGACAAGGCATCGCTTCCAAATGTACAGATAGTGACAAACAATAATAAAATAAGTACGAATACGGGTAAAAGGGATACTAACGGTGAAGGGATTTTGTTATCTTTCATTCTTTTTTTATTCATTTTTTTATTCAAAATGTAAATAGAACTATCAATTTAGTTTTCAGCGTGCAAAGTTCGGAATATTTTTTGAGTTCTAAAAGTCAATCGGCGGTATTTAAAGACTTTTTTTGTATTTGTAGGTAAACCTTTTTGCAAAGGGGACGTTATTAGTTCAAATTATAACCTAAAACTTAACAAATATGAATGAATTAGTTGGTGGCTTAGGCTACGCTGTAAAAAATTGGTGGATGTCCCTGTTGCTGGGCTTGCTCTACATTGCGGTAGCACTATGTTTATTGTTCGCTCCTGTGAGCAGTTATGTGGCACTGAGTGTCATCTTCAGTATCTCGATTCTGGTCAGTGGCATTCTGGAAATCTTTTTTGCTGCCGGAAACAAAAAAACAATCAGCAGTTGGGGATGGTATCTTGCCGGAGGTATTATTGATTTACTGATAGGTATTTATCTGGTATTCTATCCGTTGGTCAGCATGGAGCTGATTCCGTTTATTGTCGCTTTTTGGTTGATGTTCAGAGGGTTTACATTGTGTGGCTATTCCACAGATTTGAAACGCTATGGCACGAAGGACTGGGGATGGTATCTGGTGTTTGGCATTCTGGCCATTCTTTGCTCTATGGCTATCATCTGGCAACCCGGACTTGGCGCTGTCACCGTGCTCTACATGCTGTCCATCACTTTCCTTATTATCGGATGTTTCCGTGTCATTTTCTCCTTCGAGTTGAAAAGATTGCATAAAAACAAGTAAAAAAAATCGTTTATTTTGGGCTACGTCGTACGTTATTCGTATTTTTGTTAGCCCAAAATAAACAATGATTTCTAGTAAGAGTCTTAAGTACACTGTGCGTATTCTGCTAGGTACACTGATTGGTGTCTACCTGGGAATAATTGTGCTGCTGAACATACCGTATGTTCAGGGCAAATTATCTGTTTTTGTAACTAAGGAATTAAAAAACATACTGAATACGGAGGTTTCTATAGGACGGATTGATATGGGTTTGCTGAACCGCATCATTGTGGAAGATGTCCTTTTGCATGACCGGAAGAATCAGGAGATGCTGAAAGTAGCCCGCTTGTCGGCAAAATTCGATCTTCTTCCTTTACTGAACGGTAAAGTCACCATCAGCAGTGTCCAGCTTTTTGGATTTACGGTCAATTTGAACCGGGAAACTCCAGAATCTGCCCCTAATTTCCAGTTTGTGTTAGACGCTTTCGCATCCAAAGATACGGTTAAAACAAAATCTAATTTGGATTTACGAATTAATTCCGTGTTGATAAGGCGTGGCAGAGTGACATACGATATATTATCGGAACCGGAAACTCCCGGAAAGTTCAATGCCCATCATCTATCGGTAAAAAATCTCGCTGCGACGCTTTCACTGAAAGCATTGCGCAGCGACTCGTTGAATGCTGCCATCCGGCGAGTCAGCTTTGACGAACAATGTGGTTTTTCATTGCAGAAATTTGCCATGAAAGTTACAGCCAACAATAAACGTTTGGATATTAAGGATTTTGGTGTGGAACTTTCAAATACCGCTTTAAAGATAGATAGTCTGACCTTGAAGTATGACAGCCTGCTCGAATTGCCCCAAATGACAGAAAATGTAAGATACGATGGCTCTTTGAAGGCTTCAGTTATACTGAAAGATTTGGCTCCTTTTGTGCCTGCCTTGTCACGTTTTGAAGAACCGTTGGATCTAAATCTTGTTTTCTCCGGTCACGGCAAGCATTTGGACTGCCCCACCCTGCAGCTGGCTAACCACCACGGATTGATGATTGCAGGGGAAGCGGCCCTGAGTAACTGGGATGCAGGCATGGATATGTACATTTACGGCAAACTGGGTAACCTGATCATGACGAAAGAGGGCATAAACGTTCTGATGACGAACCTGACGGGAAAGGTTCCTCCCATTTTGCAACGTTTGGACTATATTCGTTTTAACGGGGAAGCGGCGGGCTATCTGCATGATCTCACACTGACAGGCTTGTTCTATACAGGGGCAGGCATGGTGAAAACGGACGTGATGATGAGCATTGATGAACAAAGCATGAGCAGAACCTATTCGGGTAGTGTGGCAAGTGCTGACCTGGATTTGGGAAAATTACTTAATCAGGAAAAGAAATTCGGCAAGGTGGATTTCAATGTGGAACTGAAAGGTTTCAACTATAAGAACCGGTATCCGGAGTCATACATCAAAGGAATCATATCTTCTTTTGAATATAGTCAATATCAATATGAAAATATCATGTTGGATGGCGTATATAAGGACGGAGGCTTTAACGGGCGCTTGTCCATGT
>OIEU01000881.1_pt1 | contig 11015 bp, 10 predicted proteins | sample 1581831 | NCBI WGS metagenome assembly OIEU01 (sample SAMN03281007, study PRJEB24777) | human gut metagenome | isolation source: fecal sample PR166 from 1 month old female Malay infant, vaginally...
GTGTTAGCTTTGTTTTGCTTCTGCTAAAAGTTGTATCCGGCATTTCCGTGGGCCGTTTTTTCTTCTTTCATGGGGATTTTTCCACATGCCGCCGTTTTCCCCATGCGCCCCCTTCCTACATGTCATTTCTTTTCATGGGATGACCTCCCCTAAAAACGCCCTGTTCCGGACATGCCATGCCGCCCTTCCTTACCGGGGGGGCTAAGGGGTTCATCCCCTTAGTGAATTCCTGATAAGGAAGAGCAAGAGGTGTTCCCGCACACGTGAACATGAATCGACGCATAGCGTTGATATACAATGGATTAATTATATACAATGTTACAGGTCGCGCATACATTTGTATGCACCTTTTCTCCTTTCTCTCTGGTTCGCAGTGGGTTAAGTTGTGGGCATCTCCGTATGCGTGTCCGATATTTTACTAATTTTCAGCAAGTTATATAACTTTTACCTCTCTGCAACAGGTGGCGCTTGCAGGAGAAAACAAAAACAAGTAGCTTTGTGACAGCTATTTACATGTATAACTAAAACGCATACAAGATGAAAGAACATTCAATAAAGTCGGTCAGGCTTACTCCCACGGTAAAAGCCCGTCTGGACACCTTTAAGGGAAGCGATACGGTCAGTGTCTGTGTGGACAGAATGATTACTTTTTTTGAAATAACGGGATTCAACCCCCGTTACGCATCCAAAAATCCGACAGCCTTGGTAGAGAAAAGAATTGAGGATCTTATTAAGATCATAAAGTCCCAGGAACGTGACATCTTCAAGCCCATTCTTGAAAAACTGGCCGGCATGGGAGGCGGCCTCCATGAATCCCCGGATTATGCAAGGCTGATGAATGAGATGCACGATCTGCAGGAAAGGAACAGGAAGCTCCAGCAACAGCTGGCGGAATACGGGGAGGGCTCCCCGGCGGATGTGGAAAAAGAACGGGAGAAGCTCCGCAGGCTGGCAGAGCTGATAAAATTCCAGCTCAATCCGGACAAGTTCCCGAAGGTGAAATTCAGCGATGACGTCAAGGTTCCCGTCAGCACCCTGCAGCTGCTCATCAAGAAGATCAACGAGGAATATGTACTGTAAAGTCCACCGGCCTGTAAATACTCCGGGCGTGTCGGACAACAAGGGAAAATGCGTGCAGCTGGTGGAATATCTCAGCAAGGAACTGAAGGAGGAACGTTCTTATTATGATAATTTTTTTTCACAGAAAGAGGACTATGTGACACCTCTGACCGTCATGCATCATATGGACAACAACCACAGGACACTGAAACGGAATGACGACAAGTTCTATATGCTCACCATCAATCCCAGCGGTGAGGAGCAGCAGCACCTCATTGAAAAAGTGACCGGGAAAAAGACCGGCGAATTCTCGGAGCTCTCCCCGGAGCAGCAGAAAGAAGTCCTGGCTGAAATGAAAAGGCTCACCCGTGAGTGCATGGATGAATATGCCTGCAATTTTTACCGGGAGAAAATCAGGTCCGGTGACGATCTGGTATGGTATGGGCGTGTGGAAACAGAACGGCATTATAAAGGCGATGATCCCGAGGTGAAAGCCGGCAAGGCAAAAGCCGGTGAAAGAAAGCCGGGACTGCAGCTGCATGTGCATATTATCGTCTCCCGCATGGACAGATCCCAGACAGTGTCCCTTTCCCCGCTGTCCAAGAGCAGGGGAAACCGGCAGGTTCTTGACGGCAGGGAGGTGGTGGTCGGCTTTGACCGTTCCCAGTGGTCCGCCCGGTGCGCGTCCAGGTTCAACCAGCGGTATGGCTACTTCCTTTACTGCCGGTCCAAGGATGAGGGCCTGAAGGAATATTCCGGGTAATGGAAGGCAAGGAACGAGCTGCGGAACGAGACTGTATCGAGAATCAAGCGTGAGATCCTGCACGGGGAGTTCAGGGAGGAAAGGCGGCTGTACATGAATGTCTGCCGTCTGTACCGGTTCGTGGTGAATCCCAGGAAGGCCATCATCCAGGAACTGAAAAGATTGGGGACCGATCTTCTGACCGGAAGGGAGAGATAGTCCGTCACTCACACGGGAACAGCTCCCGTACCTCCTCAAGAATCCTTGCGAAGTTCCTGCCCAGCTCTCCCGGCTCAAGGACCCGAACATCGGGCAGGGGCTCCTCGTTCCTGTCGTCATACATCTCCAGCTTTACCTTGAAGTAGCTGACGTTGGCACGGGTGGCGGAACCGATGAACTCCCCGGGTTCCAGATCCGCAAAATCCTTTCCCTGATATATGTCCTCTTTCTGGGATGATACGGTCACGCTCCTGTTCGTGCTTCCCCCGCTTTTTCCCGCGCTGCGGGATCTCCGTTCCTTCTCCTCCTTTCCGAACATCATGGGATAATATTTCAATGACTCCACGTCTTTGGTCCGTCCGAAAAACTGGTTCCCGAAATTGGCTTCCACAGATGAACGGTCGAGCCTGCCATACTGGTTCTCCACCTTGGAACCGGACTGTGTTAAAAGGACAAAGCCGCAAAGATACTCACGCAGAACGGAAGGCAGCGTTTCAAAGTTTTTGATATTGACTGTCGTCATCTCGTCCAGAAAATAGACGAAAGGAACCTTGTTCCGCATGGTGAACTGCCGGGAGGATATGGTCATGAGCATGCCGATGACCGGAGCATAGACCGAGTTCTTGGAGAAGTTGTTGCTGATGGCAAAAAGTTTTGGATTTTCCGGATCGATCAGGTTGAAATCGAAATCGTCCCCTGAAAGGACATAGGCGATCTCCTCGTTCTGTGAAACGGTGGCCAGATTGTTACACAGCGTGGAGAGATAGGACGCCTGGGTCTTCTCGGAACCTTCCGCCTTCAGATAGGCACCGGCCAGCATTTCCGACACGAGGTTCTGCTGCAGGAACAGGGAGAGCTGCCTTGCCGAAGCGGTCATGATGAAGGCCAGTATATGCGGCAGCGTGCAATGCTCGGGGAATTCGTCCCAGAACCGGAACGCCACGCCGCGGAGGATGCCCAGACCTCCGGCGACCCATTCGTTCTGCTGTTCCTTCTTGGGAAGTAGCGCGAGCAGCACGTCCTCCATCAGCTGGATCAGTTCCGTGCGGTCCCTCATCACCTTGAGCGGGTTGAACCGGTACGACCGTTCAGGCCTGTCGAAACTGACATAGTAGAACTTGTGCGGATACCTGTGCCTTTTAATGAGGTTGTAGGCGGTACGGGTATAGTCCGTGTCCTTGAAGTCATAGATGAATCCGGCGAATCCCAGCCGCATGTATTCACTCAGAAGCCATTTTCCGATACTTTTCGTCTTTCCGGAACCGGCCCCTCCGTAAACCAGGAAGTTGGAGTAATAGTAATAGAATTCGAGCCGGGACTCCCGGATTCCTGACCTGACCGGCAGCCGGATGGGATCAGCCCCATTCCCCTTTGCCGGGGTTCTGAATAGGTCCCATATCCGGGAAAGGAAGAGGATTATGAACGAGGCGGCCGCCGGACACAGCATGTATCCGGGGAAGAACAGGTGAGCCAGAAAGGTCTCGCCCGAGAGGCATGCAAGAAATACGGCCAGGTTGACATACCATCTCCGGCTCAGCATGCAGCAGGCCGTTATCAGTGACAGCACTGCCAGAAGCGACAGCTTGCAATAGAAAATGTAATGTTCCATTGTACTTTTTTAGTTTTTACCGCTATTTACTTTACTAATATTATACTTTATAAGTAATCCGGTCCAATTACTGCATTTCCGCCTGGAAGGAGTGTCCCTTTTCCCCGGTCGGAAACAGACACCTGACCGTATATCCGGAAGGGACCCGTACCATGACCAGGGGACTTTCACATCCCGGCAGCACGGTAGGCCGTCCCCTCAACAGGGAGATCCATTTGGCCGGGGATATCCTTTCCGGTCTCGTGCCGGCTCCACGGATAGTCTCCAGCATCATGGTCATGTCATGGGGGACACCATTCACATACAGGGTGGCCCTCTCTCCGGAAATTCGGATTTCCCGCCTTCCCCATGAGAGGCTTATAGCGTTTTTTTCATCGCACTCGTCCATATCTTATTTTTCTGTATCCTGTTTTACATTTCCATTCCCGACTCTCTTGCACTCCCCGGTGACACACCGGATATCCTCATCCCGTATCCGGCCGGTTCCCTTACGGCCATGAGCTTCCTTCCGCCGGGAAGGATGATGCCGCCGTTAAAGACGGCTTTCCAGTCCTCCTGCCCGAGAGAGGCGGGGCTGATCCCCGCTTTTCTCATCCGTTCCAGAAGGGAGGTCGCATCCGTCTCGACTCCTTGCCGCCTGAGAACCGCCCGCCCGTATCCGCAGGAGAGTTCAAGGTCCCCTCTTGCCGTCTGTATTACGGCCGGTTCCGCAATTCCGGTGAGATTTTTCCGGCTAGCGGCGAGTATGCCCCTCAGTTCCCTTGCGCCGATTTCCAGGCAGAAGCCCAGCTTTCGGAGGAGATTCCGGAAAGCGGTGACAATCCTGTCCCATAAGGACCGGTCCGTACCGTCCTCGGCCATCCGGGCCAGATACTCTTCCGTCGCGACACGTATGTCCGTCCTGTCCGCAGCCGCCATCCGGAGAATCTCATCCCGTACTTTTTCCCCGCATCCGTTGAAGATGTCATCCAGAAAAGCATCCATGTGCTTGCGGCCTGCGAGCTTTCTGAGGCCGTAATGCGCCACGCCCTCATGCAGCAGGGTACGCTCGACGTCCGCTTTCCCCCGGGCATGCGGAAGATACAGGCAGACACGTTGCGAGGGGATGTCATACCAGCCCCGGATGTCTTTCCCGCAGGAGAGCAGGCCGCGTATGTCAGGAGAGCCTACCTCGTCGGCACGACGGATCACTTCCACCGGAATATGCTGTTTCCCGGCCAGAAAAGACACATGGCGTGCGAGCTCGTCCATCCGGGCGTCCCTTGAAAGGAATATCTGCCCGTCCCGGGCGATATCCTCGGTGGAAACGGCAAGCGTGTTCCGTCTTTGGGCGGAAGTAAAATCCAGCCTGCTTTCCACGTTGCGCGCTTCCACCTCCCCTGCAGTGGAACGGTATTCCTGTATACTGCTCCTGAAGCTGCCGATGTCGTTCACAAGATCGAATATCGTCTCATACCCGTATTTGCCTGCCACCGCGTCCAGGCTGGAACTGTTGTCCCTCAATATTGTCCCGCCATAAGCTGTCTCACGGTTTAGTGCGGCGAAAATTCCGTCCGGCGTGTTGTCAAAACCGCCGCCCTCCAGAATCCTTCCGTCAGTGGCCCGCACGATATCCAGAATCACATTCTCCGCCGTGTTTTTAAACTCCCCGGGATTGCTTCCCCGCGCAAACCCCTCCATGGCCTGCATGGCGTGTTGTATCTCATGGGCCAGGACAGACCTCACATCATCAGCCCGGGAGATGTTTATCACGATTCTGTTGTCCGAATGGAGGTAGGCCCCGCAATAGTCGGCCGACGGCAGGTCCACAAATTCCATCCGGGTCCGTTTCATTTCAGGATAGGCCTGGAACAGTTCATCGTCCTTCACATAGTCATCAAGATAGATCCGTTCACGCAGCGCGTCCTGTTCCTTCAGTCCGGCTGCCAGCTCCGTCAGTTCCTCAAAACGTTTCCACTCCGCTTCAGAGAGTGCTTCGCCCTCTATCTGCCGGTCAAGAAGATTTTCAAGCTCCCCATGCCAGGACTGTTTTTCCAGCAGGCGTGAATAACCCAGATCTCCGGCCGGATGGTATTCGAAATCCGCCGTCTCATAACGCCACTTGCTGTCAGCCCCGCGTTCCCAGCCTGTCGCCGCCTTTATTGTTCCGGCATCCTTGCCGGACTTTTCCATTTCGCGGGCGACGGCAAGGTTCTCCAGCCGCAAGGAGGCCCCTTCAGACCGGTCAAGTCTGGAGGCCCCTTTCTCTCCGATGAAGCGGAAGCGCTCATGTGCGGTTATCTTCAGGTCGGCCTCGCTGAAAATGACATAGTTCCGCGCGCCGTCGGCCCGGCCGCCGGTTGAACACTCCGCCGGATAGTCAATCCCGGTAAAACCCGCCCGCGAAAGAAACCCGCTGGCAAGCCGCTGTGAATCGATATCCCGGTCCGGATTCATGAACATATAGTCCAGAAAGCCGTAGAACTCTTTCCCGCTGTTCCATACATGCGACCTGCCGCTCCAGAACTCCGCCGTGGCTTCCGGAAAGAAGAAACGTTCCTTGCGGAGCTGCAGGAATATCTTTCCCTTTTGCTCCGCGGATACCGGCCTGTCCCAGTACAGATAGTTCATCCCGTTGTCTTCCGGAATTTCCACCGTATAGAGGTGTCGCGGCGGCTCAATGCGTATCCTGCCCGCATCTATGTCGGAAAGCAGCTCCTGCTTCTGCCGCTCGAATGCCTTCCTCCGTCCGCTGTGTGCGCTTGCGGTACGCCCGTCCATATACACGGAGGAAATGTTCCGTTTCAAACTGTCCACATCGGTGGAAGAAAGGAGCTGGCGTTTCCATATCCTCCATACGTCATCAAAATAATATTCGTTGTCAAGCACCGGGGATAAAGGCTCCCCGTCATAGGTGATGTGGTTTCCCCGCTTTATACCGGTGGCCGCATATTTGCGGGCGATTCCTTCCACTTCCGTCACGTATGTCCCCCATCCGTAGGCCTGCGCCCCTTCACCGGTTCCGGTAAAGGCATGGTCGAAATGCCCGAAGGAGGCCGGACTGCCGTGATAGACCTGACGGAAGCGGATGTCGTCATTTGATATGGAAAACGCGCCCGTGTTTTCATAAGCGTCCTTCAACTGTCCGGGAGACATCACGGCGATGTATTTCACTCCCTCGTCGTAACCGACAAGCCCGTCATAGCCCGCCTCCCTGACTTTGGACAAAAACTCCGGGGTTTCCGTCAGCATCCAGCAGTTCCTTTCGCTTGATGCCAGCTCCAGCGCTTTCTCCGGGGATACCGTATCTCCTTTTCCTCCATAAAAAGACAGGACAGGTATCTCGTTGCCCAATGACTGCAGGATTTTTTTTACGGCCTGCCCGTCTTTCGGGTCAAAAGGGTTTCTTGAATTTACATACAGGTCATACACGTATCCTTCTTCCGTCCATTGTTCATTGCCATATTTGTCATCAGGAATGCTCATTGCACGCGTCTCTGCAATATCTCTTGCCTTTTCCGCATCAACGGAAGTGAAAATCATGCCGGAATATTCACCGCCCTTGAATGTGTGGAACGGAGCCTTTTGGGGTATATAAGTGACCCCGTCCCTCTGCCATCCCCTCTCGGGAGTAATCTGGTCTCTGCACAACGGTGTTCCATGGTGGACAACCAGAGGCTCGCCATTGTCATCGACAATCCTTGAAGCTGTCTCCGGTGCATTTTCCCAGTCTCCAAACCAGTTCTTGAATGCCTTGGTGCGCACTTGAACCCACTGTCTCTCATTCAGGGACGTCGGACTGCCGTTCGGAGCTTTCATGTATATGCCGTCTGCCTTGCCGTGCGCGACAAGTTCCAGTTCTTCGTCCGTGAAATGTTTATCGGAAGTATGTGTCATTGTCTGCCGGCTTAATATGATACCTTGTCCATAAAGAGTTTTATCAGCAAAAAACTTGTTTACTTATTTACATTTCTACAATTTAAAGTAAATAAGTAAACAAGTGATATATGTAGAATGCAAATGTTACTTACATTTCCGCATTGGCCTGCCGGCCTGCCTGGTTTATGGCGCCTGCCGCCTTCAGCGCATATCCTGCGGGTGTTCTGGCAAGCATCAGTGCGCTTCCTTTTCCTGCGGCCTTGGATGCGCCGGAAACAAGGGGCGGATGTACGGCCTTCCCCTTCATCAGGGAATGCCATTCCCCGGCTTTCATGTTTTCCACGGCCACCCTTTCCTTGCGCAGTTCCTTGACAATCTTCCCCACATTGCATTCCTTCCTTTCCGGAACGGCTGCCGAGTTGAACTTTTCATAAGCCTTGACAAGTTTCTTCTCCCTGTTTTTCCCGGCAGCTGAGACCTCGCTTTCCCGTTCCGCGGGGTTGTCCGAGTACTGCGCCTCGTAAGTGGCCTGGAAGTACTCCCTGTTTATTTCCCTGATCTCGCTATCCAGTTTCTCCACCGCCTCTCTGACCTGCTTTGCCGAAGGTTTCTTTGCCACGCCCTCCAGCGCTTTCTTTCCGGAGGCTCCGGAGGTTTCGGATGTCCGGGCCGCTGCCGTCTGCTTGCCGGCCGCATTTTCCAGTCTGAGACCGTACATTTCCATCGCCAGTCTTTTGATCTCTTCCGTAGGCGAACTGATAAACGGTGCCGCATCCCGGTCTGCGTTCAGAACGACGGACTGCACCTTTTCCGTAGGGTTTTCTATATACCGGATATTCATCGGATCGTTTCTGACAGCCGCCAGTTGTACAGTTTCGGACGGGGCGGGCACGTACCTGATGTTCTCCCCCTTGGCCTGCACCGCCGCCAGCCGCACGCTTTCCTCAGGCTGCCTGATCTGCCGGAAGATATCCGGACTCCTCTGGACGGCCATATGCTGCACCTTCTCCGTCGGTTCCGCTATATGACGGATGCATTCCGGATTTTTCTGTACGGCTGCCAGCTGTACTTTTTCTGTCGGCTCCCTGATTGCCGAGAGATACCGGGGATCTTTCAGGACGGCCGTCAGCTGTACCTTTTCTGCGGGCTTCTGCAGCAGGAAGATGCATTCCGGTCTCTTCTCGACGGCTTTCAGCTGTACTTTTTCCGTAGGGTTTGGGATGAAACCGATATAGGAAGGCCTGTTGCCTATGACCGCCAGCTGCACCCTCTCACTTGGCGAAGTGATGAAATGGATGTTGTGCGGTGCGTTTCTGACAGCTGCCAGCTGTACCTTTTCCGTCGGTTTCTCAATAAAGCAGATGACACTTTTGTCCCTTCTGACCGCGGCCATCTGGACACGGGCGGAAGGGTTGGCGATCATGCTGATGGCGCGGGGGTTGTTCAATACCGCCCTCATGTCCTTGTCGAACAGCGCGGCAAGGTGTTCCAGGATTGTAGGCATGGCTTTCAATGTTTAAAGGATTTGACTTCATCAAAAAACTCCTTTACGGCTTCCGTATCCGGTTCTCCGAGTTTCCTGTTCCCCTTCATCCGGAATACCAGCCGCCGGGCTGCGGCCAGAATATCGGCTGTGGGCGGCAGGTCCGCCTTGAACATCCCTTCCACGGCCGTGAAGCAAGCCAGAGGGGATGGGGCCTGCATGAGAAGGACACTTTCAGGAGAGGCAATTACGGCGGAAAGCTGTACTTTCTCCGTAGTGTTGGTGAACAGCCGGACAAGTTCCGGCTTTTTCTGTACGGCGGCAATCTGCACTTTTTCTGTCGGCTCTTTGATCCTTTGGATTGCGTCCGGATTGTCCAGAACTGCTGCAAGTTGTGCACGTTCCGGCAACGGGTTGTTTTCATTTGGCATGGTAGTTTCTTTTTTATGTTATATTTCAGGGACAATGATAGAAGGATGCAGTGCAATCATATTGCACTTAACAAAAATTAAACGGATATCCGGGACTCACATCCGGGATATCCGCAAGTGGAATTCAAGGTGGTGTGGCCGCTTCAGTCATTTCCTTGTACAGCATGATGTCCGTATAGGACGAACTGTAGTTCATTCTGGCCGTAAGGGTGGACATGCCGGCTCCCTTGAAAGGATTGCCGGTTTCCGGATGTTCCTCCATCCACCGGCAGAAATCCAGTATGGGGGATTTGCCGGAAGTGAAATAGACGAAAGGGTGTCCTTTCAGTACCAGCAGGACATCCAGATAGTCCGTAAGTTTCCAGTCCATTCTGTATGTGCTGATGTCCGTCGCCATGTAGGGGGGATCTATCAGAAAGACCACATCCGGGGAGTCCCTGTACTTGTCCACCAGCTCCCTGTAGTCACAGCATACCACCTCGAGCCCGTCAAGATAGCCCTCGCAGCTGTAGTCGCTCAGGCGCATATTGTTGTAGAAGTTCAGTTTTCCGAGCTCCCCGATGTTCCTGGCATATTTGCCGGAGAACAGCAGGGAGGACGAGATGGTGAGATAGTCCACGAAGCCGGTGCTTTCCTCCCGGCGGATACGTTCCAGGAAGATGCCGTGCATCTCCCTGGAAAGCATCCTGTGGCGGGGGATTCCTTCCGAGAGGCGGCGGAGGTCGGAAAGCAGGGCGTTCGTCCGGCTGATGTTCTCCAGACGCTCGCGGTAGTTGTCGTGGTCATTGTAGATTACGGTTGCATCGGGTCTTTCCCGCTTGGTGATGTGCGAGAGCAGTCCGGAACCGCCGAACAGGTCGACGAACACCGTCCTGTCACTGAAACGCTTCAAGACTTTTCTGAACTCCGATGCGAACATGCGTTTCTGGCCCACAAAAGGAAGCGGGGCCTGGCTGTAATAGCACTTTTTCATTGCTGTAGTCATTCTGTCGTGTAATTGAGTGTTTAAGTTTCGGATGCAAAGTTCATCTCTTCCCCCCAGGAAAGCAAAAGTTCCGCTCTTTTCATACTGCATGAAACGTACATTCCTTTTTGAACCGCCCGAGAATCTCATACACCTTTCTTTCGGAAACGCCATGTCTGGCCGAGAGGAAGGCCACACAATACGTCACCTTGTCACCTTTGCGGCGCATTTGCTCGTACTCCTTGTACAGGTCGATATATTTATAGTCGTCCGGCTTGTAACCTGTCCCGGCCAGACGCTCCAGAAGCTCCCTATTAAAATTTAGAATCTCAAACAGTGTCATAGCAAATATTTTTCTATCTTTGCAGAGCCAATCATTTATTAAACACAAAAAAACGAAGCCACGACAGAGGGTATTTGCCCCCGGTCGCGTGGCTTCGCTCGTGTAGTTAATAAGTGATTGGCGTTACTTTTTAACAGGCCGGGGGCTTTTTTACTTTACTTTCCGTACAAAAATCCCCGCAGTTCTTTTTTATTATGTGCGTATGTGACAGGCTCCGGGCCTTTAAGGCTGCAAGATATACCACAAGGCTGCAAATTCGTTGCAGCATGACTTTTATTTTCAGAAAAACACGTTTGCTCTCGAGAAT
>OIEU01000885.1_pt1 | contig 10938 bp, 9 predicted proteins | sample 1581831 | NCBI WGS metagenome assembly OIEU01 (sample SAMN03281007, study PRJEB24777) | human gut metagenome | isolation source: fecal sample PR166 from 1 month old female Malay infant, vaginally...
GTTGAAGATCTGGGGCACGCGATTGACGATCGCAGTATGCAGTTTGCCCTCGATCATCTGCGCTTTACCGTACCGAAGCACTATTTCGACGAAGCCCTCAGCGGCAGCACGCCGAAAGACAGCGATATTATTGAACTGCTGTGATAATAAACCCGGAGGCGGCGCGATGCGCCTGTCCGGGCTACCGGACCTGCAGACGGGCTGTAAACCCGTAGCCCGGGCAAGGCGCGTCAAGCGCCGCCCCCGGGATAAGAGCGCAGAGTGGAATCATTTCCCGGAGGCGATGCTGCCCATCTGTCCGGGCTACCGGCCCGCAGATGGGCTGTAAACCCGTAGCCCGGGCAAGGCGCGTTAAGCGCCGCCCCCGGGATAAGAGCGCAGAGTGGAATCATTTCCCGGAGGCGATGCTGCGTATCTGTCCGGGCTACTTGACCCACAGATAGGCTGTAAACCCGTTGCCTCCTCAGCGATGCGCTACCGGGAAAACCTAACAAAAAAGATGTTACTTTTTCTTTGACGGGTCGTTCTTCGGCCAGTCGTCATCGTCATCCCACTTATCATTGAAATCGCGGTGCGGCGGCAGATCCGGTTTATTGTTGAGAAATTTTTTATGATCAACGCGGGTAAGATCTTTAATCACGTTGATCATCACGCCCACCAAAAATACCAACACCAGGATCCACCAGTACTTCGATAGCCAATCCATGCGCTTACCTCTTCTCTATTGATGCCGTCAGGCGACCAGCTGCTCCATAATGCGTTGATACATCCGCGCCAGTAGCTGGAGGTCGGCGGCATTCACACACTCGTTTATTTTATGAATGGTGGCATTCACTGGCCCCAGTTCAACCACCTGCGCGCCCATACGCGCGATAAAGCGTCCGTCGGACGTGCCGCCGTTAGTCAGCAGCTGCGGTTTTATTTCATTATAGTGCTCAATAGCGTTAACCACCGCATCAACCAGCTTACCGCGGCTGGTCAGGAACGGCTGCCCCGAGAGCCACCAGTCCACGCTGTAGCGCAGTTCGTATTTCTCCAGCAGCGCCACGACGCGCGCTTTAATCATTTCATCGGTCAGCTCAGTGCTAAAGCGGAAGTTGAACTGGACGAACATGTCGCCGGGAATGACGTTGTTGCTGCCGGTCCCGGACTGCACGTTAGCGATTTGCATACTGGTCGGCGGAAAGAATTCGTTGCCCTTATCCCATTCGATGTTCACCAGTTCCGCCAGCATCGGGGCGGCGCGGTGGACCGGGTTATCGGCGAGATGCGGATAGGCCACGTGCCCCTGTACGCCGTGAATGGTCAGGTTGCAGGTCAGCGAGCCGCGACGGCCGTTTTTGACGACATCGCCGACGACTTCGGTGCTGGACGGTTCGCCGACCAGGCAATAATCCAGGCGCTCATTGCGCGCCATCAGCGCTTCAACAACCTTTACGGTACCGTTTTTGGCGCTGGCCTCTTCATCTGAAGTGATCAGGAAGGCCAGACGACCTTTATGATTCGGATACTGAGCCACAAAGCGTTCTGCCGCGACCACCATCGCCGCGAGCGAGCCTTTCATATCTGCGGCGCCGCGGCCAAACAGCATGCCGTCGCGAATGGTGGGTTCAAAGGGGGGGTTAATCCAGCGATCGGCGTCGCCCGACGGAACGACATCGGTATGGCCGGCAAACGCTAACGTTTCCCCGCGCCCGCGCCAGGCCCAGAAGTTTTGGGTATCTCCGAAATCCATCGGTTCAACGGTAAAGCCAATCGCACGCAGACGTTCAATCATTAACGCCTGGCATCCCGCATCATCGGGGCTGAGGGAAGGGCGGCGAATAAGCTGCTGAGCCAGCTCAATGACCGGGCAAGACATAGACTACACCTCGTTAAACTGCTGATAACTTGATTCACTGAAACCCAGCAGCATAGGCTGACCGGGCGCGCAGAGCAATGGGCGTTTGATGATTGCCGGCATTTCCAGCATCAGTTTCGCCGCGGCGTCGGCATTATTGATACCGGTGCGAACCGTTTCGTCCAGCTTGCGCCAGGTCGTACCGCGAGTATTGAGCAGCGCTTCCCAGCCGAGCTCGGCAATAAAGGTGTCTAATAAATTGCGATCCAGGCCATCGACACGATAATCATGAAAGCGATATTCTATCTGTTGGGCTTCCAGCCAGCGGCGGGCCTTTTTAATGGTGTCGCAGTTTTTTATCCCGTACATGGTGAGCATGATTAAACCTTTTCCGTTGAATTAAACGATTAGCTAAGAATCTTCCGAATATATAAACCCTGAATAAATAATACGTGAATTACATTAATAAATATCATTTTTTCCCCGCCAGAGATATTTAACGTTACATTCTGGCTGTTTTTTGAGCGACTGGCCGCGACCAGTGCTGGTCATAAGGCAGCGCCAGGCGCTTCTGGCTGATGAACAAATGTTGCTAATTGTTGCTGTCGGTCACATTAAAATGCCCGGAATCGGGTCATAGTACTTACGAACGAAAGAAATCATTCCGCAGGGGGTAATTAGAGTTATCAGAACGATAGCGCAAACGCGCTTTTAACCATCAATGAATTTGCATAAAATCACCCATAATAATAAGAGAGGCTATTATGATTGAACATGAACTGGGGAACTGGAAAGACTTTATCGAAGGCATGCTTCGTAAATAGATTTCCGCAATAAAAGCATGGCGATTTCACAGGCAGAATAATAATGCAGTTGAAGCGACCACATCAAAAAGGCGACACATCCGGTCGCCTTTTCTGTTATTTGGCCCCGGCGACATATCGCCAGGGCGCATCCTGATTATTGCGGCCGTTCCTTGAGCGGGAAGCGACGACGCACCAGCACGAAAAACAGCGGTACGAAGAAGATTGCCAGCACCGTGGCTGAAATCATCCCGCCCATGACCCCGGTGCCAACGGCATGCTGACTGCCGGAACCCGCACCGGTACTGGTGGCCATCGGCAGCACGCCGAAGATAAACGCCAGCGAGGTCATCAGGATCGGCCGCAGACGCTGGCGACAGGCGGAGAGCGTGGCGGTAAGCAGGTCCTCGCCTTTCTGATTCAGCTCATTGGCAAACTCGACAATGAGAATGGCGTTCTTCGCCGACAGACCGATCACCGTCAGCAGTCCCACCTGGAAGTAGACATCGTTTTCCAGACCGCGCATCCAGGTCGCCAGCAGGGCGCCGATGACCCCCAGCGGCACCACCAGCATCACCGAGAACGGCACCGACCAGCTTTCGTACAGCGCCGCCAGGCACAGGAACACGACCAGCAGCGAAATGGCGTACAGCGCCGGAGCCTGCGCGCCGGAGAGGCGCTCCTGATACGACATCGCCGTCCATTCAAGGCCAAAGCCGTTTGGCAGCTGGCGGGCCAGCTCTTCCATAATTGTCATCGCGGTACCGGTACTGACGCCCGGCGCGGCTTCACCGACGATTTCTACCGCTGAATAGCCGTTGTAGCGCTCCAGACGCGGCGAACCGGTCTCCCAGCGGGAGGTGGCGAAAGCGGAGAAGGGCACCATCGTGCCGCTGCTGTTGCGTACGTACCACAGATTAATGTCGTCCGGCAGCATGCGATACGGCGCGGCCGCCTGAACATAGACCTTCTTCACGCGGCCGCGGTCCATAAAGTCGTTGACGTAGCTTGACCCCCACGCGGTCTGGAGGGTGTCGTTGATATCATCGATGGAGACGCCCAGCGCCTGGGCTTTGCGCTGATCGATATCCACCTGTAGCTGCGGGCTATCGTCAAGCCCGTTGTGGCGAACGCGGGTCAGCTGGTTATTTTTAGCGGCCAGCTCCAGTAGGGTATCGCGAGCGGCCATCAGCGCTTCGTGTCCGTTGCCCGCATGGTCTTCCAGTTCCATATCGAAACCGGCGGAACTGCCCAGGCCGCTGATGGCCGGCGGGCTGCTGGCAAAGACGCGAGCTTCTTTTATTTTATTAAACGCTTTGGTCGCGCGTTCGATGATAGCGAAAGAGGAACCGGTTGTAGGATCGCGTTGGTCCCAGTCCTTCAGGCGAACGAACATACGCGCTACGTTCTGTCCGTTGCCGCCGGGGCCGGAGCCGATGGTGGCGAACACCGATTCGACGTTTTGTTTTTCGTTTTTCAGGAAATAGTCTTCCGCCTGCTGGACCACCTTCAGGGTTTGCTGCTGGGTCGAACCGCTGGGCAATTGCACCGACGTGGTAAACATGCCGCGGTCTTCCAGCGGCAGGAATGACGTTGGCAGATGCAGGAACAGAAACACCATCCCCCCCAGCAGCAGGACGTAGATCATTATCCAGCGCAGCGAACGGTGAAGAATTTTGCCGACGGCGGTTTCGTAGCGGCTGGCGTTGCGGTTAAACGTGCGGTTAAACCAGCCAAAGAAACCCCGTTGCCCGTGGGTTTCGCCTTTATGCACCGGTTTGAGCAGCGTGGCGCACAGCGCCGGGGTAAGGATCATCGCCACCAGAACCGACAGCACCATTGCCGAGACGATGGTGATCGAGAACTGACGATAAATCGCGCCGGTGGTGCCGCCGAAGAAGGCCATTGGCACGAATACTGCCGATAGAACCATGGCGATACCGACCAGCGCACCCTGAATTTGCCCCATCGATTTTCGCGTCGCTTCACGCGGCGAGAGGCCCTCCTCGCTCATGATACGCTCGACGTTTTCCACCACCACGATGGCGTCGTCCACCAGCAGGCCTATCGCCAGCACCACCGCAAACATGGTCAAGGTGTTGATGCTGTAGCCGCAGGCGTAGAGGACAGCGAAAGTCCCCATTAGCACCACCGGAACGGCGATGGTTGGGATCAATGTCGCGCGGAAGTTCTGCAAGAACAGATACATGACGAGGAACACCAGCGCGATGGCTTCGAGCAGCGTTTTCACCACGTCGGTAATCGACGCCTTAACGAATGAGGTGGTTTCGTAAGCGACTTTATATTCCAGACCATGCGGGAAGTATTGCGACAGCTCGTTCAGACGGCTGATGACGCGTTCGGCGGTCGCCATTTCGTTTGCGCCAGAGGCCAGCTTAACCCCCAGCCCGGAAGCCGCCTGGCGGTTGTAGCGGCTGAGGTAATCGTATTTCTCCGCTCCCATTTCCACGGTCGCGACGTCGCCAAGGGTAACTTCCGAGCCGTCCTGATTAACCCGAAGGGTGATATTGCGGAACTGTTCCGGGGTTTGTAACAGCGATTGCGAATTAATTGTCGCGTTGAGCGCCTGTTTATCTACCGAAGGCGTACCGCCCAGCTGGCCGACGGCAATCTGCGCGTTCTGTGAAGAGATGGCATCGGTGACGTCTTTTGCCGTCATCTGAAAACTGTTGAGTTTGGCCGGATCGAGCCAGATACGCATCGAATACTGGGAACCATAGGCGTCAATGTCGCCGACGCCGTTTACCCGGCTGAGCGGGTCCTGAATGTTACTGGCGACGTAGTCGGCGATATCCTGTTTATCCATGCTGCCATCGGTAGAGACGAACGCAATCGTCAGGATGTTGGTGTCCCCGGTTTTACGCACCGTCACGCCCTGGTTCTGGACGGCTTGCGGGAGTTTACGCATCGCCGACTGCAGCTGGTTCTGCACCTGCTGGACGGCTTCGTCCGGATCGGTACCGGCGGTAAAGCTTAGCGTCACGGTGGCTTGCCCGGTGCCGCTGCTCTGGGATGACATGTACATCAGGTTGTCGAGGCCGGTCATATTCTGCTCGATAACCTGGGTAACGGTATTTTCCAGCGTTTGTGCCGAGGCCCCGGGATAGTTTGCTGCGATCCTGACGTTAGGAGGGGCAAGTTCGGGATATTGCTCAACGGGAAGCGACAAAATTGCGAGCGTACCGGTCAGGCATAACAGGATTGCCAGAACCCACGCAAAAATGGGGCGATCGATAAAAAAATTCGCCATCAGAATTAGGACCTCATTTTGCACATTTTTTTGTTATTGCAGAGCCTGTGACACTCTAGCGGCAAGGGCGCAGGAAATCGTGGAGAAAATAAGGAGATAGTGTAATTTATCGTGTGCCTTTTATGGCAGCGTAAAGAACCGTCCTTCTCCCTCTACCGACGTCATCCTTTCTGCGCGTCGCCGCAGACGCGGCCTATTATCACTTAGCTAAATAAAACGTAATTTCATTTAAGTCAAAAAAATTGATCCAACTCGGGTTATTACCAAAAAATCGGCGACCTGTGCAATTGCACATTGTTCCAGCCCCGCCTTGTCGGGTAATAGATAGTCATGCGAATTGAGGGGTTATTCACCAATAAGACTGAAGGATGTCATGAACCACTTTATTTTAAGCGATAGTCATAAGTGCATCGGATGCAAGGCTTGTGAAGTTGCCTGCGTCATGGCGCATAACGATGAGCAGCATGTATTGACCCCGCAGCGTTTTTTGCCGCGCATTACGGTTATCAAAAATGAGCAAAAGCGTAACGCAGTAACCTGTCACCACTGTGAAGGCGCGCCGTGCGCCCGCAGTTGTCCAAATGACGCCATCAGCCAGCTTAACGGCAGCGTCCAGGTGAATCAGGAAAAATGCATCGGCTGTAAATCCTGTATGGTTGCCTGCCCGTTTGGCGTGATGCAAATCGTCCTGACGCCGGTACAGGAGGGCAGAGTCAAAGCGACGGCGCATAAGTGCGATTTGTGTAACGGTCGCGAAGAGGGGCCTGCCTGCGTGCAAAACTGCCCGGCCGGGGCGCTGGAGCTGGCGACGGACAGCACGCTGATGAATCTGGCGAAACAGCGGCGTCAGCGCGCGGCGCGTCTGGGTCACCCCGGCGCCCCGATGGCATCTTGCTCCGCCGGGAAAGTCGCACAGATGGCCGCGACGCCGCCGCGCGGCGAGCCCGACAAGCTATCCGCCGCAGCGCGTAAGGCTAATTTTGCCGAAATTTATCTTCCGTTCAGCGCCGGACAGGCCAATCACGAGGCGGAACGCTGCCTGAAATGCGGCGAACACAGCATTTGTGAATGGACCTGCCCGCTGCACAACCATATTCCGCAGTGGATTGAGCGGGTGAAAGAGGGGGATATCGCCGCCGCCGTTGAGCTTTCTCATCAGACCAACTGCCTGCCGGAAATAACCGGTCGCGTCTGCCCGCAGGACCGCCTGTGCGAAGGGGCCTGCACGCTGCGCGATGAGCACGGTTCGGTGACTATCGGCAACATTGAACGCTATATCTCCGACCAGGCGCTGGCCAACGGCTGGCGGCCGGATCTTTCGCAGGTCGTGAACAGCGGTAAGCGGGTGGCGATTATCGGCGCCGGTCCAGCCGGTCTCGCCTGCGCCGACCGGCTGGTGCGCAACGGCGTAAGCCCGGTGGTGTTTGACCGCCATCCGGAAATCGGCGGCCTGCTGACCTTTGGCATTCCGGCCTTCAAGCTGGATAAATCCCTGCTTGCCCGGCGGCGTGAAATCTTCACCCAAATGGGCGTACGCTTTGAGCTGAACTGCGAAATAGGCAAGGATATTCCGCTGACGACGCTGCTTGATGAATATGATGCGGTATTTATTGGCGCAGGAACCTATCGCTCCATGAAAGCGGATCTGCCGAATGAAGACGCGCCCGGCGTTTACGATGCGTTGCCGTTTCTGATCGCGAATACTAAACAGGTTATGGGGCTGTTGGAGCTGCCGGAAGAGCCTTACGTCAATACCGAGGGACTGAACGTCGTGGTACTCGGCGGCGGCGATACGGCAATGGACTGCGTGCGCACCGCGCTGCGCCACGGCGCAAAGCAGGTCACCTGCGCCTATCGTCGCGATGAAGCCAACATGCCCGGTTCGAAGAAAGAGGTGAAAAACGCGCGCGAAGAGGGGGCATTATTTGAATTTAACGTCCAGCCGGTCACCCTGGAGCTGAACGAAGAGGGGCACGTCAACGGCGTGCGCTTCCTGCGAACCCAGCTTGGCGCGCCGGATGCCCAGGGACGCCGCAGCCCTTCGCCAATCCCCGGAAGCGAGTTCGTGATGCCCGCCGATGCGGTGATTATGGCCTTCGGTTTCCATCCGCACGGTATGCCGTGGCTGGAATCGGTGGGCGTGAAGCTCGACAGCCGCGGCCGAATAAAGGCCAATGTGGAAAGTCGCTATCGTTACCAGACCACTCATCGTAAGGTGTTTGCCGGCGGCGATGCGGTGCGCGGCGCCGATCTGGTGGTAACTGCAATGGCGGAAGGCCGCCACGCGGCGCAGGGGATCATGGACTTCCTCGAGGTTAAACCGATTTCGCTTCACTAACGACAAAGCGGGTTCCGCAGCGTAGTATGACATCGTTATTTCACGCTGTGGGGCCCGTATGTCACTCAATATCAACATTATCAAAGATAAAATCCTCTCCGAAAACTGGTTCGTTTTGCGCAACATGACCTATGAGCTGACGCGCAGCGACGGCAGCGTGGTTCGCCATAAACGCGAAGTCTACGATCGCGGCAACGGTGCGACCATCTTGCTGTATAACCGCCATAAGCAGACCGTCGTGCTGGTTCGCCAGTTCCGCATCGCGACCTGGGTAAACGGCAACGAAGACGGGATGTTGATCGAAACCTGCGCCGGGCTGCTGGATAGCGACGAGCCGGAGGCGTGCGTGCGTAAAGAAGCCATTGAAGAGACCGGCTTCGAAGTCGGCGAAGTGCGCAAACTGTTTGAACTGTTTATGTCGCCCGGCGGCGTCACCGAGCTTATCCATTTCTTTATTGCCGAATATAACGATACCCAGCGGGCCAACGACGGTGGCGGCGTTGATGATGAAGAGATCGAGGTGCTGGAGCTCCCTTATCATCGGGCGCTGGAGATGATGGCCAACGGGGAAATCCGCGACGGCAAAGCGGTGATCCTGCTGCAATATTTGCAAAACTCCGGGCTGATGAACGGGGATCTCTGATAAATCCGATTGAGTAAAACCTCGCCGCTGGCGAACATAGCCGCTGTTTATGGCGTGTTCATCGGGGTTGTGCCGCTCATGTGGTATCGGGTTATTTTGTTTCTGCTTTGCGGTTTGCTGCCGGCATCGCTGGTGCGGGCGGCGCCGGCGCAACAGCTCTTCAGCGACTGGCAGGTGACCTGCAACAATCAGAACTTCTGCGTAGCCCGCAACGTCGGGCTACACCACGGCCTGGTGATGACCCTTACCCGCAGCGCCGGAGCGGCAACCAGCGCCAGCCTGCGTATTGAGCTGGGAGGCGTGGGTAACCCGGTGGCGGCGCTGGCGCCGATAGCGCCCCGGCTTCAGCTCGATGGCAAACCCCTGGCCTTGAGCGATACACACTGGCAGATTGCCGACAAACTGCTGAAAACTGACGATAACGTCACCATTGACGCATTCCTGCAGCAAGTGCAAAACGCGCAGACCATCACGCTTGAAAAGGGTCTCCAGACTATTTCTCTGCAGGGGCTCAAAGCCGCCCTGCTGTTTATTGATAGCCGGCAAAAGCGGGTGGGGAGCGAGACCGCATGGGTCGGCAAGGGGGAAGAGCCGCCGCTCAGCGTACCGCCTGCGCCGGCGCTGCGATCGGTGGTGAAAATGGAGGGGGCGCAGTCGCCCCTGAGCCGCGATGAACTTAACGATCTGATGGATTATGGCAATGAGCGCATGAACAGCAGCGCCTGTTCGCTGGATCCGTTTCGCCGCGAGGTACGGGTGTCCGCGCTGACCGACGAGAAGGTCCTGCTGATGACCAGCTGCGAAGCGGGAGCCTACAATACCATTTGGCTGGCCTGGCTGGTTTCGCGCCAGCGGCCATATATTGCTCACCCGGTACGACTCACGCTGCCCTTCCAGCCACCCGGCGATGCGCCGCGTGACGTCGAGCTGGTGAACGCCAGCTACGACGATCGGCATCAGGAACTGGTGACCCTCGATAAAGGGCGCGCACCCGGCGATTGCGGTATCCAAACGCGCTGGCGCTATGACGGCCAGCGGTTTAGCCTGGTACGCTACGCGCAGCAGCCGCAGTGCGATAACTGGCAGGGGCCAGACGCCTGGCCCACGCTATGGGTTACCCGTTCTGTAGCTCATCCGCTACGCTGACGATATGCTCAACGGTAAAGCCGAAGTAAGGGAAGAGCTTATCGGCCGGCGCGGATTCGCCATAGCCGGTCATACCGACGATTTTTCCTTTTAGCCCCACGTATTTATACCAGTAGTCGGCGATACCGGCTTCGACGGCGACGCGGGCGCTGACGTCCGAGGGCAGGACGGATTCCCGATACGCCTCATCCTGCGCATCAAAGACATCGGTCGATGGCAGGGAAACCACGCGCACGTTCACCCCTTTGGCCAGCAGCTTCTCCGCCGCCAGCACGGTTATCTCGACTTCCGAACCGGTGGCTATCAGGATCAGGTCCGGCTTGCCGCCTGCGTCCTTCAGCACGTAGCCGCCGCGGGCGATATTCTGTACCTGCTCCGGCGTGCGCGCCATTTGCGCCAGATTTTGCCTGGAGAGGATCAGCGCCGTCGGTCCGCTATGGCGCTCTACCGCCAGCTTCCACGCCACCGCGGCTTCTACCTGATCGCACGGTCGCCAGGTGCTGAAATTTGGCGTCAGGCGCAGGCTGGCCAGCTGTTCGACCGCCTGGTGCGTCGGGCCATCTTCGCCGAGACCGATGGAGTCGTGGGTATAGACCATGATTTGCCGCGCTTTCATCAACGCCGCCATACGCGCCGCGTTGCGGGCATATTCGACGAACATGAGGAAAGTGGCGGTATAGGGCACAAACCCGCCGTGATGCGCGAAGCCGGTGGGGATGGGCGGCATTCCGAATTCACGAACGCCGTATTGTGTATAGGTACCCGGCGGAGCCTCTTTCAGCGAAGGTGAGCTTTTCTAGAAGGTCAGGGTGCTGGGCGGGCGGTCGGTGGAGCCGACCAGCAGGTTCGGCCGGTGCGGGCCGTATGGATCGGGGGGCTTTTCGGGAGCCTTACGGG
>OIEU01000887.1_pt1 | contig 10929 bp, 8 predicted proteins | sample 1581831 | NCBI WGS metagenome assembly OIEU01 (sample SAMN03281007, study PRJEB24777) | human gut metagenome | isolation source: fecal sample PR166 from 1 month old female Malay infant, vaginally...
ATTACAAGTAAATAAATTTCAGTTTGTTAAATTCTCGTGCGATATTGCTTGAAAAAGTTGGTGGAGTTCTTCTTCAATATTCTCTATAATTTGATTATCAAAAAACAAGGAGGATAACACAATGAATTTAGGAAATAGTTTATTTCACGCAAGAAAGAAAAGTGGATTATCACAAGAGGAAGTTGCTGAAAAAATCGGCGTAAGCAGACAAACAATATCAAAATGGGAAACCAATGAAACAGTTCCAGATATTTACCAATCAAAGAAGATGGCGAAACTCTATAGAATTTCTTTAGATGAACTTATTGAATTTGATATTGATTTACAAGAAATCGAAGAAATGATTGATAAAAGTGATGAAAAACTAAATGAAAAAGTGAATTGGACAAATGCATGGGGAAAGAAATATCCTATACTTCTTAAATACCAGACAGAAGTGAATACTTCAAATTATGCTTTTCGAATTACAAAAATGTTTGATGCAATTAAGAATGGATATGGATATAGTAAACAAGACGCGATGTTAGTTCTAAAAGATATTTTGTATCAATCATATAAAATCTGGAACAAATAAATAACGATTTATCTTCAGTTATAGATGATTTCCTTGAAAAGAAATGGGTAGCCGGTTTTCAGTATCTTGTGAAGAATTGTCAAAATCGTGTTGTAATCCTTTTCATCAAATACCAACTATGGTAAAATAGGGGCAATGAGGTGAGATAATGAAAGATGTGACATTAGTTGTACTGGCGGCCGGTATGGGCAGCCGTTACGGAGGATTGAAGCAGATTGATCCGATTGGACCAAACGGAGAAATTATTCTGGAAATGTCTGCATTTGATGCAATTCGTGCAGGCTTCAACAAGATTGTTTTTATTATAAAGAAAGCGATTGAAGAAGATTTCAAGAAAGCGATTGGAAATAAGATTGCGGATCATATCAAGGTGGAATACGTATTTCAGGAGATGGATGCGTGTCTGCCTGAGGGGTATGAGATACCTGCTGACCGTGTAAAGCCATGGGGAACGGCCCATGCCATTCTGTGCTGTAAAAACGTAATTCATGAACCGTTCGCCGTGATCAATGCGGATGATTACTATGGTATTGCTTCCTTCCAGAAGCTGCATGACTATCTGGTATCCAATGAGGATGAAACAGCATACAGCATGGTTGGCTTTGTTCTTGGAAACACTCTGACAGATCACGGCAGTGTTGCCCGCGGTGTCTGCAAGGTGGAAGACGGCAAGCTGGCAGGTGTTGATGAACGCACAAGAATTGAAAGACGCGAGGGCAAGGTACAGTATTACGAAAACGATACATGGTATGATGTGGATGCCAATTCTCTTGTTTCCATGAATATGTGGGGCTTTACTCCAAAATTCATGGAGGAAGTGGAAGAACGCTTCCCGACCTTCCTGCAGGAGACGGTGAAGGAAAATCCATTGAAGAGCGAATTTTACATTCCGGTGACAGTGGATACGCTGATCCGTGAAGGAAAAGCTACCGTAACCGTATTATCCAGTGATGACAAATGGTACGGTGTTACCTATCAGGAAGATAAGCCGATGGTAAAGGAAGGAATTCGCAAGCTGATTGAAGCTGGCAAGTATCCGGTACCGCTCTGGAGCAAATAACGAACAAGGGGAGCTTCCCCTTTTCTTTTGCTTACGAGCAAACACACGGAATCTGGAAAGCACGAGCAATGAAGGAAACACTTGATAAGTGATAAATGCCTGTTGTTCTGTGATAGGCTCGAATGCTTCTGCAAAAGAAGCACTCTGATGATGAAGAGCATAGCGAGGTGAACATGCATGCAGCAACAAAATGACTGGTACACGGGGATTGACTATTTTCAATCCTATAAGGAACAGGATATACAGGTGGAGGAACAAAGCCTTGCACAACCGGTGCCGCTCACACGGCATGAACGCGTGGAGCTCTGGTATGTTTTAAAGGGGGATGGCGATATTCTGGTGAACGGGGTTTTGCATACCGTTCAGCAGGATTCCTTTCTCTGTCTGTATGCTCATCATCTGTATGAGGTTTCCTGTGTGCGAAAGCCGCTGCGGGTATTGCGAATCCAGTTTTATATCGGTTTGTTCATGCATGCCATGTGGGAAAAACATCCCAGAGGAAGAAATGCCTCTCTGGTATATGAAACTCCGGCCTGTCTTCGCTGTGCGGATAGCGAGGTACTCCAGCTGTTTCATCGGGCACAGCAGGAATCTTACGGCAATGCCTTTGGTTCCCGCAATATGCTGATGTATATCGTCCTGCAAATTCATATGCTGTTCTGCCGCTATGCATTGCAGGAATCCATGGAGGAGGAACAGTCACCTGTCTGGAAGCTGATCAAGCGCACAATTGTAGCCTCACAGGAGCATACCACACTGCAGGATGCGGCAGCAAAGCTGCAGCTGCATCCACGCTACCTCAATCAGAAGATCAAGGATGCCTGCGGTTACAGCTTTACCCAGCTGCGCTCATTCGGCAAAATCATCAATGCCTGTGCACTGCTTCACTTTGAGGACCTATCCATTTCTTATATTGTGGATCTGCTTTCCTACTCCTCTACTGCTGGCTTTTACCGTCAGTTTCAGGCATGGACAGGAATGTCACCACTGGATTACCAGAAGCACCGGATTCTGGACAATGCTCATTTCTATTGCCGCAAGGATTTGTATTTGCAGATTATGCAATACCTCTATCTGCATTTTTCACAGGACATTACGCTTGAGGATATGGCGAGGGAATGCCATCGGAAAAGCTATGAGCTGGAACAGCTGTTAAAGCAGGAATATCATACGAGCTGGACACAGGAGCTGATGGCTGTTCGTGTGCATCAGGCGGCTGCCTTACTGACGGCGACGAAGCGTACCATCACATCGATTGCCATGGATTGCGGATTTTCATCTCTGGCTGTCTTTGAACGGCACTTTGCAGCCTGCATGGGCTGTACACCGGAACAGTATCGCAAACAGCAATCTGTATAAATGAGAAAAAGACCTTTGAATTTGAATATACGTTTTTCATGTAAGCGTTATAATTTAAGTATCAGGAGGTCTTTTTTATGTTTGAAAAACTATTTGAACCAATCAGAATTCGCGGAATGGAAGTGAAAAACCGCATTGTGCTGCCGGCAATGGGAACGAAAATGGCGGCAGAGGATGGAAACGTGACACAGCAGATCATCGATTATCAGGTAGCGCGGGTAAAGGGCGGCTGCGGTCTGAACTTATCGGAGGTATGTGCTGTCCATGCGCCGAGTGCTCCCCGAAAATTTCTGGCACTGCATAACGATTCCTATATTCCATCACACAAGGCATTCTGTGATGCCATTCATGAGGCAGGCGGGAAGTGCGGTGTGCAGCTGTGGCAGGGAAGTCTTGCCGCAAGCATGGATCCAAAGGCGAGAATCCTGGTGGCCAGTGATTTGCATGTGCACGGGCATACCATACCGGCTGTGGATGTGGAGACGATTGAAGAGGTTGTCGCCTGCTTCGGCGCTGCGGCAAAGCGTGCGGTGAAGGCCGGCTATGACTGTGTGGAATTCCATTGCGGACATAATTATCTGCCGCATTCCTTTTTGTCACCGGCATTCAATCACCGTGAGGATGCCTATGGCGGAACATTTGAAAAGCGCTGTAAATTCCCGCTGGACTGTATCCGCGCCATTCGTCAGAGCATACCGCGGGATATGCCGCTGCTGATGCGCCTGGATGCACAGGATGATTATCTGGAGAATGGCTTGACCATAGAGGATGTCATTGCGTTTTGCAGGCTGGCAAAAGAGGCCGGAGTAGATGTACTGGATATCTCGCGTGGTAATATGATAACAGCGGGGTTGAAATACGAGGTACCGCCGATTGATATACCAAAGGGCTTTAATGTGGATAACTGTGCCAGAATCCGTAGGGAAACCGGAATGCTGTGTATTGCGGTCGGACGTATCAACACACCGCAGCTGGCGGAGGAAATTCTGGAACAGAATAAGGCGGATATGGTTGTCATGGGACGTGCGCAGCTTGCCGATGCCGACTTCTGCGTAAAGGCGAAGGAAGGCAGACTGCAGGAAATCGTATACTGCATTGGCTGTGATCAGGGCTGCTATGACGGATTTACCGATCCCGCTGCTCCATTCATTACCTGTATGCGAAATCCATACCTTGGAAAGGAAGCACAGGATGTACTGGTACCGGCGCAGAAGCCGAAAAGGGTGCTGATCGCAGGTGGCGGTGTTGCCGGTCTGGAGGCAGCCTGCATACTGAAGCAGCGCGGTCATCAGCCTGTTGTATATGAAGCAAGCGACGAGCTGGGCGGTCAGTTTGTGACTGCGGGTAAGGCACCAAGGAAGATGGAAATGAAGGATGCGGCGCTGTCCTATGGAGAAAAGGCGAAGCGTCTTGGCATTTTGATTCATCTCAACACACCGGTAGATGCGTCGCTGATCACAGAGGGCAGCTGGGATGAGGTTATCCTTGCGATCGGAGCAGAGCCGATTCACCTGTCCATTCCGGGGGCAGATCGGGAACATGTATACAATTCCCATGACATATTGAACGGAAAAGCAACCGCATCCGGTCATGTCGCAGTTATCGGCGGTGGTCTGGTCGGTGTGGAAACTGCAGAATATCTGAGTGAACAGGGGACAGCTGTTACCGTTATCGAAATGCTGGACGGCGTCGCGAAGGACCTTGGCGCATTGCGTAAAATCTGTGTTATGGAATCGCTGTACATGCATCATATCGAAACGGTTGTCAACACCTTGGTAAAAGCCGTTGTGGAAAACGGAGTACTGGTGGAAAACGAAGGAGTCGAGCAGGTGATTCCTTGTGACAGTGTCGTTATGGCCGTAGGTGCACGCGCAAGAGATCATGAGGCGCTGACAGAAGCCTGTGAGAAAAAACAGATACCGTATCACATTATAGGAGATGCCAAAAAGGCAAGAAGGGCACTGCAGGCGATTGCGGAAGCACATGAAACTGCACGTTCCCTGTAACAGGAGGAAATATGAATAATTCAAAGCTTTTTCAGCCGCTGACGATTTCTACCATGAAGCTGCGCAATGCGACGTTTATGGCACCGATGTCTCTGGGATATGAAAGCAGTGACGGCTGTGTAAATGAGCGCATGCAGGCATACTGGCTCGAGCGTGCACGCGGCGGTGTCGGCTGTATTATTCTGGATGCGTTAAGCGTTGATCCATCCGTTCCCTATCTGGGGAATACACTGTGCTTTCGAGGTGAGGAAGCCATAGCATCCTATAAGGCCTTCACAGATAAAATTCACGAAGCAGGAGCCTGCATCATACCGCAGATTACCCATCCGGGACCGGAGAGTATCTCAGCCTTTATGGGAATACCACCGGTTGCGAGCAGTGTCTATGTCAATTCGATGGGGCAAAAGACAAGAGCACTGGCAATCGAAGAGCTGCCAAACATCATTAAACAGTATGCACAAACCTCGTTGCAGGCGAAGCAGGCAGGCTTTGATGGAATCGAGCTGCACTGTGCACATGCATATATGCTGCTGGGCTCTTTCCTGTCACCGATGCGCAATAAGCGCTGTGATGCGTATGGAGGAAGTCTGGATCATCGTGCACGCCTTCTGTTTGAGGTGATCGATGCAATCAAAGAAGCCTGCGGCAGGGACTTTCCTATCGTTCTGCGCATCAGCGGGGATGAAAAGGATGCGCAGGGAAATACGGTGGAGGATATGTGCTATCTTGTGCCGAAGCTGATTGCACACGGTGTCGATGCCTTTGAAGTCAGTGGCGGTACACAGTATGAGCGCCCGAATAAGATCATTCCAAGTCACGGTGAGCATGAGGGCGTCAATGTTGCGCAGGCAGCAAGAATCCGCAAGGTCAGCAGTGTGCCTGTCCTTGTGGTAGGCAAGGTGCTGGATCCTGCCATGGCAATGGAGCTGGTTGATCAAAAAGCTGTGGATGGGGTCGTATTCGGTCGTGCATTGCTTGCTGACCCATACCTGGTTAATAAGGCAGCTGAAGATAAGCTGGAGGAAATTGCACCATGCACAGGCTGTGTGATCGGCTGTGTAGGGGAACAGACAAAGCGTCACCCGGCGAGCTGTGTTATCAATCCTGCCTGTGGTAAAGAGTTGGAAATGAAGCTGATTCCGGCTGATAAGAAAAAGCATGTCGCTGTAGCCGGCGGTGGTATCGCGGGTATGGCTGCCGCAAGGGTACTGGCTCTTCGCGGACATACGGTAACCTTATTTGAGAAAACAGACCGTCTGGGAGGACAGCTGCTGCTGGCCTGTGTGCCGCCGTTTAAGCAGCCGATCAGTAAGTGGGTTGTTTATCTGGAGCATGAACTGGCACGTTTATCCGTTGATATCCGTTTGCATACGGAATTCTGCGAGAATATGAAGGATGCATACGATGCTTTGATCGTGGCAACCGGTGCAACGGAGGCAGTACCGCCAATCCCCGGACTGGCAGAGCATGGCATCGGTGCCTGGGAGGTGCTGAAAAACGAACAGCTCATTCCGGGCGGTAACGTTCTGGTAGTCGGTGGAGGAATGGTCGGCTGTGAGGTATGTGAACACCTTCTCCATAATAAGCGCGGACCGCTGCATATCACGATGATTGAAATGACGGATGAGATTGCGGCAGGTATGGTTGTAAATGAAAAGGTGCTGGTCATGGACCGTCTGCATAAGGCACAGGTACAGCTACTGACCAATACCAGGCTGGAGGCTGTGGAAGCCGGCATAGTAAAGCTGAATGTTCATGGAGAGGCGCTGGAGCGACAGGATTTCACACATGTGGTGTATGCGACCGGTTCCCGCAGCAATACGGCATTGGCCTGTGCATTGACAGATCAGGATAATGTATATGTTGTTGGGGATGCAGCAACCGTAGCGCAGGCACTCGAGGCTGTGCGGGATGCAACCATGGCAGCAATGGCTGTATAGCTTCCCTAAGAAAATCCGGGAGCCTGTGCGCTGAATTTGGATGTACCGCCTCAGGATTCATTGTAACAGTGTAAATGATAAGGAGCGATTTCCTTTATACGGAATAGCTCCTTTTTCCATATCCGTCTTTCTGTCTTTAAATAAATAGCTGAAGCTCTTGATCTGTTATGAAGTCAGGTTATTGCGTTTCCTGCTGTGTCATTATACAATGGAGAAAAGTGCCTGTTCAGCAAATGGAAACAGGACAGGAGGTATTTATGGCAATACAGCATATCATATTTGATTTGGATGGAACCCTTATGGATACGGAAAAGGGAAATCTGTATGCATGGCAAAAGACCCTGCGCTATTATGTACCCTGGCGTACATTTTCTAATACGGAATTGAAAGCCATACTGGGAGTAACCACGGAGAAAGCATTAACCATGCTGCAGGTGGAGAATGTTGATGCAGCCCAGTTCGATGAATACTGGCAGCTGCAATATCAGACACAGGTTGAGCATATCGCGCTGTTCAGCGGGATGCTGGAGGTACTGGAAAATCTGCGTCATCAGGGATATACCTTGGGAATCGTTACCTCCCGTGACTGGCAGGAATACAGGGCTTACTTTTCATCCCCTTCCTTCGATGCGCTGTTTGCCTGTATAATTTGCAAGGAGGATACCTTGCTTCACAAACCGGACCCGGAACCTCTTCTTGCTTATATGCGGAAGATGAATGCAGTAAAAGAGGACTGTATCTATATCGGAGACATGGACACGGATATGGAATGTGCTGCCAGAGCCGGTGTAAGCTCTGCACTGGCAGTTTGGGGTACAGATGGTCCGGTATCGCAGGGCTGTCTTTCTTCACCGCAACAGATATCTGCATTTGTACAAAACGTATAGATGAGGTGATGAGAATACGTCACTAAAAAGCATTTGAGTGAAATTGAAAAAGTTCAAAACACAGTACCGTGAATAGTGTATTTGTGACATTTTATTTATAAATTCAGGCAAATGTATGAAGAAGCTGTGGAAATGGATGCATGTTTTACATTTTCCTATCTCTTACTTTTTTGAAATAGTTTTAGGGAACACACAGTAAGTATGTTTCCCTTCGTTTTCGTTGACTTCCATACAAAATTCTTTTACAATGAAGAACGTCTGTGTTCCTGGGGCACGTTATCCGCAGGACACTTTGTTAAAGGAGTAATTATGGAAAATAAAAGAGAAAAATTATCCTCACGACTCGGTTTCATCTTTTTGTCGGCAGGATGTGCCATCGGTCTTGGCAATATATGGCGGTTTCCTTATATGGTGGGGAAATACGGGGGAGGAGCCTTTGTTCTCGTGTATCTGTTTTTTCTTGTTCTTCTGGGGCTTCCCATTATCGTTATGGAATATTCCGTGGGAAGAGGAAGCGGAAAAAGCGTGGCAAGAAGCTTTCATGTTTTAGAGAAGCCGGGGCAGCTCTGGCATCGGTTCTCTTATGTGGCTATGGCTGGAAACTATCTCCTTGTCATGTTTTACACAACGATATCCGGCTGGATGCTCGCATATTTCGCAAAGATGATCAGCGGGGAATTTAACGGTCTTGATCCGCAGGAGGTGAAGCATGTCTTTGCCTCTTTACAGCAGAATCCGCAGGCATCCTTGTTCTGGATGCTGCTGATTGTCGCTATCGGCTGCGGTGTATGTGCGCTTGGCCTGCAAAACGGTGTGGAAAAAATCACAAAAGGGATGATGGGACTGCTGCTGGCGGTTATGATCCTGCTGGTAGTAAAGTCCCTGAGTCTGGATGGTGCGATGAAGGGTGTCTCCTTTTATCTGATACCGGATTTTGATGAACTGATGAAAAACGGTATTTTCAATGCCATCTATGCGGCGATGGGGCAGGCCTTTTTTACACTGAGCATTGGAATGGGTGGTATGGCGATCTTTGGAAGCTATATTGACCGCAAGCATTCCCTGAGTGGGGAGGGTGTACGGGTTATGGCGCTGGATACGTTTGTGGCTTTTATGGCAGGTATGATTATCTTTCCCGCCTGCATGTCCTTCGGGGTAGCACCTGACAGCGGTCCCGGACTGGTGTTTGTGACGCTTCCCAATATCTTCAATGAAATGGCAAACGGACAGCTGTGGGGAACTCTGTTCTTCGTATTTATGAACTTCGCGGCGTTATCCACCATCATTGCCGTGTTTGAAAATATTGTTTCCTTTACAATCGATTTATGTAACTGGACAAGGCGGAAGAGTGTTCTCTTGAATTTTATTATTATCGCAGTGGGAAGCATCCCCTGTGCAATCGGCTTCAGTGTCCTGTCCGGATTTCAGCCTTTCGGTGAAGAAAGCGCTGTGCTGGATTTGCTGGATTTCCTTGTTTCCAATGTTATTATGCCGCTTGGTTCTCTGGTTTTCCTGTTCTTCTGTACGAGAAAGCTTGGCTGGGGCTGGAAAAATTTTGTGGCAGAGGCGAATGTCGGAAAAGGTCTTCGCTTCCCGGAAAAGGCAAGAGGCTATGTATCTTATGTTCTGCCGCTGATTGTAATGTTCATTTTCCTGTTTGGATTGTGGGAAAAATTCACCGGATAAGCAGTGTATTGCGCGCTGCTTTTTTTATGAGCCTCCTGCATGGCTTGCGCCTTTGTTTGATTCGTTGTAAACTAATGACATATACAGGAGGTAGCTTATGGGCAATTTTACATTTTACGCTCCGACACGCGTGTATTTCGGTCGAAAAGAAGAGGAGCAAATTGGTTCTATATTGAAACAGGAGGGGTGTCACAGGGTACTGGTGCATTACGGTGGACAAAGTGCTGTGAAAAGCGGTTTGCTTGACCGTGTTTTGGCGTCCTTGAAGAAGGCCGGGATTTCCGCCGTCACATTGGGCGGTGTTGTGCCGAATCCGCAGCTTTCCAAGGTGCGCGAGGGAATCGCTCTTGCTAAAAAGGAACAGGTAGACTTCATTCTGGCAGTTGGGGGCGGCAGTGTGATTGATTCTGCGAAGGGCATCGGCTATGGCGTTGTGAATGAAGGCGATGTATGGGAGTATTATGCAAGAAGGAAAAAGGTAACCGGCTGCCTTCCGGTGGGTGCGATACTGACGATTGCGGCTGCCGGCAGTGAAATGAGTAATTCCAGTGTCATCACCAATGAAGACGGATGGCTGAAGCGAGGATTAAGCTCTGATTACGGACGGTGCCGGTTTGCCATTATGAATCCAGAGCTGACTATGACACTTCCTCCCTATCAGACAGCAAGCGGCTGTACGGATATCATTTTACACACCATGGAACGTTATTTCATAAAGGAAAACAACATGGATATCACTGACGGCTTTGCAGAGAGTCTGATGCGTACGGTTATGAAGCATACCCGTATTCTGATGAAGGAGCCAAACAACTATGAATCCCGTGCAGAGGTGATGTGGGCAGGCAGTCTTTCTCATAACGATATAACAGGAAGCCGCAGCTTCGGTGACTGGGCCTGTCATCAGCTGGAGCATGAGCTGAGCGGGATGTACAAGGTTGCGCACGGTGCAGGGCTGGCTGCCGTATGGGGCAGCTGGGCACGCTATGTCTATCAGGAACAGCCATCCAGATTTGCGCAGTATGCCAGAAATGTAATGGGAATCCGGGAAGAAAACGATGTCGAGTGTGCACTGGCAGGAATTGAAGCAACCGAACAGTTCTTTAAGGAAATCGGTATGCCGACATCCATTCATGAAATGGGAATTGCGTTAGGTGAGGAGGATATCCAAACGCTGGCATGGAAGTGCAGCTTTGAGGACAAACGCACGATCGGGTGTTTCAAGGTTTTGAAGAAAGAGGATATGGAAAATATTTATCGTATTGCGAAATAAAAAAATATCATAAAACCATAACACTTTATAAAATGTTATGGTTTTATATTTATTAAAATTTAGAGCATATTCGGAGCCAAAAATTATGTGTCTGATAAGTTTTTTTATTGATACGCCATTATAGCTAAAAAAGAATGATATATAGAC
>OIEU01000893.1_pt1 | contig 10847 bp, 8 predicted proteins | sample 1581831 | NCBI WGS metagenome assembly OIEU01 (sample SAMN03281007, study PRJEB24777) | human gut metagenome | isolation source: fecal sample PR166 from 1 month old female Malay infant, vaginally...
GACTTATTTTTAGAAATTTTGGAAGAAGATATTCTTCCTTGGTGGGAATGCGATGTTGAAAAACATGTTGTTGGCGGTAAGGTCAAGAATTTTCAAGTTTACATAGTAGAAAATTAAAAATAGGCCAAAATTTTAAGGAGCTGCTATACGGTAACAAATTGGATGTTCATCCTTATCAAAAAGGAAAATCTCGGGTCCCTGAACGAATAGTCATTGGTAATGATGGTTCAATTAGGTTTACTGAGGATCACGATCAAACATTTAATAGAATACGGTAGCATATGATTAGCAAATATACAGATGAAGTCTTTACAAAAATTGAAGAAATTTATGGGGTAGTTTTGCCTCTTGAATTTAAGCGATTGTATCGTGATCTTGAACAACTCCCAAATGGATGGTATAACTGGGCAGATTTTTCAAGAGAAAACACTGACTATTTAAAGAAACAAATGAAAAAAGTGATGGTGGAGATTGCGGATGAAATAGGCGATATTGAATGGAATGATAACTGGGGAGAATGTCCAAATACCATTCATGAGGTTCATCATTTTATAAAAGGAAAAATGAAATCTGCACCAGCTTTATTGCCGATAGTTGGACATCGCTATATTGCTTGTGATCCTAATTCGGTTTCGCCAGTATTCTCAATTGTTGGCTCAGAAATGATTTATTATTCAGCAAGTTTAACATATTTTCTAAAAGGGAAAACAATAACACAGGAAACCGCACTAACAAATTTTACACAGATTTCATTCTGGTCTGAGTTAGCTCAGTAATTTTGCAATTCAAAATGAAGGATTCTCTATACTCAAAAGGAATACCATATGTGACACAGTTATTAAAAGAAAAGCAAAAATCACTAAGAGATTTTGGAATCGAGGATAAAGGTGAAAGAAATTAAATTTTATAAAGTAAATGATGATTATGGTTTTATGTCCAATTTCGCTCCCTACCCTTTTTCAGATGGTAGCAGAATCTGGACAACATTAGAGCACTATTTTCAAGCACAAAAGTTTTTAGTGCCCCAAATTCAAGAGAAAATTCGTCAGATAGTATCTCCAATGGATGCTGCTTTAGAGGGACGTAATCGTCAAAATCCCTTGAGACCAGATTGGGAAGTGGTAAAAGATAAAGTGATGCTCCAGGCCCTTCGGATGAAATTTAGCCAAAATCCAGAAATCGCGAAAGAATTGCTCGCGACAGGAGATGCCATCCTCATCGAACATACACGAAATGACGACTACTGGGCTGATGGGGGAGATGGCTCTGGGAAGAACAAGCTAGGTCTTCTCTTAATGCAAGTACGGGAAGAGTTGAAAAACTCTACCCTGTAAGCTCTCTCCTCTAGCTATTCCATTTAACAGCCTGGGTTTGTTATAACAGTCAACTAGATAGTTACAATGATCAACAGGAGATATTCCTGAAGGTGTAATGTTAGATATTAGTGAAAAGATCGGAGAACATACATGAAATATAGTAAACTAGGCTGGGAAGAAGTTAGTAAGTTTGAGGAAATAAAAGGTTATGGACAACATATTTGGCGACATCATGAGAAATATTTTTTTGTTACAGATGAAGGGGGAATAGCTGAACAGAGGGTAGTCTATGAATTACCATTAGAACTATTTCAATCACCCTACCAAGTTTTTCTGAGTTACTTGAAAAGTCTAACTTAATTTGACAATTTAGGCAATAAAGAAATCCTAGACAAGCTTTTGAGCTATTCAGAAGACTTGAAATACCACTATAATCTCTATCAGCTCTTGCTTTTTCACTTTCAGAATAAGGAACCAGAGAAATTTTTGGACTCATTGAAGACAATATAAAGAAGGTTCATTCTCTTTTTCAGACTGCATTTCTAAAGGACAAAGGGAAAATCATCAATGCCCTTCAGTTATCCTATTCCAACGCAAAATTGGAAGCGACTGATAATCTCATCAAACTTATCAAGCGCAATGCCTTTGGTTTTCGGAACTTTGAAAACTTCAAGAAGCGAATTTTCATCGCTCTGAATATCAAAAAAGAAAGGACGAAATTTGTCCTTTCTCGAGCTTAGCTTTTCTTCAACCCACTACAGTTGACAAAGAGCCGTAGATTTTAGGTATTTACCTTGTCTACTTAAGAGGTATCATATCATCGAGATAAAGGTGATTTGTTTGTTCCTAAGAATTAGGTTTTAGGTTTGACTTGTGGCAACTTCTGGAAAAAGCTTGTCTAGGATTTTTGGAGTGATAGCTTGTCCAGGACCTTCAGCACAATAGGTGTGAATATACATAGCGGGATTGAAGTTGAGCTCGATACAAGTGCAATGAGGTTTTTCCTTGCTAGCAGGCTGAGTTTTATCTGGAATGATGAGGTCAACCCCGCAAGCCCAGGCCCCCATGCTAGTCGCTATAGCTGCAGCTAATTCTTGATAGGATGAATCCATGGTCTCAGTGACATCAATAGAGTCGCCACCTGTAGAGATGTTGGAGTTACGGCGGAGATTGACCTTTTTCCCTTCTGGGAGAATATCATCAGGTGCATAACCTTGCTGAGTCAACATCAATTGTTCGATGTCTCCTAGCTTAATGATTTCCAGAGGTGAGCGGTGGTCACGGCCTCGCAATGGATTGGCATTTTTCTGAGCGACTAATTCACGAATGGTGTGTTTGCCATCACCGACAACATTAGCAGCGACACGAAGGAGGACAGCCTCACAACGCCCGTCCAGAATGAAGAAACGGTATTCGGTTCCTGGGATAAATTCTTCAACAAGAACAGCTGTATCTTCTGCAAAGGCAATCTCGAGAGCTTTCTTATAGTTATCAAGGCTGGCAGGCTCTTGGAAAATGGAAATGCCCAGACCGAAGTTGGTTGATTTTGGTTTAACCACAATTTGCTTGCCCTTGATAAGAGGATAGTAGGCTAGACCTTGTTCTAGACTGGTAAATTCGTCGCCGGCAGGGACAGGGAAGCCAGCATCAGCCAGGATTTTTTTGGTCACGGTTTTATTAGCCATGGCAAGAGGAACTACATAGTTGTCTTTTGAGGTCATGTTACCATTTTTGACGTACTCAACATGATCTTTATGCCAGAGTTTAAGGAATTGATCCTGCTCATCTAGGATTTCAAAATGAATCCCTTTTTGAATGGCATCAAAGAGCAACATCTGAGTAGAAAGTTCCATCTCCTCATAACCCTTAAGAGCATAGTGGGCAGTCCAGTCGTAATCGTGATAGGCAAGAGCCTTGTCGAGGGCAAAGTCAGCAAGGGACTTGTCTTTGATATGAGGAAGTAGTTGAGCAGCTAGTGTCTGACTAGGATCCGCAAAGGCATCTTTCACTTGTTTGACCAAACCTTGATGATAATCACCAAGCCCAAAATGTTGCACCAGTTGGTCTAGAGCTGTCGTAATGTTCTGAGTTTCAGCTTCAGAAGGTAGAGGTTCTAAAGGATGAGAGAGGGCAATTTTTTCATTCAGCGCGTGACCTTGAGCCAGAGCCTGATCAACATTTTCAGGGGCATCCAGCCAGAGGAAGGCTAGAAGGAGTAGGTGTACGGTATCCATGGTAGTTTGGCTAATACCGATACGCTCAAAGGGATTGAGGTCGAAGTTACGGAATTCTAGGTAGGTGATTCCCTTGTCAAGGAAGGAGCGATTAACCTTTTGTCCGCGGAAACGAACAGCCGAGTAAAATTCCTTCTCCGCAATCAAATCACCTTGTTCGATATAGTTTTCGATGGCAGAGACATAGTCCTCTAGGCTTGCAAAGGATACTTGGATTTCTTCCTTATTGACATAACCATGGTCACTGTTACGGAAGGAACGAACGGGTTCTGGCACTTCTTGGTCGAAGAAGCCTTGCTCAGCAGTAGGTGCGGCGCCAAAGAGATAGGTAATCACCCAACGGTAGCGCAAATAGTTCTGAGCCAGCTTAAGGTAGAGGGCGTTTTTGAAAGTAATCATGTCAGTCTGGTCACTTTCTTTGAATAGGGCCTCAACCAAATCCTCCCCTAGTTCCATATTATAGTGGATACCTGAGATAGCTTGTAGTTTAGTTCCGTATTTTTCAGCCAGGTAGTTACGATAATGGCGTTCGAATTCATTTTCCAGTTGGGCAACTTGAATCTCTTGAGCTTTGATGCGAGGTGGCATTGAGAGGGGCCAGAGAACCTCGTCTTGAGAAATCGAACGTCCGGCTACATCGGTAATAGCTCCTAGAAGACGACGAGCCTCAGTGGTGGATTTGGCAACTGGCGTAATGAGCTCCATTTGAAACTCACAAAAGTCAGTCTGAATATAGGGGTGGAAACTACGAGCTCCCAGACAGGATGGGTGAGGCGTATGCGCCAGCTGTCCTTGCCTATTGACACGCAGACTCTCACGCTCGATTCCAAAGTTCGCTTGGAGAATGGGGCTGGTAGACTCCAGCTTTTGAAGCAGTTGGTTTATAGTCATAGAATCACCTTTTCATCTAATGTTAGTGATAGTCTATTATAAATAGGAGAATAAAACAACTTTCCGCTACGGTTAAGGGGAATTTCCGAATGTTGTAGATAAGTTTGTGAAAAATGAACAGATTATGGGCAGAATAATGAGGAAATCAGAACAAATCCTAGTCATATAGCATTTTACTTGCAATTTAAGTCACATTAACCTATACTATAAGTAACATCTATATTAAAACGAAGTCTCCCTAGGGCCCATCCCTCAGGGGCTTTTATATGCTCTCAAAAGGGTATAACTGTTCTTTTATAGATAAAATATGAGCATTTAGACTGTTCTTATGAAACTTTGCTCTGCATAGAGCAGACGATATTTTTCGCCGTGGCAATAGTTATAGAAGTCAAGAGACTTCTATAACTCGGAAGTTTTGAGACTTTGGCTCAAAACTTAGCTATGAGATTCCGAAGGAAGCTGCTAGCGTCCGAAGCCACTTAAGAAAAATATCAAAAGAAAAAGAATAAAAAACGGAGGTAACTATGTTTCAAACCCTGATCGCCCAGATAAAGGAATACAAGAAACCCTCACTCCTAGCGTCCCTTTTCATGATGCTAGAAGTCATGTTTGAGATTTCTATTCCCTTTGTCATGGCTAATCTTTTGGACAAAGGTGTCCAGCAATCTAACATGTCTAACATCTGGTTCTATGGTGGCCTCATGTTAGTCTGCGCCTTTCTATCCCTATTCTGCGGTATGCAGTCGGCTCGCTATGCGGCCTTTGCCTCTGCTGGATTTGCCAAGAATCTACGTCAGGCCATTTTCAAGAAGGTTCAAAGCTTCTCCTTTGAAAATATTGATAAGTTCTCAGCTGGTGGTCTGGTAACCCGTATGATGACTGATGTTACCAACGTTCAGAACTCTTATCAAATGATTATCCGCATCTGTGTACGTGCACCGCTTAACCTGATTTTTGCCATTATTGCTAGTTTCCTTATCAACGGTCAGATGGCTTGGATTTTCGTTGGCGTAACGCTCTTCCTTGGTGTGATTCTAGCGCTTATTACCAAGATTGTATATCCTTTATTTACTCAAGTATTTGAGGCTTATGACAACCTTAACAACAGTATCAAGGAAAATATCACCAATATGCGTGTGGTGAAATCCTATGTTAAGGAGCAGGAAGAGACTGACAAATTCAAGAAGGCTTCACGCCGCATTTATCAAATGTTTATGCGTGCTATTCGTGTGGTTGTCATGTCTAACCCAGCCATGATGTTGTCAATGTATGCGTCCTTCCTCATGATTTCTTGGTTTGGTGCCCACCTTATCGTTGTCGGTAACCTATCTACAGGTGAATTAACCTCTATGTTCAGCTACACCATGACTATCCTCATCTCACTCATGATGTTCATGATGATCTTTGTCATGTTGTCCATTTCTATGGCTTCTGTGGAACGTATTAATGACGTCCTCAGTACTGAAGCGACTATCCTTTCACCTGAAAATGGTCTAACAGAAGTTAAAGATGGTTCTATCAGCTTTGATCATGTGGATTTCTCATACACGGATGAAAATGGTGACAAGACCCATGTCCTCAAAGATATTACGCTGGATATTAAGTCTGGTGAAGTTATCGGTATTCTTGGTGGAACGGGTTCAGGAAAATCTAGTCTGGTTCAGCTGATTCCTCGTCTTTACGATGTGGAGGCTGGTCAAGTCAAGGTTGCCGGGCACAATGTTAAGGACTATGATTTGGATAGCTTGCGTAAACAAGTAGCCATGGTGCTTCAAACCAACGTTCTTTTCTCAGGGACCATTAAGGAAAATATGCGCTGGGGAAATAAACAGGCAACAGATGAAGAAATCATCCAAGCTTGTAAGATTGCCCAAGCTGATGAATTTATCCAAGAGTTTAAGGAAGGCTATGATACCAAGATTGAACGTGGTGGCGCCAATGTCTCAGGGGGACAACGTCAACGTCTTTGTATCGCACGTGCTCTCCTTATGAATCCGAAAATTTTGATTTTGGATGATTCGACATCAGCAGTCGATACCAAGACAGATAGTTTGATTCGTCAAGGTTTTACGTCAAGTCTTAAGGAAACGACTAAAATCATTATTGGTCAACGGATTTCATCTATTCAAGATTCGGACCGTATCGTTGTTATGGATGACGGTCGTATCGATGCTATTGGTACGCATGACGACTTGGTGGCTAATAATGCCATATATCGTGAGGTTTACAAGATGCAAACACAAGGGAAAGGAGTAGCAGATGCAGAATAAGAAAAAAGCCAGCTGGGGCTCACTAGCACGACTGCTACGCTTTTTGTGGCAAGACTACAAGCTTTCACTTAGTATCTCTTTTGTCCTTATCGTTGTAGCTTCTTTGGCAACGGTTAATTTGACGGCTTCTATTCAGTCCTTGGTGGACGTTTACGTTCAACCCATGGTCAAGTCTGGTAGTCATAATTTTGGGCCACTGTTACGTTTCTTGACTTCAGTTGGGATCTTTTGTCTTATCGGTGTGGTTGCCAACTATGTGGCCTCTCTCCTCATGGCGACGATTTCACAAGATTCCTTACGTTCCCTTCGTAATCAGCTTTTTGCTCGTATGCAAAAGCTCCCTATTCGTTACTTTGACACTCATAAACACGGGGACATCATGTCCATCTATACCAATGACATCGATGCCCTCCGTCAGGCCATTGAGCAATCCATTCCCCAACTCTTGCAAACGGCCATTACCCTTATCGGTGTGACAGTAACCATGCTTACGGTTAGTCCTCTCCTTTTTATCGTGGTTTTAGTCATGGTAGGTATCATGTTTATGGTTATTAAAAATGTATCTGCCAAATCAGGCCGTTACTTCGGTGAGCAACAAAAGAATTTAGGATTTGAAAATGGCTTTATCGAAGAAATGATGTCAGGTCAAAAGGTAGTCAAGGCTTTTGTCCACGAAGAAGAAAGCATGGCTGACTTTGACAAGATTAATGAAGAACTCTTCCAATCCTCATACTTGGCCAATCGCTATGCCAATGTCCTCATGCCAATCCTTGGGAACTTAGGAAATGTATCCTTCGTCTTAACTGCCTTGGTCGGTGGGGTCTTTGCCCTCAATGGTGTGGGTGGCTTGACTATCGGTGGTCTCATGGCCTTCCTACAATTGAACCGTTCTTTCAACGGCCCTATTACTCAGGTGTCTCAACAACTGAACTTTGTCCTTATGGCGCTTGCCGGTGCCGACCGTATCTTTGACCTTCTGGATGAAGCAGAAGAAGTGGATCAAGGTAAGGTTACTTTGGTTAATTACGAATTGGTAGACGGTCAAATGGTTGTGACAGACAAGAAAACCAACCACTGGGCTTGGAAGCACCCACGTCCAAATGGCGACTACGAGTTGGTCGAGTTGGTCGGAAATGTGGTCTTCCAAGATGTTGATTTCTCTTACGATGGTAAGAAACAAATCCTTCATGACGTTAACCTCTATGCGGATAAGGGTCAAAAGGTTGCCTTTGTCGGTGCGACAGGTGCCGGTAAGACGACAATTACCAACTTGATTAACCGTTTCTACGACATCCAATCTGGTGTGATTACTTATGATGGTATCGATGTGAAGCTGATTGAAAAAGATTCTCTTCGTCGCTCACTTGGTATCGTGCTTCAGGATACCCATCTCTTCACAGGGACTATCGCTGAAAATATTGCCTACGGCCGTGCGGATGCGACTCGTGAAGAAATTCTTGAAGCTGCTCGTATTGCTAACGTGGATTCCTTTGTGCAACATCTGGACAATGGTTACGACACTGTTCTGACAGATGATGGGGCAGGCTTGTCTAACGGACAACGTCAGCTGATTGCCATTGCGCGTGCTGCCCTTGCTAATGCACCGGTTCTCATCCTTGACGAGGCGACTTCCTCTATTGACTCTCGTACCGAAAAAATGGTCCAAGAGGGGATGGACCGACTCATGGAAGGACGTACCGTCTTTGTTATCGCCCACCGTCTTTCAACCATCGTTAACTCAGATGTGATAATGGTTATGGACCATGGACATATCATTGAACGTGGCGACCACGACAGCCTTATGGAACAAGGTGGTACTTACTACCGACTTTATACTGGTGGTCTTGAAATTGATTAAGACTAAAAGAACTCAGGTTTTGCCTGAGTTCTTTTGTATCTGAAGAAAATGACTTTTTTGAGGCTTTCCTTGTAAAAACGATAGATTTGATATCCTAAATCTCAACTTCTTTTAAATCGTGTGAGTCCAGGCGATATATCTTTTGGCAAACTTGTCTGAGGTAGTTGACATCATGTGAGACTGTAAGAATTGCACCTGGATAGTTCTCGAAGAGCTGTCGGACTTGGGGTTGTGAGGTGGGTGAAAAATTTCTGGTTGGTTCATCTAGGATAAGGAGCTGAGGGCTTTCTAAGACTAGGTGTAGCAGGAGTAGTTTTCCTTTCTGTCCTCCAGATAAATCAGAAATGGCATGGTTCATTTCATCATGATTAAAGTTGAGGTTAGCGAGATGGGAGTTTATAACCTCTCGTTCAGACTTGTCGCCAGTCTTACTCAAAAATGCTATTGGAGACAGTTCCACTGGCAAGATAGCTTCATAACGTTGAGGCATGTAGCCAATAGTCAGGTCTGTCTTCTTGCTAAGTTCTTGGTAGAGAAAGTGTAAGAGAGTGGATTTACCACAGCCGTTATCTCCAACAATACCAATTTTTTCTTGCCCTTTCAAAGAAAGTTTGAGATGGTCAATGGTTAGGTGAGGAGCGATGTTTATCTGCTTCTCATCCAGATTTAAGAGATATTTTCCCTGAGGTAGAGGAGTGATATGAGAGAAGAATAGTTCAATACTGTCTTCTTTATCAGGCATTTGTGTCATATCTTGGGCAAGGCGGTCGTAGCGTTTTTCTTGCGAGAGGATAGCTTTCATCTTTTTAGCAAGCAATCGTCCTTGCGTGCTATCATGCGTATTCCGTAGGGTAGTTTGGACATTTTGTTTGATACGGCGATGCTTGGCCATGGCTTTGTCATAGGCTTTTTTCTCGGTCTTGGCTTGCTGCAGCTGTTGCTGGAAAGCATCGTAGCGTTGTTGACTATAGTTATCATAGTCGAGATGTTCCACACTGGTCCTGGCTTGTCGACGACGTTTAAAGAGTTCTAGGTGGATAATGGTATCTGCTGTCTTGCTTAGTAGGTCCTCGTCATGTGAGATATAGATTATGGTTTGATCAGAATGTTTGATAAAATTTTTTAGCCAAGTCATAGTAGTCAAGTCCATATCGTTTGAGGGCTCATCAAGAAAAATGATGTCGTGGGGACGGGCTAATTCTCGGATGAGTTGAATTTTGAGTTTCTCGCCACCTGACAGAGAGGAGATAAGCTGACTGCTAGCAAAACGATCACTATCAAAATGAAGTTCATCAGCCAGACGATAGAGGGTAGCATAGTCTAGGTCATAAGTATCCGTAAAGAAGTAGTCGTTAAGGGTTAGGGATTGTAAGTCATCCGAAATCTGTTGGGGAATATAGACCTGTGGGTTATCTGGTTTATTAATAGTTCCCTCGTAAGAAAGATGGTCGAAATGTGTTTTTGGATTGACCAGGAGGGCAAGAAGACTAGATTTTCCATTGCCTTCTTCCCCAATGATGGCGACTTTTTCGCCTAGAGTTATTGTTAGATTTAAGTCATGAACGAGTTCACGAAAATCTTTAGTATGTGTTATGGTTAGGTGTTGAATCTGTATCATAGGACCTCCTAGGTCTGAGTGCTTGTTGATAGTGTTTCATGGGTAGTACAGTTCTTACTTCAAACAATATCAAAGGTCAAAAAACAGTCCTACCTTATAAGATAGAACCGTCTTGAATCTAGCTAAAAAGCCCTCTAGGAGATAGTAATGGTGTGGATGCAAAAAAACACAGATACCACCAATAAATTTTCTACAGAAAAAGAGTGCAAAAAAGACATGAAAACAATCTATCAAATAAAGCAGGTTTATTGTGAATAGACTTAGTTGTTCATGTCTCCATTTACCTCCGAATGTTACTTGCCTTGATTGTACGCTGTCTGATTGCTTTTGTCAAATGAAAGTGAAAATCTGGCTGAGTTATACTTCCAAATAAAGTCACCAACGAAGCTTGGGTTAATGCCTTGTTGCACTGGATGGCGTCAGTGGGGCAAGATGCCTACGAGTTACCGGTTAGTGCCTTTAAACCGACTAATGAGGAAGGTAAAGTCAAGTCCTATCAAGAATTACAGAGCTGGAACGACAACCATATAAGGAAGAAATAGACAAGTAGTCCCTCTCTTAAAAAATGACAAGAATCCCAAGTTTATAAGCTTGGGATTTTAAGATTTTAAGAAAAGAGGCTAAATAGACTAATGTTAAGTCTCTGAGAAACCGTTAGTA
>OIEU01000904.1_pt1 | contig 10765 bp, 9 predicted proteins | sample 1581831 | NCBI WGS metagenome assembly OIEU01 (sample SAMN03281007, study PRJEB24777) | human gut metagenome | isolation source: fecal sample PR166 from 1 month old female Malay infant, vaginally...
CGAGATCAACAACCGCCCCATGCGCGTGCTCGGCTACCGCACGCCCGCCGAGGCGTTCGCCGACGAACTGTTAGAATTACAGGACCAACAAGGGTGTTGCACTTCTAAATAGACATCGGGCTCCCCCGAAAAATAGAAGATAAGTGGTACACTACTACTAAGTTTAGTCGAGATGGAGGGCGTGCGGAGCTGTGAGCCGGAGCAACTATGGATTGGCGGATCAGTGCGGTTATGTTTGGTTAACTGCAATTAGGTACCGTTATGTCTGAACTGATTCGTGTAGCACAAGTTGTCGGCAGAATGATGGGCGGCGGCGTGGAAGCCACCGTCATGAATCATTATCGTCATATCGACCGTAGCCGTATCCAGTTTGATTTCATCGTACAGAATGACTCCACGGTGGTTCCTGAGGATGAGATCAAAGCACTCGGTGGCCGAGTATTCACGATACCTTCCTATAAGCATCTGTCTGCATACATAAATGCATGCGAGCAGTTGTTTTGCGATCTCAAGCCGACGATTGTACATTCGCATATGAATGCATTGAGTGTATTCCCGTTAGGTGCCGCTAAGAGAGCGGGCGTACCGGTACGTATTGCGCACAGTCACTCGACCAGTAATCCGCGTGAGTACACGAAGACCGCAGTGAAGATGGCTTTGCGTCCGTTTGCGAAGGTATATCCCACACATTATGCAGCTTGCTCGCATTACACGGCTCAGTGGCTATTTGGCGAAAAGCTTGATGCTGCCGGCAAGGTCAGGATTATTCGTAACGCTATTGAGCCCGAGATATTCCGTTTCAATCCTATGGTGCGAGCCGCTAAACGTGCCGAGTTGGGTGTTGCTGACAATCAACTGCTCATCGGTCAAGTGGGGCGTATGTGCTTCCAGAAGAACCAATTGTTCACGCTTGATGTGTTCAAACAGGTACTCGAGTGTCATCCAAATGCTGTCCTTGCTCTCGCGGGCGATGGCGACATGATGAAGCAAGTGCAGGCACGGATTCATGAACTTGGACTCGAACGTTCGGTACGCATGCTGGGTGTACGTAACGATATTAGTAGCTTGTATCAAGCGCTCGATGTGCTTGCTTTCCCCTCCACCTATGAAGGGCTGGGTATGGTCTCTATAGAAGCACAAGCTTCAGGATTACCGGTGATCGCATCCAATTATGTTCCGAAGGAGGCGAGCATTATCCCCGGTCTCGTTAAATTCTTTCCATTGGATAAAACCGATGCATGGGCAGTTGAACTTGCAGAAATGTCACCCGTAGCCAAACGAAGTGATGAAAAAAACGCCATATGCCATGCCGGGTACGATATCAAAGACAGCGCACAACAACTTGGTGAATGGTATAGTCAACTCGTCGATAGTAGTGTGATACATTCTTGACATAAAATAAGGGGCACTTGAATTTGAGAATATTAATGGTGACCAGAGGACTGCAACGTTCCAATGGTGTAGCAAGCTATGTTATGAATTATTACAGGGCGTTGCATGGTCCTGAAATGCGATTCGATTTCTTGGTGATAGATGATGTTGGTTCACCGTATTATAAGGAAATTGCGGGTAATGGGGATAACGTGTTCCTGCTTCCTTCATATATCAAACATCCATTAAAATTTTTCTCACTTATTCTCAATATATTTAAGAAGAGTCATTATGATGTCGTTCATTGCAATGTCGTTAATAGCGGAGTTCCGGTGCTTGCTGCAGCAGCTGCATTCAATGTTCCCATTCGTATATTGCATAGTCATGCTGCACAGAATGGTGATGTTTGGTGGAAGCAATTAAGGAATAAGCCATTTTCTGCGTTGGCTCTGCATTTTGCGAACAAATATATCGCATGTTCGCATAAAGCCGGTGATGGCCTATTTGGGAAGAGAAAATACAGGATTATACCTAATGCAATAAACATATCCCGTTTTCGTTATTCGGAGGTTGCGCGGAACAAAATTCGAGGGATCGAAAATTGTGGAGATAAAATTGTTGTGATGACGGTTGGTAGGATCACAACCCAGAAGAATCCCTACTTTATTGTCGATATCATTCGCGAACTTGCCAACAGTAAAGTTGACTTCCGTTTCTGGTGGTTCGGGGATGATGAACTGAATGGCGATGTACAACGATATGCCGAAAAACAGGGCGTCAGCCAATATATTTCGTTCAAGGGATCAGTTGGAAACGTGAATGAATACTATTCCGCGGCCGATGTCTTTGTTCTTCCGTCATTATATGAGGGTTTGCCGGTATCTGGAGTGGAAGCGCAGACGGCAGGATTGCCTGTGTTGTTTTCGGATCAAATTACTCGTGAGACATCAATGAGTGTTTTAACAGATTTTCTTCCAATAGACGATGCGAACCTGTGGGCGGAAAAGATTCTTCTGGATAGGCATTATGATCGGTCAAACTATATTAGATCGGTCGTTTCAGATAGTTTCGATATACGTTGTTGTTCAAAACAGATGATTAAAGAGTATTCGATATCAATGTAGGTTTTATAATGATCCGAAATAGATATACATTCTTTGATATAATATTGTGTATTTCTTTTTTATTGAATTCCGTTTCGGTATATTCAAAAAGCAACTATTCACATAGACTAAACTATGCATCGCTATTCATAGCTGCTATGTGTTTACTGTTTGTGCTTCTTTCTAACATGAGCAAGGAGGTGTGGTCAAAAGCAATTTACATTGGTTTCATATGTATTGTTGTAGGGTGTTTACCGTTCTTTGTTTTGTATTTCGTGCAGCAGTCAGATATTTCTAAGCAAATTTTTCGTTTCGTATTGATTGTGCCGATCTGCTCTATGTATCTTTTTCTGCGATCGTTATATGGGATTAAAGTAGTCTTGAGGAATTTCGTAAATGCCTATATCATTTTGGTAATACCTGGCTTTATAATTTGGATATTGTATTCACTGGGTGTTGTATCGTCTAATATGTCATTAGACGTTTCTTGGGGTAGTTACACTACTGTAAATGGGGTTTATGGAATAGAGTGGTTCACTCAATATAGTGATATTAATCTCAGCATCGGAAAACTCTGGAAGTTCACATCTGTTTTTATCGAAGCGCCGGCCTTTGCAGCTTTTGCCGTATTGTTCGGATGTATTTCGATTTATCTCGCAGATTCTTCGTTGGTTGCTGTCTTAATAATAGTGATTAGTGGATTGTGCTCCTTTACGACAACCGCATATCTTGGTTTTGGATTATTGTTATTGCCCTTACTATATAAAGCTTTTTATAATAGCAAAACAAGAATATTGAAATTTTTATTCCTTGCGATTGGTGTATTATGCATTTTAGGGAGTTCGTTAGTTTTTGTTAAAATAATGTCAAATAAGATTGCGACTTTTTCCGGAGGAATTCATCTTCTTGACTTTCTTTCCGGTTTAAAGGCGTTTATTGATAATCCGATATTTGGTCATGGCGTTAATGATTATCGGGCATCTTGGCTTCAATTTGCTTCCGATCATCAAAGTGGTGTATCACAAACTAGTACCTTGATGTCAGTGCTATCCCAGGGAGGCTTACTATATCTTTTTCCATTTATATATCCGCTTTTTAATATGTATAAATCGGAAATGAAAATTTATAAGCCATTTGTTATATGTTTTTTAATACTGTTTTCAATTTGTATTGCTTTTGAGGATAGTTTTATTACGTATCTTCTTATATCATTCGGGTATATTGACATGACAAATAGATCTGGCGGTAAGTGTTCTCTACGGGAAAGGATATGAGATTGTCTTCTGTTGGCATCGTCACTTATCATGCTGCGTATAACTTTGGTTCCGTACTGCAGGCTCTAGGCACTCAGATTGCCTTTGAAAAGCATGGTTGTTCGGCATCCATTATTAACTATCGTCCTTCTGGTCAGCGAGCTTTTTATGAGACGCTATATCGTACGAATCATTCATTAAAAACGTTGATTAACGATCTATCCCTGATCTCAGTGAAATCGGATCGTCTTCTTCGTGCTGAACGATTTGAGCGTTTCATCAATCAGCAGCTCAATCTCACGGAATGTGTTGAAAAGGCTTCGGATTTGGGAAAATTCGCTGATTCTTTCGATATATACGTGAGCGGTAGTGATCAAATTCTGAATATTCATTCTAATGAATATTCGGGAAGCGACTGGGATGCCATGAAGCCTTACTTATTAGATTTCACAAATCGTCGCAAGGTAAGTTATGCTTCATCTCCTGCGAATATGACACGGGATGAGATCAAACACATTGTTCCCGACCTTCAAAAGTTCACGATGCTGTCTGCACGTGAACAAGATGCCGCCGAAATGATTGGCCAACTCGTGGGCAGGCCCTGCGCCAATGTACTTGACCCCACGTTGCTTGTCGGGGCTGATTCATGGCGTAGGATTGCGACACGTGCAGCGGATGAGATGAATCTTCCGAAAAAATATGCCTTGATATATTCGCTAAACGGCACGAAAACCGTTATGCAGCAGTATTCCCTATATCGCCGTGTCAGTGATATTCTTAATATGCCGGTTGTCTTGATTGCCCCGTTTGCGTGGTTCCCGACGAACAAGCATATTGTTGATGGGCGAGCCGCTGGGCCTGCGGAGTTCATCAATATCATCGATCACGCTATTGTGGTGATTACCGATTCTTATCATGGAACCTTATTCTCCATGAATCTGGGTATTCCTTTCCTGTCGATGAGCAACGGAAAAGGGTCGAGCACGCGAAAGGACCAGGTTCTGCATCGTATGCAGGCCAGTGAATCCATCGTCAAAGGGATAGAGGATGCTGTTCATTATCTCGAACGATCAGGTATCCCCTCAGTTCATGATATCACAAAACCTCTTGCGGGAGCTCGGCAATTCTCAAAAGATTACATTGCTCACACCTTTGACTTCTAGAATCGATTGTGCATAATGGCAAATCATAGGAAAAAGCCGAAAATACATTCGGTGAAGTTCAATGTTCTCATGAATATGCTTCTAACGACATCGCAGATGTTGTTTCCTTTAATCACCCTGCCGTACGTTTCTCGTATTCTTTCCACGTTTGGTACGGGTGCAGTTGCTTACGTGCAAAGCGTTGTGCTGTATTTTTCGATGGTCGCGCTCCTAGGCATACAGAACTATGGCATCAAGGTCTGTGCTATGGTACGCGATGATATAGTGGAATTATCGAAAGTCGTAAAGGAACTTTTGGTCATTTTGCTGGTGTCCACGAGCATTGTCTTTGCGGTTTATCTATTATCGATATTCCTCATTCCGACTTTCTCTCAACAGCGGACACTGTTCCTGATTTTCTCAGTTGGATTCTGGCTTTCTTCGTTCGGTGTGGAATGGTTCTACCAAGCCATTGAACAGTACGGTTACATTACTGTACGGAACATTGTATTCAAGTTTATTGGCCTTATTCTGATGTTCCTATTTGTCCACCAGAGCTCGGATTATATTGTGTACGGCATCACCGTGCTCGTTGCTGGCTACGGTATGAATATCCTCAATCTCCTGCGTCTGCGCAAACTCGTGGATTTCTCTATCAGGCAGCGTCTGGAATACAAAGAACATCTTAAGGCTATGTTCTGGTATTCAATTGCATCGATTTCGTCCGGCATGTATACCCAAACGGATATCGTGGCTCTCGGTTTTCTCGGTAACATCAATATGGTTGGTCTCTACCAACTTGTTGCGAAAATCAAGAATGTGCTCATCAAAGCCGTGAACTCCGTTGGCAATGTGATGTTGCCACGTATTTCTTACTACAAGGCCAATGGGGACAAGCAGGCAATTATTAATCTGATGGCCAAGAATGTCAACTTCATCGGTGTGGTATCTGGTGCTCTGATCGGTGGAACGGTTCTGTGTTCGGATTCCGTTGTACAACTTATGGGAGGCAAGGACTTCTCTGGATCAGTCGTGCCACTAATGCTCGCTGTTCCAGCTATATTATTCTCATCGCTCAATATCGCTTTGGGAAATGAACTGATTGCTGATTCGCGCGAAAGGGAATGGGCAATACTTAATGTTATTGGATTCACATGTTCGGTTGTATATGCTATCACATTTATTTATTTTTTTGGCGTTGCCGGAGCTGCAATATCGAATTCTCTAACCGAATTGACCGTACTTGTTTTGCGATGCTCGCGCGGCAAAGGATTTATGCGGCAAATTCTGCCACAAACCGATTACCACAAGATTGGTATCGTATCCGTTGTATCGGTATTTATCGCTTTACTGCTGAAATCACAACTTGCATTCACTCCCGGATTCATCTCTCTCATTGTGAACGGATGTTGTTTTATGGGAATATATTGCATCGGACTTGTTCTGGCGCATGAATTGTTTGTCGCCGAAATGATTCATTCTATTATCAAAAGGTAGGAGAATACTATGACTGGTCCCGATAAGTTGCTAACCATCTCGGTTGCTGCGTATAACGCTGAACCATACTTGGAACGATGCATATCCTCTGTCGTTTCCTGTCCGGATGCAGCACGTCTGTGTGAAATCATTATCGTAAATGATGGCTCCCACGATTCGACTTCGGATATTGCCCACCGTTTTCAAAGCCGGTATCCCCAAGCAGTACGCGTGATTGATAAGGAGAACGGAGGATATGGCTCCACCGTTAATGCCAGTCTGAAGCACGCAACAGGACGGTATTTCCGGCTCCTTGATGCGGATGATTGGGTGGATACTGAACATCTATCCGGCTTCTTGAGAGAATTGTGCGCTTGCGATGTGGATGTGGCTTTATCCCCGTACCTCGTATGTAATGATCAAACCAAGGAAGAAACCCCGGTAACACTGTCGGAATTGCATGCAGCTCAGGCGGGACGTTTTGAAGATCTCGATTTCTCTCGGACACATTTAACAATGCATGCGATGACTTTTCGGACCGATTTACTGAGACAGGCGGGAGTTCACCTTGATCACCATGTACTCTACACAGACTGCGAATTCATTACCCAGCCGCTTAGATTTGTTGACACATATCATATGTTGACAAATCCATTGTATTGCTATCGAGTGGGCCGAGAAGGTCAAAGCTGTGATTATCGACAGACTGTACGGCATAAGGATGATCTCAAAACCGTCATCAAAACCTTAACGCCGCTTTATGATGAGCAACTCCCCGGCAACAAATCGGAATTTCAATACTCACAGTTCCTTGGCCTCTACACTCAATTGTTCAATGCATGTTTTCTTCCCCGTGATGCTGCATGGGTGCAACTTAGAAAGCTATGCGAAGAGATGAAACCTCTTAATCCGAGAATGTGGGATAAATTCCTGCGGCATCGCGTCGATATTCGCATGGCGCTGTCCACGCATGGACTTACGTTTCCTCTTCTGTGTGTGCTTCAGCGTAAACGACTCAGCTATAGCGAGCGAAACCGACAAATGCAACCAGCATATTAATTTAAGGAGTATATAAAATATGCAAGCCATCAAGCATGCACATGAACGCAATGCGCGGATCGTGGTCTCATTGTTGAAACAGCATGGCGTGAAAAATATTATTGTTTCACCCGGCACCACGAACCTGCCGGTAGTTGTCTCTGTGCAGCATGACCCGTATTTTCATGTTTATTCATGCGTGGATGAACGTTCTGCAGCTTATATGGCATGTGGCATGGCAGCGACAACCGGGGAGCCTGTCGCGTTAAGCTGCACTGGAGCGACTGCTTCCCGCAACTATCTGCCCGGCCTCACTGAAGCGTATTACCGTAAGCTTCCGGTGATAGCCATCACCTCATTCAACGGGGATTGGAACATCGGTCAGCTTCTTCCGCAGACGCTCGATCGGCGTATCGTTCAGAACGATGTAGCGCTTGTCTCAGTGGACTTGCCGGTCATTAAGGACGAGACGGATGCCTTGTACTGCAATCGGCTCGTTAACCAAGCCATTCTGGAGTCCATACGTCACGGTGGCGGTCCCGTGCATATCAACTTGCCTACTGTCTATGACAACACCATGGATCCCGGCCCAGTTCCCGTAAGCAGGTGCATCCGACGTTACATGCCGTCCGACCCATTTCCAGAGATCGGCTCACATAGGAACATTGTGATTCATATCGGTGCTCACATCCGATTCTCGAAGGAAGCAGAACAGTCGATTTCGGATTTCGCTGACCGTTACGATGCAGTGGTGCTGTGTGATCATACTTCCAACTACCACGGTCATAACCGACTCCTCGGCACGCTGACCACAGACAACCTCCATTCCGGTTCGGCTCAATGGGACGCGCTGAAACCCGACCTAGTCATTTCGATGGGGGAAATCTCCGGTGACTATCCGACCACGAATTACCTCAAGGCCGTACATGCCGAGACCTGGCGTGTGTCCTTGGATGGGGAATTGCGCGACCGATTCGACGGATTGACCAAAGTTTTCGAGTGCGATACCGAGGAGTTTTTCAAGAGATACGCAGCTTTCGGTGAACAGAATGGCAATACACCAGTGAACCGTTATTTCGCTCAATGGGAACAATACGACGAGTCATTGAGACGATCTCTTCCCGATCTGCCATATTCGGGCAGATGGATAGCAGAGCAGACCGCTAAGCAGATTCCTGAGAAGTCGATTATGCATTTCGCAATCCTCAATGCGCTTCGCAGTTGGAACTACTTTGAGCTTAACCCTTCTATTCGTTGTTATTGCAATACGGGCGGCTTCGGCATCGATGGGGCACTGTCCACCACATTCGGATCGGCCTTGGCTGAACCCAACACTCTGCATTTCGTGGTTATAGGTGATCTTGCCTTCTTCTACGACATGAACTCGCTTGGCAACCGGGATATGATGGCGAACATCCGCATCCTTTTGGTCAACAATGGGATAGGCGATGAGATGCACATGCCCTATTCTCCCGGATTTCACCTCCATGGTGAAGAGCTTCCCTACGTGTGTGCGCAAGGCCATTATCGTGCACAAAACGCCTTCGACAGTCTGGCCAAAGCATGGTGTGAAGCCCTCGGGTTCAAGTACATGTCTGCCTCAAGCAAACAGGAATACCTCGAACGGCTCCCGGAATTCCTCACAACGCAATCCGACAGCCCCATTATTCTTGAATGCCACACCACCCCGGACGATGACTCCCAAGCCGGAGGGGCGTTACAACTTCTCGATCAGGATTATGTGAATAAGAAGAAGCTCAAGGACGCCATCAAAAATGTCGTTCCAGACAGCATGCTTCGCACTGCGAAGACTATCTTAAGTCGGAAATGACAAATATAGGTATACTGCTTGAAGATATCTGAAAGGATTGTTTCAACCGTGTGTAACCGACTTTTCCACCGGTCGTGAGGTTGGCGGAAAAGTCGGTGATGATTTATGCTGAATACCTCGCTGATTTCAACGCATATATAGTGCTTGAAGGAATTGACAAGATAATGGGTTGTTCTTGGAATTCCAAGGACAACCCATTGGACGTTTATGAGTCGGCAGCTATTATTGTCTGGCCACACAATTCGGTGTGACGTCGGCTATGGATTGGCCGCCGGTGACGGCGAGCGTGTCGCCGTCACCCCAGTAGCCGTATCGAACGCGGCCCTAGGGGCGTGCGGCTCGTGGTCGGCGACCGGTGCGCGGGACTGGTCGCCACGGTGGACTCGATGCCGCCGAAGGCGGGGTGTCGGCGGTGCATGGTGCACTTCTTGCGCGACGTGCTCTCCAAGGTGCCGCCGACCCACCGCGAATGGGCGTCGGCGGCCCTGAAGGCCGTGTTCGCCATGGAGTCCCGGGAATCCGCGTTGGACAAGGCCGGGACCGTCGCCGCGGAGATGGAGGCCAGGAGGCTGACGGCCGCCGCCAACCGCCTGCGGGAGGGGATCGGCGGGACCACGACCTGCCTGCTGCCCGGGTTCCCGGACGGGCGCCGCAGGCGCATCCGCACGAACGACATGATCGAACGGCTCAACCGCGAGATCGGGCGGCGCACGCGCGTCGTGGAAAGCTTCCCGGACGGGAACGGCGCGCTCATGCTCGTCCGCGCGCGCATCAGGTACGCCGCCGCGAACGAATGGTCCAACCGGCGTTACCTCGACATGTCCCGGCTCGATGACAACCTCGTGGAAGCGAACTGATAACCGTGCCATGGACGGGCGAAATCACATTTGTGCATACTTTCGGGCACTACCACCGAACATCCTCATCCCATGTCGTTCGTCGCGTCCGAGCATTGGAAGCCGACGAGGAAAGGGGGTTAAGTAAAGAAAAGTGTGTCTTAAATCCAGGGTGGGGCTTACTCCCGTCTTGCGTGTTGGGGTGTGATTAACGTTTTCGTCGTTAATTCGTCCGGGTGCTTGACTTTTCGTGTTGACTTGTTCCATGAGCAGGAACAAGTCCTCGAGGGCGAGGAAGAGGAAGCCGGCCGGGAACGACGGGCCCATGCCCGGCACCATGACGGCCGTGCAGGAACCGACCGACGGCGTCGACGCCTACGAGAGCGGGTTCGGGATCAGAAAGGGATGGGCCGGGCGATCAACCTGACCATGACACGCGGGAATAGACACACTTTTCTTTACTTAACCCGGTTATGCCGCATAGCGCGGGAGCCGGCCCCCATGATGCACAGGGAATCCGGCTCCTACTTCCATTTCCTCCTCAGAGGTTGGCTTACTGGTAAGTATATACCATTCGGCTGACGGCCTCCCATTACCCGATGTCTATTTAGAAGTGCAACACCCTTGTTGGTCCTGTAATTCTAACAGTTCGTCGGCGAACGCCTCGGCGGGCGTGCGGTAGCCGAGCACGCGCATGGGGCGGTTGTTGATCTCG
>OIEU01000908.1_pt1 | contig 10720 bp, 10 predicted proteins | sample 1581831 | NCBI WGS metagenome assembly OIEU01 (sample SAMN03281007, study PRJEB24777) | human gut metagenome | isolation source: fecal sample PR166 from 1 month old female Malay infant, vaginally...
CTTTTTGTTTCACAACTCGTGAAACTTTTTAGACGTATTGTAGTTCTTTTTCATCTTGGTAGGCGCGATCAATTAAGCCGCCCCCTAAGCATTCCATCCCATCATAAAAAACAACAGCTTGACCTGGAGTGACTGCGCGCGCTGGTTCCTTAAACGTAACGGTTGCTTTTGTGCCATCTTCAGATAAGGAAACATGCACTGGAATATCTGCTTGACGATAACGGAATTTAGCCGTACAGTCAAACTCTTTTGGCATTGGTGTATCAACAGTAAAATGAACCTCACTAGCTTCTAAATGTGTTGCATATAGTTTTTCATGGTGAAATCCTTGTCCCACGTATAATGTATTGGTAGTTAAATCTTTCCCAATTACAAACCATGGTTCTTGTGTTTTACCGCCGCCACCAATTCCTAAGCCTTGGCGTTGACCGATAGTATAATACATCAGACCATCATGTTGTCCTTTGATTTCGCCATCTTCTGTCACCATGTTGCCTTTTTTAGCTGGTAAATAATTACTCAAAAATTCTTTGAAATTCTTTTCACCAATAAAACAAACGCCCGTTGAGTCTTTTTTCTTGGCTGTGGCTAATCCAGCACGTTCAGCAATTGCACGAACTTCTGATTTTTCCATGCCACCCAATGGAAACATTGTTTTTGCCAATTGGGCTTGTGATAATTGGCTTAAAAAATAAGTTTGGTCTTTATTATTGTCAATTCCACGTAACATATGCACTACGCCATTTTCATCCGTTTCTACTTGCGCATAGTGGCCAGTTGCAACATAGTCAGCGCCTAGTTGCATAGCATAATCTAGGAATGCTTTAAATTTAATTTCTTTATTACACATGACATCTGGATTTGGTGTCCGTCCTAACCGATATTCTGCTAAAAAATATTCAAACACACGGTCCCAATATTCTTTTTCAAAATTGACCGAATAATACGGAATCCCAATTTGATCCGCTACTTTTGCGACATCTTTATAATCCTCAGTTGCGGTACAGACACCATTTTCGTCTGTATCGTCCCAATTTTTCATAAAGATCCCAATTACATCATAGCCTTGCTCTTTTAAAAGCAACGCTGTGACAGATGAATCGACACCGCCACTCATGCCTACCACGACACGCGTTTTGCTGTTATCTGCCATTTTATCACCATCATTTCAATTAGATTCTGAAATCATCCACGATTTGAAGGTCGTAACTTTTCAGTGCTTTTCATTATACTATTTTTTTGAAATAAGTAAAGCAAGCCGGGCGTATAATGAGAAAACACTTGGAACAAAGATACAGCCAACAAGCTATTGCTTTCAAATAAACAGAAAACCTGAAGGAACAAGCTACTTTCACTTGTTTCTTCAGGTTTCTCTAAATTATTCTACTTTCTCTAATACACCACGGCTAATTAAGCCATCCATTAAGAAAAAGTATTTTTCTTTACTCATTTCATGTTGTTCATTCTTGAAAATATTCATTGGTTTTAAACCATTTGCCGTTGTAATGGACATTTTCAACTCTTTTAGATCAGCAGTGATCGTAATTTTCAATTTGAAGCCTTCATTTCTCTGAGGCGTTGGATCTAAGGAACGAATCAATTGAAAGTTCCCTGATTTTGTTTCAGTAAAGCCGTTATCTTTTAATGTATAGCGTTTTGCACTAGGATGTACTTTGTAAAAAACTGTTGAGCCTTCAACAGCAGCCGTTGTTGTAAATGCCATGGTTTCCACCTCGTTATTTTCATTGTTATCTTCATTATAGCGAAAACCTGTAGCTGCCGCAATCAGATTATTTTTTCAATTGTTGAATCACTGCAACTAGCACTTCAGAAAAAGTCGCAATTTCTTCTGGTGTGTTCCCGTAGCCAAAACTAATCCGGATTGATTCTTTAATAGCTGAGGAATTTTCTCCATACATCGCTGTCAACACGTGCGAAGGATCCACAGTTCCCGCTGTACAAGCCGAGCCTGTTGAAATCGCAATACCTCTTAAGTCCAAATGCATTAAGAGCAAATCACTGGGAATTCCTTTTAAATGAAGATTTAAGACATGCGCTAAACGATTCGTTGGTTCACCATTAATTGAAAAATCAATATTGGCTTCTTCTAACGCTTTTAAAATAATCGTTTGAAAACTTTGATAGGCTGTTTTTCTTGCTTGCTTTTCTGCAGAAGTTAGTAATGAAACGGCAGTACCCATGCCAATAATTCCAGCTAAGTTTTCCGTGCCCGCACGTCGTTTTTCTTCTTGTTCCCCACCATGTAAAAGAGGTGGTAATTGGATTGCATCGCTTTTAAATAAAAAACCTACGCCTTTTGGACCATTGATTTTATGAGCGGAAATACTTAATAAGTCGATCCCTAATTCATGAGGTAAAATGACTTCACTTCCATAAGCTTGGACGGCATCTGTATGAAAAATCGCCGAATGATTTTTAAGAATTGCACCAACTTCAGCAATCGGTAATCGATTTCCAATTTCATTATTGCCATACATCATTGAAACCAAGATCGTTTCTTCGCGTAAAGACTTTTTGAATTGATCCATTGAAATCTGACCATTTTCATTCACAGGTAAGTAAGTCACTTCAAAGCCTAACGTTTCTAAGTATTCCATCGTTCGTAACACAGCGGGATGTTCAATTGCCGTAGTAATAATATGTTTTCCTTCCTTTTGACGAGAAAAAGCAACTGCCAAGATGGCTGTGTTATCCCCTTCTGTGCCACCACTATTAAAAATAATTTCGTGGGGTTTGGCTTGTACGCTCTCGGCAATCGTTTGACGCACTTCTTCCAGAAGACCGTGTGCCTTTCGTCCAAACTGATGAATACTTGATGGATTGCCAAAAGTCGTTTGCATATTTTCAGTCATCGCTTGAATGACCGTTGGATGAAGCGGTGTTGTTGCCGCATGATCTAAATAAATGGGTTCCAAATGACTCGTCCCTTTCCTTATGTTCTGGCGTTATTCTAGCATAAAAAGCTTAAAACACAAAATCAGAATACTTTCTCTTCTATTTATAAAAGAGATAAGAAAAATAGACCCAACACTATTAAAGTTGTTAGACCTATTTCTAGTTTAAGGAATCACTTATTCTCCTTTTGGTTCTAAACGGAATAATGGACTCATTGGTTTATTTTCATGAATACGAAGTAACGCTTCCCCCATTAACTCAGCGCAAGAAATAATATTCAAGGTTGCTGGTTGGCGGTCTGCTGTCGTATAAACAGAGTCAGTAATACTAATTTCCTTAATTGGCGCATTTTCTAAGGTTGCTTTTGCGCCTTCTGATAACAAACCATGCGAGGCGCAAGCATACACTTCTTGCGCACCATTTTTCATTAAAACTTCCGCCGCTGTGGCTAACGTTTGACCAGTATTCAAAATGTCATCAACAAGAATACATTTTTTCCCAGCGACATTCCCAATAACGTAACCTTCTTGGCGCACCCCATCAATCTCTTCATGGTCGACAATTGCTAAGGTCGCATCTAAGTACTCCGATAAACTACGTGCGCGTTGAACGCCACTGTTTTTAGGCGAAACAATCACAATTTCTTCCCCTACTAATGCTTGTTGACGATAATAATGAGCAAACAAAGGCATTGTAAATAAATTATCTACTGGGATATCAAAAAATCCTTGGACTTGAACAGTATGCAAGTCTAATGTCAACAAACGTGTTGCGCCTGCCTCTACCAACATATTAGCAACTAATTTCGCAGTAATGGGTTCTCTTGGTTTCGCTGTGCGGTCTTGGCGAGCATAACCATAGTAAGGCAAAATAACATTAATTGTTTTTGCGCTAGCACGTTTTAATGCATCAATTAAAATAAGCAATTCCATCAAATGATCATTTACAGGGGCATTCGTTGCTTGGATGATGTAGACATGATCGCCACGAATACTTTCTTCAATATTAATTTGAATTTCGCCATCACTAAATTGGCGCACGGTGCTTTTTCCTAATTCTGTTCCTACTGATGCTGCGATTTTTTCAGCAAGTGGTCGATTTGCATTTAAACTGAAGATGCGTAAGGTGTCATCTTGATAGTTTTCGGTCATGATATCCTCCGTCAATATAAAATAATAGTCGTTTTCATTCATATTCTACCATTTTTTGTCATAAAAATCATGGGATCCTCCTTAATTTATTGAAAGAAACGGTTTTCTTTGTGAAAAAAGCGCTTGTATTTAGGTGCGCCTAAAAATTATTTGCATTTTCTTAAACTATCCCTTATACTGATTTTAAGGCAAACCTAAAAAGGAGGAATTTCATGAGAAAAAGCTTTAACTTAGCTGTTCAAGCGTTAACCGTTCAATATCAAGGACGGACCGCTTTAAATAATATCCACGTTACTATTCCCTCCGGTAAAATTACTGGAATTATCGGACCAAATGGTGCTGGAAAGTCAACATTTATTAAAGGGTTATTAGGCTTGATTAAAACAAAGGAACGTGATGTTTTGTTAAATAATCAAGCGATTGACCAACAAAAAACAACCATTGCCTATGTAGAACAACGTAGCGCCTTGGATCTTAGTTTCCCAATTAGCGTTTTTGAAACGGTCTTGCTAGGAACCTATCCAAACTTGGGACTATTAAAACGCCCAGGAAAGAAAGAAAAGCAAGCAGCCATGGCTGCATTAAAAATGGTGCAATTAGAAGACTATGCGCAACGCCAGATTGGCGAACTTTCTGGTGGCCAATTACAACGTGTGTTTATCGCCCGTGTTTTGGCCCAAGGTGCTGAGGTGATTTTTTTAGATGAACCTTTCGTCGGCATTGATATGTCTAGTGAAAAAGTGATTATGGATATTCTCAAATCATTAAAAAGTCAAGGTAAAATGATTATCATTGTTCACCATGATTTGCACAAAGTATCCCACTATTTTGATGAATTAATCGTTTTGAAAAACCGGCTAATTGCTGCGGGTCCTGTTGAACAAACGTTTACTGCAGAAACGCTCCAAGAAGCATACGGTGATTTGTTAGGTGATTTATTAATACAGGGGGTTGCAAAATGATTGCTGCATTTATTGATGGTTTATTCCGTTATCAATTTTTACAAAATGCCCTTTTGACGTCTGTAATTGTCGGACTCATTTCAGGGGTAATTGGTTCATTCATTATTTTACGTGGGATGTCTTTGATGGGTGATGCGATTTCCCATGCTGTTTTACCAGGGGTCGCTGTTTCTTATATGTTTGGTTTCAATTATATTTTTGGCGCTTCTATTTTTGGCTTACTAGCTGCATTATCGATCGGCTTTATTACCCAAAAAAGTCCACTAAAAAATGATACTGCCATTGGTGTTGTCTTTAGTTCTTTTTTTGCTTTAGGGATTATTTTTATCTCTTTTGCAAAAAGTTCCACCGATTTATATCATATTCTGTTTGGAAATGTATTAGCGGTCGCAGATACCGATATTTTAATTACTTGTGTCGTCGGCGTGATTGTTTTGATTTTTGTGGCATTGTTTTATAAAGAGTTGCAACTCACTTCTTTTGATCCCACAATGGCTCAGGCTTATGGTTTAAATATTCAATTTTTCCACTATGCATTGATGTTTTTACTAACACTAGTCGCTGTTTCTTCTTTACAAACCGTCGGAACTATTTTAGTCATTGCCATGCTGATTACGCCAGCGGCAACAGCTTATCTATTAACAAATCACTTACCGACAATGATTGGCTTAGCCTCTACTTTTGGGATTTTAAGTTCAGTGATTGGCCTATTCTTTAGTTATTCTTATAACTTAGCTTCTGGTGCGACGATTGTTTTAACCGCCGCCTTATTCTTTTTATTGGCTTTCTTTTTCTCACCAAAGAAAGGCCTAGTATTTGTAAACCGTGAGAAAGAAATGGAGGAATCAACGAATGAAAAAATTTAGTTTATTTTTTTTAACACTTTTAGCAGGGTTAACGTTAGCTGCTTGCGGGAATCAAGCCGCTGAAAAGAAAGAAAAATTAGCAATTGTGACAACGAACTCGATCTTATCCGATTTAGTGAAAAATGTTGGGCAAGACAAAATTGAACTGCATAGTATTGTGCCAATTGGGACAGACCCTCACGAATATGAACCGTTACCAGAAGACATTGCGAAAGCTTCTGAAGCGGACATTTTATTCTTTAACGGCTTGAACTTAGAAACAGGCGGAAATGGCTGGTTTAACAAATTAATGAAAACGGCCAAAAAAGTTGAGAATAAAGATTACTTTTCTACAAGCAAAAATGTTACGCCACAATATTTAACAAGTGCCGGTCAAGAACAAACAGAAGATCCGCATGCTTGGTTAGACATTGAAAATGGCATTAAATATGTAGAAAACATTCGTGACGTGTTAGTAGAAAAAGATCCAAAAAATAAAGATTTCTATACAGAAAACGCGAAAAATTATACCGAAAAACTTAGCAAACTACATGAGGAAGCCAAAGCTAAATTTGCTGATATTCCTGATGATAAAAAATTATTAGTTACAAGTGAAGGTGCCTTTAAATATTTCTCCAAAGCTTATGATTTAAATGCCGCTTATATTTGGGAAATTAACACAGAAAGTCAAGGAACACCTGAACAAATGACCACGATTATTGATACCATTAAGAAATCAAAAGCACCTGTGTTATTTGTTGAAACCAGTGTCGATAAACGTAGTATGGAACGGGTCTCAAAAGAAGTGAAACGACCAATTTACGATACACTTTTCACAGACTCTCTTGCCAAAGAAGGAACAGAAGGCGATACGTACTACAGCATGATGAACTGGAATTTAACAAAAATCCATGATGGCTTAATGAGTAAATAAATAATAAAGAAGAAAGAACCAAGTTGACTCCCCCTCAACTTGGTTCTTTCTTCTTTATTTAACTAATTCCTCAATATCAATTACTCGATCCACAATTTCCTCATAAAAATCTGCTTCATGGGAAACCAGAAAAACCGTTCCTGGGTAAACGTGAATTGCTTCTTGTAAACTTTTTTTGGCCGCTTCATCAATATGATTGGTTGGCTCATCTAAAAATAACAAATTACTAGTTTGCATCATTAGTTCCGCTAGTTTTACTTTTGTTTGCTCACCACCACTTAACAGGGCTAACGACTGCATTGCTAACTTATCTGGTAAACCTGCTCTAGCCAAATGACTTCTTCGCTCTTTAATCGTTGTATCTGGAAAACGATCTGATAAATAGTCTAGCGGCGTTAACTGCTCATTAGGCCACGCCAAGTCTTGGGTAAAATAAGCAATTTTTGTATTCAGCGGATAATGAAATTCTCCATCTAATGAAGGAATCACTTTCGTCAACGTTTTAATTAATGTTGATTTGCCAATCCCATTAAAGCCTTTCAATGCGACTTTTTCACCGACATGAACCATTAAATCTAACGGTTCTAACAAAGGTTCCCGATAGCCGACAACTAACTTCTGGGTCGTTAGTGCTTGCGTTGCAACTAACCCTTGATAAGGAAATTCAATCGCTGGCTTAGTCAAGGAACCTGGCGGAGTCAATCGTTCCAACCGGTCCAATTGTTTTTGTCGACTTTTAGCCATCGTTGCTCGATTTCCAGCTTTGTATTTACGAATATAGGCTTCCATTTTTTCAATTTTTTCTTGTTGGGCCTGATACTGTTTCAAATAGGTTTGTTTATTCTGCTCTTTTTGTGCAAAAGATTTTTCTACATTTCCAGTATATTTGGTTAACTTGCCAAACTCAATGTCTGCGATGCAATTCGTCACTTCATTTAAAAATTGATAATCATGGGAGACTAATAGAAAGCTTCCTTCAAAATTATTCAGATAGCGAACAAGCCATTGAATATGTGTATCATCTAAATAGTTGGTGGGTTCATCTAAAAGTAACACATCAGGGGCCTCTAACAATAATTTTGCTAAAATCACTTTTGAACGTTGACCACCGCTTAGCTCCCCTAACTTTTTATCCAAACCAATTGCTTGTAGTCCTAACCCATTGGCTAAATCCTGAATAATCGTGTCGATTTGGTAAAAATTACTTTCATCTAAATCTGTTTGTAACTTGCCTGCTTGTTCTAAAAGTTTTTCCGAAGCCGTTTGACTGTATTCTTCATAAAGTTTTGTCAGTTTCGCTTCTTTATCAAAAAGTTCTTGAAAGGCTTGTTTCAAAAAATCAACCATCGTTAGTGATTGTTCTACAGAAACGTGCTGATCCAAGTACCCAATCTTGCAATTTTTTTGCCACTGAATCGTTCCTTCGTCTGGCAATACTTCCCCCGTTAAAATTTTAATTAAGGTGGATTTGCCGACACCATTTTGGCCAGTTAAGCCTAAATGATCCCCTTTATTCACTTGCAATGAAGCCTCTTCATACAAGACCTTTTCGCCAAATCGATGCGTTAAATGTTCAATAGTTAAAATACTCATTTTCGTCACTTCTTTCTTGTTAACTGATTATTTTGGGACAACAAAAAAAGAACCACGTCTGCACGTCGTCCATCCTGACAGAAATCCCGACAACCGCTTGTACGTACACTCAAATAAGACTAGCTTTTCTAGTCAAAAAATGTGCTATCAAGCGATGAAGAAATTAATTGCTCGGCTCCACAACAGTGCTTCATCTGTTCTTAAACTATCGGGAGCTACTTTTCTTGTTAATTTATCAGTTAAAACAAAAAACATGTGAATCACCTTTCTTATGCTTGTATTCTACCATAGTATGACAAGAAAGCAAGCCACGTTGGTTTATAACGAAAGGAGCCCACAAACAATCATTTTGTCGGCTCCCTATCCCTATTATTCTGATAAATAGTTTAATGCATAGCGTACGTGGTACTCTGCTGCTAAAAGTAAGGCACGTTCATCAATATCAAATTGTTCATGATGGTGTCCAAAATGAGTAGCAGGATTTTCAGGGTTTCGTGAACCGACCCGTCCATAGATACCAGGAATTACCGCTAAGTAATCAGCAAAATCATCCGCCCCTAAACTTTTAGGATGATCGGTCACAACATTTTCAAAACCAACAATTTCACTGGCTACCTGCTGTGCACGGTTGGTTGCTTGTTCTTCATTAATTAATGGATTCGCTGCCGCATAAACAGAAAAATCAGCAATTTCTGTGCGATGAGACTGGGCAATTTCATGGGCAATTTCTTCGACTCGTTGTAAAACAAATTGGCGCGTTTCCTGACTAAATGTTCGAACAGTACCTTCAATGGTTGCCTGGTTTGCTACAATATTATAGCGTGTTCCTGCTTGTAAAACGCCAATTCCTACTACGACAGAATCTAAAGGATCAATCTCGCGAGCTACAATTTTTTGTAATTCCACAACGATACTGGCCGCTGCTAAAACAGCATCCCGGCCATTCTGTGGTTGGGCGACGTGACTACTTTGACCACTGACTTCAATTTTAAAAATATCACAAGAGGCGTTGGTGGCGCCTTTGGTAGCGACTAATTTTCCGACCGGCACACTGGAATCTAAATGAATCCCAAACACTTGGTCGATTGCTTCTAAATAATTTCCTTCCACAAATTGTCGAGCGCCTGCACCAATTTCTTCAGCTGGCTGGAAGGCCAGTTTAATCGTTCCTGAAAAGGTATCCTGATGTTTTTTGAGCACTTTAGCTGCACCTAGCAATGCTGCCGCATGACCATCGTGTCCACAAGCATGATTGAGTCCTGGATTTTTAGAAGCATAGGCAGCGCCTGTTGCATCTGGCAATTCCAACGCATCAATATCTGCACGTAACAAAATCGTTTTGCCAGCGCCAAGACTTCCTTCAATGGTTGCTAAAACACCCGTTTCCCCTACTTCTACAAAAGGAATAGCTAAGGCTAGTAGTTCTTCTTTAATTCGCTTAATCGTTTCATATTCTTTTAAACTTGCTTCAGGGTATTGATGAAAATGACGTCTTAAATGGATTATCCATTCCTTTTCTGTAGCAATAGCTTCTTGGATTGTTTGAATCGTTGTTGTACTCATTATAAATGCCTCCTTTATTTTTTACCAAATGTTTCCCAGGCTGGAACATTGGCGCCTTTTGATGTTTCTGCAATGACCTTTTTCGTTTCTTCTTGTTGATATTCTTCTACAACTTTTTGATAAAGTTTATTCTCTTGATCTTCTTCTCGAGCCACGACAATGTTCACATAAGGTTTCGCTTTTTCGTTTACAGGTTCTAAGAAAATAGCATCTTTATCTGGTGTATACCCAGCATCGACAGCCATGCCGCTATTAATCACTGAAGCATCGACATCTTGTAAAGCGCGCGCTGTTTGCGTAGCATCTAATTCAGTTATTTTCAATTGGCGTTTATTTTCAGTAATATCACTGACAGTCGGTAGTTGCTGTTTCGCAGGATCAACTTTTATCAGTCCTGCAGTTTGTAATAAAATTAACGCCCGCCCACCATTCGTTGGGTCATTAGGAATAGCAATTTCTCCGCCGTCTTTAATTTTCGTGATATCTTTCAATTTATTAGCGTAAATTCCCAATGGTGCATTGACTGTATTGCCAATTGATACTAATTTCGTCCCATGTTCTTTATTGTAATTGTCTAAAAAGATTTGATGCTGAAAGGCATTTAAATCAATTTCTTTTTCTGCTAATGCTGCATTTGGTTGCGTATAGTCTGTAAATTCTACCAATTGTAGATCAATATTTTTCTTTTTCAAACGGTCTTTGACCGATTCCCATTCATCATTTTTTGTTCCTACAACCCCTAGTTTAACGGTTTCT
>OIEU01000911.1_pt1 | contig 10678 bp, 8 predicted proteins | sample 1581831 | NCBI WGS metagenome assembly OIEU01 (sample SAMN03281007, study PRJEB24777) | human gut metagenome | isolation source: fecal sample PR166 from 1 month old female Malay infant, vaginally...
TCAAGAAGGATATCGAGCAGTACACCACCACCTATGATGTGCACTTGCTTGACCTCAACGACACCGACAAGATCGCCGGCGTCGTCGAAGCAACATACAAGAAGTACGGCCATATCGATGGCATTGTGAATAACGCCGGAAAGAACGACAACAAGGATCTCGAGACCACTACTTGGCGTGAGTTCGAGGAATCGCTTCACGGCAACCTGACTCACTATTACGAGCTGGTCCACGCGGCCGTGCCGTATCTCAAGGAAAGCCGCGGATCCATCGTGAACATCTCGTCCAAGACCGCGCTTACCGGCCAAGGCAAGACCAGCGCCTATGCGGCCGCCAAGGGCGCGATCCTGGGCCTGACCCGTGAATGGGCCGCCGCATTGGTGCACGATAGCGTGCGTGTCAACGCCATAGTCGTCTCCGAGTGCTGGACCCCGCTCTATGCCGATTGGATCAAGACCTTTGGCGATGAAGCGGCCCAGCAGGCGCGCCTGTCGGTGATCACCGACAAGATTCCGCTGGAACATCGTATGACCACCACCGAAGAGATCGGTAATGAAGCGGCATTCCTGCTCTCCGACCGCTCCAGCCACACCACCGGTCAGTGGGTGTACGTCGATGGCGGCTATGTCCACCTTGACCGTGCGCTGAGCTGACAAGCAGCCCTTTCCCGAATATTCGCGCGGCAATTCCGGAGCTTTGATCATTGCTCCATCCGTACGCCGTATCCGCGTATGCCGCCCGTATCACCCGCGCCCTGGGTCATCCGTTTACCAACATGGCCCAGGGTGGTCCACTTCTCGCTAGGCAATATCGGGGAAACTCGTATCACTAAGGAGTCAATGATGACATCCAAAAACACAACCGGTTCCAAGGCGACCATCGCCATTGTGCTGGTGACCTCACTGTTCTTTATCTGGGGTTTGACCATGAACCTCGTGAACGCGTTGAACTCGCCGTTCGCAAACTACATAGAACTCAGCAGCGCCGAAGCGTCATTACTGCAGGTGGCCTATTACGGCGCATACTTCGTCATGGCCATTCCGGCCGGCTTGATCGCCAAGCGTTTCGGTTATAAGGGCGGCGTCATCTCCGGTCTGCTCCTGTTCGCTCTGGGCGCGTTCATGGTGATCCCTGCCACCAGCATGGCCAGCTACGGCCTGTTCCTGTTCGCCATGTTCGTTATCGCGCTCGGCGCGGCATCGCTGGAGACCAACTGCAATCCGTATATCACCAAGCTGGGTGATGAAAAGGGCGAATCATTCCGTATCAACATGGCGCAGAGTTTCAACGGCGTCGGCAACATCGTTGGCCCGCTGATTCTTGGCCAGATTCTCGGCACCACCGTCGCATCAGGCGAGTCCGGCTTCGACGCCGCTAAGACGCAGTTCCTGAATGATACCCGCACGATATACATTGTGATCGGCGTTGTGCTGGTCGTGGTGCTCGCCGTGTTCGCGCTGTTCAAGCTGCCCACGCCTCCGGGAGACGAAGAGGAGGCCGCGGGCGGCGCCTCCTCCGAGAACAGCTCCTTCTTCGGCCTGCTCAAGCGCCCGCACTTCGCATTGGGCGTGCTTGCCGAGTTCATTTTCATCGGCCTGCAAGTGGCCGGCATGGCGGTCTTCTCCGCCTACGCGCTCAAGCACTGGGGCGCGGGCATCACAGCCGGCACCGCAGCGATGATGCTTTCTGTGCTTTCCCTGCTGTTCACCATCGGACGCTTCGCCACCACCCCATTGATGGCCAAATTCGATCCCGCGAAGATTCTTGGCGTATACATGACCATTTCAGCCGTGCTGATGTTCGTGGTATTCCTTGGCCTGGGCAAGGTCTCCGTCATCGCGTTCATGGTGGCGTATCTGTTCATTTCCATCGGATACCCGACCATATTCTCCCTGACGCTGAAAGGTATCAAGGGTTCCGCGGCGAAGACCGGTTCCTCGGCTTTGGTGATGAGCATTGTGGGCGCCGCGTTGATTCCGCTGCTGCTCGGTGTGATTCAGGATGCGGCAGGCATCGAGATTGCCATCCTGGTGATGGTCCCGGGCTTCCTGTTCGTGGCATGGTACGCATTCCGGGGTTCCAAGATCGGTCTGAAGGAGGCCTGACATGACACTCAACGTAATCGATTCCCACTTCCATATCTGGGATCCGGATGCGCAGGATTTGCCATGGCTGGCAGGATTGCCCTCGCTGCAACACAAGTACACGATTGAAGACCTAGCCGCACAGTACGCCAAGTTTGGCGTGAACTTCCTCGGCGGCGTATATGTGGAGGTCGACGCGGCCGATCACGAGCTCGAGGACCGGTTGTTGTACGAGAATGCCAGCCCTCTGATCCTGAAGCGCATGCTGCAGGGGCGGGTAAGCCCATGGATGCGTGTTCCGATCAACGCCGATGGCATCAGGGAGCCGCTGCATGTGGATTCCGAGCCACGGGGCCGAGCCCTCGAACCCGAATTCATCGCCGGCCTACGTGTGATGGCCGTCAAGGGAATGCCTTTTGAGCTGTGCAACCGGGGCCCGGAGTTGGGCGACATGGACAAGGCGTTCTCGCAGGTTCCTGAAGTGACGGTCATCATCGATCATCTCGGCAACGTGCCCGGGCTTGATGAGGAATCGTGCGCCGCGCTCGCAGCGTTGGCCGAACTGCCGAATTCGTATATCAAGGTTTCCGGCGACAACCCGGTGGACCCGGACATCGTGAAATACGTGCGGGACACATTCGGCCCGAAGAAGGTGCTGTACAGCTCCAACTGGCCGGTCGTGGAACTCAACTCGACCTTTGCCACGCACTTCCAACTCATGCTGGACATGTTCGGCGAGGACGAGGACTTCTTCGAAAACAACGCCCGCCGCGCTTACAACATCGACTAAACCCAAGCCCCCTCTGATGAGGGGGCTATCGTCCGCAGGACGACTGGGGGAGAGGCCGCAAACCCGGTGCCGCTTGTGCGGCACCCCTATTCCGTAACGAAAGGAACAATCATGACAAGCAGCGCCGAATTCTCGGGCATCATCTGCCCATCCATCACCATCACCAAGGACGACGGTGACATCGACTATGAACGTTGGGGGCAGCATCTCGATCATCTGATCGAGGCCGGTATCAACGGCGTGCTGGTGTTTGGCAGCATCGGCGAGTTCTATGCCTTCCCTCTGGACGTCAAGAAGCAGGCGGTCGACTTCGTGGCCAAGCATGTCGCCGGGCGCATCAAGGTGTTCGCGGGCGTGGGCGATACCAACTTGAACAATGTGATCGACTTCGCGCGGGCAGTCGAAGCAAGTGGAGTGGATGCGCTCGTGGTCGTTTCGCCGTATTACTTCGGCCCTACTGCGGGAGGCGCGAAGGCGTACTTCGGCGCGGTCGCTGAAGCGACGAATCTTCCGGTGATCCTCTATAATTTCCCACCGCGCACCGGCAGCGACTTGACCCCGGAGCTCGTGGCCGAGCTTGCCGCCGCGCACCCGAACATCGTCGGCATCAAGGACACGGTCGACACAATCAGCCACACCCGCAAGGTGATTCGCGCGGTCAAGGCCGTGAATCCACGGTTTGCGGTGTTCTCCGGTTTCGACGAGTACTATCTCGTCAACCGCGTCTCCGGCGGTGATGGCGTGATCTGCGGCATGACCAATGTGGAGCCGGAGACCTTCGTTACGCTGCACCATGCATATGAGGCCGGCGACTATGGCACCGCAATTGAGGCCGCCGAACGCATCAGCCACCTGATGGCGCTGTACGATCAGACCGACCTGTTCATCTCCGCCATCAAGGGTGCGGTCAAGGCCAAGGGACTGAACATTTCCACCCTGATCCGTGAGCCAGCGGTGCAACTCACTGCTCAGCAGTATGAGGCGATTAAGGCGATTCTCAAGTAGCGTATATCTCAGGCTTCCGCGGAATCCTACGGTGGATTTCGCGGAAGTTTTTTTACTGTGATTACAGTTGCCGGCTCAGCTCAGCAGCGCCGCGATGATCGCGATAAACACCGGGCTGGTCATGGTACTCATGAGAATGCCATCGCGCGCGAAAGTGAGGCCCACGTTGTAACGAGCCGCGTAGTTGTAGACGTTCTGGCCGGTGGGCAGGGCGGCGAGCACCACGCAGGCATACAGCTCGGAACCGCGGAAGCCCATCACGAAGTAGGCGAGCAGGAACGCGATGATCGGCATGATCACGTTCTTGAGCACCGCTACGGTGAAGACGGCCGGACGATCGCCCTTCTGCTGCAACGGCTTGGTGCCGTGCAAGGACATGCCGAACGCCATCAGAATCATCGGCACCGCAGAGTCTCCGATCATGTCAATCGGGTCGAAGATGAACTTCGGCACCGGGAACCAGCCGATCTTTGCGGAGATGGCAGAGACCACGATGCCCAGCAGCGAGCCGATAAGCAGCGGCTGATGCAGCGGTTGCTTGGCGATCTCCTTGACGGAGACCTTGCCCTTGGTGGTCACATCAAGCACAGTCAGGCCCACCGGCGTGAAGATGGCCTGCTGCATAACCAGAATCGGTGCCACTAGCGCCGGGTTGCCCAGAATATAGGTGGCAATCGGCAAACCGATGTTGTTGGAGTTCAGATACAGCGAGTTCAATGCGCCGATGGTGGCATCCGGGGCGTTCAGGTGGAAGAACATCTGATTGAGCACCAGGAACGCCACGCCCACTAGCACCGCAGAGAAGAACGCCACGATGATTGATGGATGGAAGATGTCGAAAATCGGTTCCTTGGACAGAATCGCAAACATCAGGCACGGGCTGGACACAAAGAAAGAGAAGCGGTTCAGCACCATCTGAGCGGACGGGCCTCCGATGCGCATTCGAGCGGCGACATATCCCACCGCAATCACGATGCCGATAACGCAGAAGCCTTGCATGGCGCTGATGAGACCTGGCATGTTCCTCCCTTTCGCCACCCTAGTGTGACACATAAATATGTATTCGGCGACAAAATCTCATGTAGTGGGTGAACTGTGCGCTTTGTCACGCGGTACTCTGTACTCATGACGCTTGAATTGAACCGCAACGATTCCACTGCTGAGCAGTTGAACAGCCTGCTCACCCAGATTATGGAGAACTTTTCTGTCTCCGATCATGAAGGCCCGCTCGCCGATGAGGTTGAGGCTTTCCTCAATGAACAGAAGCATCTGACCGTCCGCCGTCACGGCGACACGGTGGTGGCCAGCACCGATTTTGGCAAGTCGAATCGCGTGATTCTGGCCGGTCATCTCGACACCGTGCCGGTAATCGACAACTTCCCTCCGAAGTGGCTTGAACCTGGTGATCCGCTCATTCGCGAGGAAATCTCCCAATCCCATCCCACAGACCGTGTGCTGTGGGGCCGTGGTGCCACGGATATGAAGGCCTCCGATGCGGTGATGCTGTATCTCGCCGCTACACTTGATGGCCTCACATCGGGAACCACTCCGAAAGTCGACCTCACCTATGTGTTCTACGACCACGAGGAAGTCGCCGCCGAAAAGAACGGTCTGCGTAAGGTGGTCGAAACGCACCCCGACTGGATTGCCGGTGATTTTGCCATTATCGGTGAGCCCACCAATAGTGGCATCGAAGGCGGCTGCAACGGCACGATCCGTTTCGATGTGGTCACGCACGGAGTCGCCGCGCACTCTGCCCGCGCCTGGATGGGAGAGAACGCCATCCACAAGGCCGCTGATATTCTGAACCGACTCAATGCTTATGAAACCGCGACTGTGAATGTGGATGGGCTCGACTACCGTGAGGGTCTCAACGCCACATTGATTTCCGGCGGCAAGGGCACGAATGTGATTCCCGACGAATGCCGTGTGCATGTCAACTACCGTTTCGCTCCGGACAAGAACCTGGCTGAGGCCAAGGCGCTGATGATGGGTGCGGATGCAGGTGCTGAACTTGGTAACGGCGAACATGTGGCCACCGGTGGCGTGTTTGAGGGCTATGGCATCGAGATGAAGGATGAGAGCCCTTCTGCACGCCCCGGCCTGAGCGCGCCGCTTGCGCAGGAACTGGTTCGTCTGGTCAAGGAGCGCACTGGTCGCGATCCGCTGGCCAAGCTTGGCTGGACCGATGTGGCACGTTTCTCTCAGCTCGGGATTCCGGCCGTCAACCTCGGTGCCGGAGACCCGTTACTGGCGCATAAGCACGACGAGCAAGTGCCCGAATCTGATTTGACTGCTATGGCCGCAATCCTCGAAGAATGGCTGGTGTGAGATTTTTCGGCTCAGCCTCTTTGAGGGGAGCCGTCACCGTAGGTGACTGAGGGGAGTGCTCGGCTTGAATCCAGGCTCCCCTCAGTCTGCTTCGCAGCCAGCTCCCCTCAGAGAGGAGAGCCAAGATAGGGCTCATCCGTGTGTAAGGGGAGCCAGATAGGTCGTGGTGTGCCAGAGCGCTGGGCGCGCCCGTGCAAAAAGTGTGGCATACTGAAAGACGGTGGTTCTGCATAACCATCAGCGTGTGTAATGGCGTTGATCCCCTTACGGCTCTCGAGAACGAGACAACGTAAGCGCCGGTGTCCGCCGTTCGCAGGACAGACTTGAGACGAAGTTGCCTTTACGCGGCGCAAAGGATTTGCGCGGCCATGGTGAGAGCATGGTGTGAGACGAGCGTACAGGCCTGGATGGCGTCGCGATGCAGCGTGCCGCGAGGAGCATTGTGCCCACTGAGAACCGTGAAGGTTTCGTCGGTGACGAAACCGATAATTCAACCGTATCCAATACCGAATCACAGGCTTCGGGAGCTTCCGAGCCGAACGCCGAAGCATCGCAGCCGACTCGCCGCCGTCGCGGTGGCCGTCGTGTAGTGCGTGGCACCGGTGCTGCCGGCGCATCCCTTGAGCTGCAAGTCCAGGAACACGCCGCCCCGCTGTTTGAGGCACCCGCTTTGCCTGATGCCGATGCGTCCGCTTCCGCCGAAACTACCGACAATAACGCCTCCGATGATGAAAAGCACCCGGCGCGCCGCACCCGTAGCCGCCGCTCTGCCGATAATGCCGATTATGAGGACCGTCCGACTCGGCGTCGTGCTGTGGCTGATGACGATGATGCGCCGCGTCCGGTCCGCCGTCGTCGCGCGGTGTCCGATGATCTCGAGGAAGACGATGAGCGTCCGATTCGCCGTCGTCGCGTTGCATCCGATGATTTTGATGAAGATAACGATCGTCTGGTGCGTCGCCGTCGCTCTGTGATTGACGATCTCGAAGATGATGATGCGCCGCGTTCATCTCGCCGCCGTACTGCGGTCGACGACTCCGATGAGGATGGCGATCGTCCGGTGCGTCGCCGTCGTTCCACTACGAATGACCGCGATGACCGCGATGACGAGCCCCGCTCGGCCCGTCGTACTCGCAGCCGCCGTTCTTCGGAAGACGCGCGCGAAGAAAACCCCGATGAGCGCGTGCTGGATGTGATTGATGCGCTGCCTGCAGGGCATGAATCCGCCCGTCGTGGCAAGCCGATGACTTCCCTGCTGTTCCAAGAGCCGGTGCTCCCGGACATGCGACGTGATGATCGTGATGATGAGGAAGATGATGGCGAACAGCGTTCCCGCTCTTCTCGTCGCTCCCGCGCCCGTGAGGATGAGGCCGATTACGAGGAACGCCCGTCTCGTTCCCGCCGGTCGAACCGCAGCGATCACGGCGATCATGATGACCGCGATGATCACGATGACCGCGATGACAGCCGCAATAATCGTCGCCGTAATGAGACTCAGGATGATTTCGACGCTGATGACCAGTCCGATTCTCGCCGTTCTCGCCGTTCTCGCCGCCTGAACGCCCAGGAGCGCCGTGCTGCCGCCGAAGTCGAGCAGATTGAGGAAGACCTCGAGCTGGATGACATTACGTACTCGCCGATTGCTGAAGAGGAGAACGACGAAGAGTCCGACTCCACCCGCACCCGTTCCCGCCGTCGCCGTCGCCGTGGCTCCCGCAACGAGTCCGGTGCTTCCAACAACGACAGCGAGTCCTCCGAGAACAATGGTGACGATTCCCGTCGCCGTCGCGATGATCGCGATGAGCGCGACCGTGATGATGACGAGGAGCAGACCGTTACCCGCCGTCGTCGCCGCCGCCGCGGAGGCAAGAATGCCGAGAGCGGTGATGAGCAGGACGATCAGCAGCTGACTCGCCGCTCCCGCAAGCAGCAGTACATCGATGAGATCACCGATGTGGAAGGCTCCACCCGTCTTGAGGCCAAGAAACAGCGACGCCGTGACAATCGTCGTGAGCGTAGCCGCCAGAGCCAGCTCATGGAGCAGGATTTCCTCGCACGCCGTGAGAACGTCGATCGCCTCATGGTGGTGCGCGAGAAGGAACATCACACCCAGATTTCCGTGGTGGAAGACAACATTCTGGTCGAGCATTACGTCTCCGACATCCAGGAAGTGCAGACCGTGGGCAACATCTACCTCGGCCGTGTACAGAACGTGCTGCCCAGCATGGAAGCCGCTTTCGTGGACATCGGCCAGGCCCGTAACGGCGTGCTCTACGCCGGTGAGGTCAACTGGGACGCCGCGCGTCTCGAAGGCCAGCCGCGCCGCATCGAGTTGGCGTTCAAGTCCGGCGACCCGGTGCTCGTGCAGGTCACCAAGGATCCGATCGGACACAAGGGAGCCCGCCTGACTTCTCAGGTCACGCTCGCCGGCCGCTTCCTGGTGCTCGTGCCGTCCGGCGGCATGACCGGCGTGAGCCGCAAGCTCTCCGAACGCGAACGTAGCCGGCTCAAGGGCATCGTCTCCAAGATCGCCCCGAAGGATATGGGTGTCATCATCCGTACCGCAGCCGAGGGCGCCTCCGAGGAAGCCATCGTCAAGGATCTTGAGTCTTTGGTTCGCCAGTGGGAGCGCATCAACGCCAAGCGTGAGGAATTCTGGCATGGCAAGCGCCCGAAGCTCCTGCAGGGCGAGCCCGATGTGGCTATCCGTGTGGTGCGCGACATCTTCAACGACGACTTCGGCAAGCTCATCGTCGAAGGCGACAAGGTCTACGACCGTATCGAGGAGTATCTCGACACCATGGCCCCCGACTTGAAGGATAAGCTGGAGAAGTGGGACCCGGCCGAGCATGAGGGCAAGGACGTGTTCGACAAGTGGCAGATCGACTCCCAGCTCAGAAAGGGCATGGAGCGTCAGGTCTACCTGCCGTCTGGTGGTTCGATCGTCATCGACCGCACTGAAGCCATGACCACCATTGATGTGAACACCGGCCGCTTCATCGGCAAGGGCAAGTCCCTTGAGGAGACGGTGACGCGTTGCAATTTGGAGGCCTCTGAGGAAATTGCACGTCAGCTGCGACTGCGCGACATCGGCGGCATGGTGATGATTGACTATGTGGATATGGTCATGCCCGCTAACCGTGACTTGGTGCTGCGCCGTCTAGTCGAATGCCTGGCGCGTGACCGGACCAAGCATCAGGTGGCCGAGGTCACCTCGCTTGGTCTGGTGCAGATGACCCGTAAGCGCATCGGTCAGGGCTTGGTCGAGGCGTTCTCCGAGGAATGCCCGACTTGCAAGGGTCGTGGCTTTATCCTGCACGATCAGCCGACCGTTTCCGCCGACTACGATGACCCGTACGCATTGCGCGGCGGTGATCCGTTCGTCAAGACCAACAAGCATGGTCGAGGCACTGCCCCAGCTCCGGAACCGGCCGGCTCCAGCGCTGATGTCAAGGCCAAACTGGCCCAGATTGCAGCTGCTGCCGTGGCCGCCAACAACACCGAGGAGGAGTAGCATTAGACAAATGTTTCATGCGGGCATACCCTCGGTTGCGAAAAGCCGGGGTGTGTCGTGCTTGACACGCAGATAAAAACCATTTGCTTTAGTCCGCGTGTAGGTGTAAATTCGAAACTCGGTGTCTGACCGCAGGCTCGGTGCGTGTTGGGCAAGGTAGCTTTCCAAAACATAAAAGGAACGAATATGTACGCGATTGTGAAGGCCGGTGGCCATCAGGAAAAGGTCGAGGTTGGCGACACCATCCTCGTGAACCGTCTCGACGCCAAGAAGGGCGATACCGTGGAGTTTCCGGTTGCTCTCCTGGTCGATGGCGCCAAGGTGACCCTTGCTGCCGCCGATCTGGCCAAGGTGTCCGTCAAGGCTGAGGTTGTGAACGACGAGGCCAAGGGCCCGAAGATCAACATCCAGAAGTACAAGAACAAGACTGGCGTTGCTCGTCGCAAGGGTCACCGTCAGCCGCTGACTATCGTCAAGATCACGGCGATTGCCTGAGTTATAGAAAGGACCATGAATCATGGCACATAAGAAGGGTGCGTCCAGCTCTCGTAACGGTCGCGATTCGTCGCCTCAGTACCTCGGCGTGAAGAAGTTCGGCGGCGAAGCCGTCGTGGCCGGCAACATCATCGTCCGCCAGCGTGGCACCAACTTCCACGCGGGCCAGAACGTCGGCATGGGCAAGGATCACACGCTGTTCGCCCTCGCTGATGGCTCTGTGAAGTTCGGTGTGCGCCGTGACCGCAAGGTCGTCGACGTCATCGCTGCCTGAGCGATATAGCGTTAAGCTTTCCAAGCCGCGCCCGTAAGGACGCGGCTTTTTTGTAAGGTAATCAATATGAGTGATTTTGTGGATCGAGTAACCGTCCATGTCCGTGGCGGCGACGGCGGCAACGGTTCGGCCGGTATTCGTCGCGAGAAGTACAAGCCGTTGGCCGGGCCGAACGGCGGCAATGG
>OIEU01000920.1_pt1 | contig 10593 bp, 9 predicted proteins | sample 1581831 | NCBI WGS metagenome assembly OIEU01 (sample SAMN03281007, study PRJEB24777) | human gut metagenome | isolation source: fecal sample PR166 from 1 month old female Malay infant, vaginally...
CGCGGCCCACGCCGGCACCGGTCGGGCGGTCCCAGTCCTGGCCGAGCACGGCCTCGATGTCGTCTTCCTTCTGGTCGGGTAGCTTGAAACCGCCACGTGCGAAGAACTTGATGCCGTTGTCGGGCATCGGGTTGTGGGAGGCGGAAATCACGGCACCCATTTCGACGTTGAGCACGCTAGTCAGGTAGGCCACGCCAGGAGTGGGGATGATGCCGGCATCGATCACGTCGAAGCCGCCGGCAGACATGCCTGCGGACAGCGCAGAAGCGAGGAAATCTCCGGAAACTCGGGTATCACGGCCCACCAGCGCACGGCGGCGGCCCTCGGGCTGGTCGTCCTGCGTACCGGCGTCACCGAGCACACGCACGGCGGCGTCGCCCAGATCCAGCGCCAGTCGTGCGGTCAAATCCCTATTGGCCAGTCCTCGTACGCCATCGGTTCCAAACATGTTCGGCATAATGAAGTTCCACTCCTTGTATCGCGTTACCCGCACCATCGTAGTCGCTGCGCTCCACCCCAAACACCAACCCAACGAAAAACCGCCACGGAATCTGCGCCGGGGGTCCATCAGCGAAGCAAATCATCGGATCAACCGAGAAAACACCCCACTGAACAACCCTCAGCGAGGCAAAACCACGAACCAGTCGAAAATTCACCCCGCTCACAGCCCCTCAGCGAAGCAAAACCTCGAGCCGATTGAGGATGTACCCCACTGAGCAGTCACCAGCGAAGCAAAACCTCGACCAAACCGAGGAAACACGCCACTGAACGGCCCTCAGCGAAGCAAAACATCGAGCTAACCGAGGGGCCACCCCGCTGAGCAGCATGGTGTGCAATGCCGTGAATCTGTCATCATCGCCGACAGCCACCTCCTCGATAGTGGACAATGCCTGTGCTCCAGTCAGCAATCCCATTTCTCGCAGCGCATCAGTGTATGACATCAATCAATAGGTTTTGAGGCCTAGATCGATGGTGAGCACGATGCCGGCGATGACAGCGGCGGCGCGCATGATATTCGCGGGGATTTTGCGGGTTATGGGCGGCGCGATGTAGCCGCCGATAAAGCATCCGATGCATAGCATGATGGCGGCCGGCCAATCGACCGCACCTTGAATGATGAATACCACCGAAGCGCTGATGTTCGCTCCGGTGCCGATGAGGGTTTTCAACGCGTTGATTTTATGGAATGGGCCGATTTTTGCGGCGTCAAGCACGGCGAGAGCGCAGGTGTCAGCACCTGCACCGAAGTAGCCGGAATAGATGGCGACGGCGACCACGCCCAGCCACACCCACCAAGAGTCTTGGTTCATAGGCTGCACAAGTTGTTCCGGTGGGCGGTGAGGCGCGGCGACCGATGCGGCGGCACCGGAGTCGGCGCTAGAAACGGCAGTGCTATCAGCTCCAGCAACCCCAGCCGGGTCGTCAGAGGCAGCGGAATTGGCGCGAGCCCGTTTGGCGGCGTCGGCAGCCTCGATGTGCTTGAGCTGTGCGGTGGCGTCTGCAGTGGCTTGCTTGGCCTTTATGGGAATGATTTCGCTTCGGTTTTGATGGTATCCGTCAACATGTCGCTCTCAGCGCATACAGCCATCTACACGATGGATGGCAGTGGCAACCTAATGATGCTTACTGCCCTTGAGTTCTGACCCACTTGTTCTTACCCATGTTTTTGATACCCCATTGGGTCAAGTCGTTTTTCTGTGCTCGGCTGACGGCTGGTGGGACACCGAAATGTTGTTTCCATGCTCGGCTGAATGAGAATGGGGTGTCGTAGCCGGCGATTTTACTTATTTCGGCGATGCTCATGTTCGTTTTGCTTAATAGTTCGCCGGCTTTTGCCATTCTTGAGTGGATGATGAAATCGTGTGGACTGACTCCCATGTCTTCACGGAAGATCTTGTTGAGTTTGGTACGGCTGATGTAGAGGCGTTCGGCGAGTTCCTTGACGGTGATGCCGTCGCTGACATGGTCGTTCACGAGTTGGATGGCTCGTTGGACGATGTAACTGTCGGCCGGCTCCTCCTGTTTGGACGCCTGATGCGAGTTCTGTTGCAGGCATGCGAAGATGCGGAGCATTTCGGCTTGAATGATCAGGCCGCTTCCTGCAGCCCTGTCGGCATGGGTGAGAATCGTATCGATGCTATCCCAGATCGGAGTGGCATCTTCGAGGGTGAGCACGTAATGTTGGCCGTCGAATCCGCAGGATTCCAATAATTCAGGAACATCCTCCCCGAGGAAACAGATCCACCAGTAATCCCATGGTTTTATCCCGTCGGCCTGCCAGAATGTGGTGACGCCGCGCGGCACGAGAAAACACTGGTTTTCGGAGACGATCTGCTGCTCGTTGTTGATGTTGTAGACGCCGGCCCCGCTTTTGACGAAGTGGATCACGTTCACCGCACGTTCGCCCGGCCCCCACATGTTGTAGGGGACGCAGTCTTCTTTCCCTGCTTCCAGGAAGGTGAGTGCGGGCAGGTTGAGATGATGTTCGATCTTCTTCAGCATGGTCGGCGTCTCTCTTCCACGGCACAGTGGTTAATGGACTCTGTTTTAGATGGTTAATCCTTCCCGTTGGATGCTTCCCAACCAGTTGAGGGAAGGTTTCGGCTGTCGTTCGAATGTTGTCCTGTTCACTGCGATGAGTCCGAACGTGGGATCATAAGAGCCCCATTCGTAGTTATCGAGGAGACTCCAATGTATGTAGCCCCGTACATCCGCCCCGCCTTCCATGACCTCATGTAATGCCTGCAATGCGCTGGTCGTGTAACGGATACGCTGCCGGTCGTCGTCGGCGGCTAATCCGTTTTCGGTGACGACGAGCGGCGTATGCTCGCCAAGCTCCCAAGTTTTTGCCGCGGCTTTGCCCAAGGATTGGGGATAGTATTCCCAACCGTTCTTCGTCATCTCCAATCCGTCTGGCGTCGGTACTGGACCGTTCTCGTCGATGAAGAACCTTTGATATGCTTGCACGCCGACGTAATCGTCTCCGGCTGCTGGGGTGATGAAATCATCCACACGGTTCTTGGCAAATGATGCGGCATCGGCGTCGGTGCCGGGAAGTGCTTCATAGGTTATGGTTGCGGGGCTCCATCCGGTCTTTGCCTGAAGATCCGACAGGAGTGCTCTTGTCTTCTGGTGAGCTTCGATGAGCGTATCCCTGACCTGCGGGTCGACGGGAGGAAGATAGGGGATACGGGGATCAGGTCCGGGTTTGACGTTTTTGTCCTGCGCGACCATGTTGGGTTCGTTGATGGTGCAGATCCAGTTGACGTCTTTGAGGATTGGTTTTACGGTTTCCACGTATTTGAGGAACAGTTCGACCGCATCCCCGGCCTTCCAGCCTCCGTTATGGGTGAACCAGGCGGGGTTGCTGAAGTGGTGGAGAGTGACGAACGGTTCCACTCCCCTGTTCTGGCATGCTTCAATCATCCGGCGATAGTGTAAAAGTTGCGCGTTCGAGATTACGCCTTGTACGGGTTCGATGCGCGCCCATTCAAGAGAGAACCGGTATGTGTTCAATTCTGCGTCGGCGAGCAGTTGGATGTCTTCCTCGAACCGGTTGTAACTGTCGCATGCGTCGCCCGAAGGTTCCTTGATGGTCGTTTCCGGCGCATACTCCTTCTCCCACAGGTCGGAGGCGATGTTGTTTCCTTCGACCTGATGTGCGGCAGTGGCCGCTCCCCAAAGGAAGCCGGAGGGGAAAGTGATGGTGGTCATGATGGTTGCTGCTTTCTAAAAGAGTTCGGTTTATTGTTTGACGGCTCCGGCGGACAGACCGTTCTGCCAATATTTCTGCAAGGACAGGAATGCGATGATCAAGGGGATTATGGCGATGAGCGACCCCATGAGAATCAGATTGTTCGGCGTCGCATAGTACATGGAGTCCTGACCCAAACGCAACCACACGTTCAAGCCGACCGTCAACGGGAACTTGTTCGCATCGGACAGCATGATCAACGGCAGGAAGTAATTGTTCCACGCGCCGACCAAAGCGAACAGGAGTACGGTCACGAAACCGGGTGACAGGAGCGGGAACGCGACCTTCCAGAACACCTGCCAGGAGTTGGCTCCGTCCAGCTTAGCCGCTTCCAGCAGGCTGACGGGGATGGATGTTTGGGCGAAAATGATCATCAGGTATAAGCCGAATGCGTTCGACAGTTGCGGGATGATGACGCTCCACATGGAGCCCACCAAGCCGATGTTCGAATACATGAGGTACAGGGGGACGGTGATGATGCTGCTCGGAATCGACATGAACGCCAAGGTGACGGTCAGTAGGAGTTTCCGTCCGGGGAATCTCATGGTCGCGACTGCATATCCAGCGAACGTGGCGAAGATCGTGGAACCCAGTCCGGCTGCGACCGCGTACAAAATCGTGTTCCACAGCCATTTGACGTAGATGCCGTCCTGGAAGGTGAACGTGTCATGCAGGTTCTGGAGGAACGCGTTCTGGGATGCGAACCAAAGTCCGAACGAGCTGAACAATCCCTCATTCGTTTTCGTGGATGAGAACAGCAGCCAGATAAGCGGGATGAGACAGTAGAGGACCATGAGCGCCATGAGTACATGGACGATCACGTTCATGATCTTCTGCATGGTCGTCAACTGGATTTTCTGGGCTTTGGCTACACGGGTTCGATGATCTTCCAACGCTAGTTTCAGATTGCGTTTATCCTGACGTTTACGGATTACGGTTTGAATCGAAGCGGTCACCTTTACTTCTCCTCCCAACGATTTCCACCGATACGCACAACCGCGACGATGAGCATCGTGATTACGCCGACTATCAGGGATACGGCGGCCGCGTAGTTGATGTCATTGCCGGCGAACGCGAGATTGTAGCTGTACATGTTCGGGGTGAACGAACTGTTGATGACACTGGAGGACATGTTCTTCAACGTGCTTGGCTCGTTGAACAACTGGAATGCTCCAATCAGGGAGAACAGGAGCGTCATGATCAGGGTTCCCTTGATTTGAGGGATCTTCACGGACCAGGCGATACGGAATTCCGATGCCCCATCGATTCGCGCGGACTCATACAGTTCTTCTGGAAGCACCTTCAATGATGAGTAGATGATGAGCATGTTGTAACCCACATACACCCAAGTGGTGATGTTCGCGATGGCGAACAGGATGAGTTTCCCGGAGAACAGGTCCGGCGCTGGTAATCCGATGGCGCGGAAGAACTGACCAATCAGCCCGTATCTGTCGCCGTAAATGTAACCCCACATGAGGGCGGCGACCACGCCGGGCACCGCATACGGGAGGAACAGGAGAATCCGCGGCAACGCCACATGCTTGATACGCTGTGAATCCAACATCAATGCGAGAATCGTCGCACAAATCAGCATGAACGGCACTTGGATTATGAAATACACGCTGACTTTGGTGAAACCGTTCCACAACTGAACGTCCTTGAACGCCGTCAGATAGTTTTCAAAGCCGACGAACTGTGTGCCGCCTACCATCCGGGTGGTGAACAGGCTCAAATACACCGAGTAGAGCATGGGGATGATGGTGCCGAACAGGAACGCCAACGTGTACGGCAGGCAGTACACCCATCCTATGTATTGCTGTTTTGGTTTTCCAACCATGGGTAACTCCTTTAAGGGAATTGGAGGAGAGCGGGCGTCTCCCTCCGAGGAAGGAGGAAGAGGAGAAAGGACGCCCGCCCACGATTAACGCAGGTCACTTCACTGTGACCGTGAATCCTTGCTTTTCCGCATAGTTCTTGATCGCGTCACTGTATTTGCTGGCAGTCGTGGCGACGTCTTCCTTGGATTCCAGACCGGGTGCCATCACATCAGTGAACATCGTGTCCAATTGGACTCCGAACGGCAGATACTCCCAGTCGCTGTTGATGTTGTCCGCTGCTTCGAAATACAGTTTGCTGACATTCTGACCGAAGTACGGGTCTTCTTCGCCTTCTCCATAATTGTCGCGGAAGCTCTTGGCGGCCATGAAGAAGAAACCGTTGTTGGAATCTTGGAACGCTTGAATGGATTCCTCGGATGAGTTGATCCAGTCAGCGAATGCGATAGCGGCGGCACGTTTGCTCGGATCGGTGGCGGCGGTTACGCTCAGTACGGAACCTGCGCCAGTGGTGACGCTTTTTGCACCCTTCTCCCATGAGGGCAGCTGATATACCTTCCATTTGCCTGACTGGGAGGGGAAGCTGGAGCGGATGAGGTTGCCTCGCCATTCTTCATCAATCCAGGAAGCGTATCGTCCATTGTTCATATCGCGGTTGAATTCGTCCGTACCACTGTTGACCGGTTCTAGCACACCGTCCCTAATGCACTTGGTGAGGAATTCGTCTACGCTCTTGGCTTTGTCGGAGTCGAAGTCAAGGGACAGGGAGGTGTCGGAGCCCACTCCCCAGATCTTGGCACCGGCTTCCCGATAATAGTTGGACCAGTATTTGCTTTGGCCAAGTTCCAGATAGCTCATGTACAGGTCGGGATTCTTCTCATGCAACTGCTTGCCGATCTCATAGAATTCATCCCATGTGGTCGGTGTTTTCAACCCATACTGGTCGAGGATGTCCTGACGAACATACATGACCATGGGTGCGATATCCTGCGGAATCGCATACAAGCCGCCAGCCAGATGAACACCTTTCCATGCGGCGTCCAGATACTTGTCTCCCAAGTATTTTTCGAGACTGTCGTTCTTGAAGTTCAACAATCCGCCGGTCATGGCGAACTGGCCGTAACTGTCGTAACCGAACTGGACGACCTCGGGCACTCCCTTTTTGGCGGTGATGGCGTTCTGTAGTTTCGTATTGAAGTCGGAAGACGAACCGGGGTTTACGAAATCAATTTTGATATGCGGGTATTTCTTTTGGAATGCTTCGACGGATGCTTTCATCGCATTGTAGGAGGGTGCCCAGAACGTCAGCTCTACCGTCTTGCTGTCATCGGTCAGGGCTTTCTCGACGTCCTCGGCGGTGATTCCTTCCGCGGTTCCGCCGCTGTTGGTGTTCGCTGAACCACAAGCGGAAACCCCTAGAAATAGTGCGGTTGCACTGATTATTGAGCATGCTTTCGCCCACTTGCTGACCATGATTTCTCCTTCGAGCCCTTACGTTGTGCTGTTGTTGGTTCAATTGGCTGGATGGTTTCCCAAGCTTCTCTGCTTGATCCCCGTCCATGGCTCCAACGATATACGAATGATTTCACGGGACCGGCGGAGGGTGCATTTCCGGTATGGATTTCTTTCAAAATGGTATGCAATCCTCGTCAGGAGGGTCAGTCGGCAGCTCGACAGGAAATAGCGGCATTCAAGTATCAAAGATCTCATTTTTTGCGAAGATAAACGAGGCTGCAGGATTGCCGGCGGTCAAGCCGTTGAATACCAGGACTGAATTTAAATCGGCAGCAAACTGCGCTTCAACGGTAATCCACGAAAACATACCTGATCTTGGAACCGTTGCAAAGGCAAGCACATCCCTTGCTTTTGCAACGGTTACCTGAATCTTGTTCTCTCTTGTAAAGAGCGTTATGAACGTAAGAAAACAATTGCGGGGGGCTTGTTTTACTGACCTGTCTGGTCAGCGCCCTTAGTCTGGGTGCTCCCGCATTCGCAACCGCTGAAGACACTCCAACCGGCACCGAGCCGACATTGGTCGCGATGGCCGGAAGTACATCGACAACATCGGTAGTGGACTTCCGTGGACGCATGTACGAGATGAGCCAACCAGAATACGGGTACTCGGCCAAAGTATCCGTTGACCAGTTCGCGAATTCAGTCAATGCCTCGAACCCAGGCATCTACGAGATCCCCTTGGTTCACACTGACGCCAAGGGGTGTCTATGGACCACAAGCCAAGGCTCCGAAGAACAACTGCCCATGCTGGACGGCGTCAAGCTAGCCCCCAATAAGGCATACGGAAGCTACACCGGAAGCGCATCTCTGCTCATCACCGACAAAGACGGGCTTCTGTACTACATCTCCGGCAACGACAGCTCCACGATGAGCAGGGTCACCGCCTATGGAAGCCAGATCAAAACCAAGCCGGACAGCATCGTCCCCCTTGACAGCCTGTTCACGGATAGCACGGGCAAGGTCTGGTATGTGAAGTCAAGTAGCACTCTCAGCATCCAGGCGACCGGCACCACAGGACTCAATCCAAACCAGGTCCCCGGCATGCCCATGCTCTCCAGCAGTCGGTACTTCTATACCGATTCGACCGGAACGCTGAAAAAACAAATCGATAACCTCCGGAAATCCCACCAGCCCCGGATTGGATGGCCTGCCCTTCAGGGCTGCTTATGCCTGCGTCCAGTATCTACATTGCCGGCAAGGATGGCAGAATCCGGATAGTGGATTTGGAGTGACACTGTCACCGGCCCCTACGATGGAGCTGTTTTCAAACCGGGAACATGGTGCGCGAAACGAAGCAACAGCCTGCATGCGGCCGCGCGGATTGATAGCAATGATCAGCGAGCTCAGCAGAATCAGCAGCAGTGAGGTAATGGAAAAACCCGCAATCATTCCCCGTATCCTTCCGCTCGTCGACCGGTACATTGCCGGCCTTGAGTGAGAATACGCTGTTGGGGATTGGTTGCGGGTTTTATGTTGGAATGTGGACGAGGTTCCTCGCGGAGGGGACTCCCCTCAGAGAGGGGAGCCAGAAATCAGAGGGCCTCGTTGTATTCGCGGACCTTGAGGGTGCGGTGGGAGGAGGCCACGTTTTCGACGATCAGACGCTTCAGGGCGTTGTCGGCGGCGATGTGTTCCTCAAGCCAGGCGTCACCAAGCTTGGTCAGCGTGGCGGGATCGGCGTAGCCCGGGTACAGGCCGTTGAGCAACGCCTCGGCCATGTGATAGGTCTTGTTGGCCCAGACCCAGTCAACGGTCTCGAAATACTTGGCGGCGAACGGCTCGACCAGATCGGCTCGCGGAGTGGCGGAGAAGCCACGGGCCACGGCCTCAAGCTGGGAGTTGGTCAGTTCGTCGTTGTGCAGCGCCTGATCCCAAGCCCATTCCTTGGCCTCAACCGTGGCCATCGAAGCGCGAGCGCCGTAAGCGAACTCACGGTTTTCAGTGGTGTCCTTCTTGGCAAGCTGCGCGTCCACGTCCTCGTTGGTCATCTCGTTGACGGAGGTGAGCGACTGGACGATGGTCCATGTGAAGTTGTTGTCGATGTCCAGACCGTCCAGCGTCACGGTACCGTCCAGCAGACCACGCGCATTGGCGGCGAATGCCGCGTCACCCTCTTCGCCATAGCCCAGGTACGCGGTGGCAAGCTGGAACTGGGTGTCCGAACCGGCTTCGGCGGCGTTGGCCAGCGTCCACAGCTCGGCGGCCACGTGGCGCAGCACCTCCTCGCGACGTGCGGGGTCCACATAGTGGTGGGCGGTGGTGCTCATGCAGGCCAGTGCATAGCGGAAGGTGGTGGATTCGGTTTCCGTGGCCAGCAGACGCAGGGTCATATCCACGAAGCGTTCAGCCGGGAATTCGCCGTCACGGGTCATATCCCAGAAGGCGAGCCAGGTCACGGCGCGGGCCAGAGCATCGTCGAAACGCTGCAGGTTGGCTTCGGCGAAGGCCTGAGACTCGGCATCGAAGCGAATCTTGGTGTAGGTCAGGTCATCGTCGTTAATCAGCACGAAGGCCGGGCGCTGCTTGCCGGCCGCGGCTTCGACGATGGTGGTCTCGCCGTCCACATCGAGCTCGAACTGTTCAGTGCGCACGATCTTGCCGGTCTCGGCATCTTCGTTGTAGAAACCGATGGCCAGACGATGCGGGCGCAGCACCGGGTGCTCGGCCGGGGCGCTTTGGGTGAGCTTGAGCTCGGCGATGGTGCCGTTGGCGTTCGTCTTAATATCGGCGGAGATCGTGTTGATGCCGGATTCCTCGAGCCACTTGGCGCTCCAGGCCTTCAGGTCACGGCCGGAGGTCTTCTCCAGCTCGCCCAGCAGGTCGGCCAGCGTGGCATTGGAATAGGCATGGCGGATGAGGTAGTTGTGGATGCCTTCGAAGAAGCGCTCACGGCCCACGTAGAACACCAGCTGTTTCAAGACGGACGCGCCCTTGGCATAGGTGATGCCGTCGAAGTTGACGTAGGTGTCGTTGAGGTCGTTGATCGGGGCGACGATCGGGTGCGTGGTGGGCAGCTGATCCTGACGCAGCGCCCAGCTCTTCTCGCCGGAGCAGAAGGTGGCCCAGGCATCGTGCCATTCGGTGGCCTCGGCGGTGGCCAGCGTGGAGGTGAACTCCGCGAAGGACTCGTTGAGCCACAGGTCATTCCACCACTTCATGGTCACGTAGTCGCCAAACCACATGTGAGCCAGCTCGTGCAGCACGGTGACCACGCGGCGCTCGGCCAGCGCATCGGTCACCTTGGACTCGAACACGTAGGAGTCGCGGATGGTGACCATGCCGATGTTCTCCATGGCGCCCGCGTTGTATTCAGGCACGTAGATCTGGTCGAACTTGGCGTACGGATAAGGCACGCCCCAGGTCTTGGCGTAGAATGCGAAGCCCTTCTTGGTGATGTCGAACAGATAATCGACGTCCTTGGAGAAGGCCTCGGCCAGGGACTGGCGGCAGTACTGGGCCATCGGCACGGTACGGCCATCCTCGTTAAGG
>OIEU01000925.1_pt1 | contig 10512 bp, 10 predicted proteins | sample 1581831 | NCBI WGS metagenome assembly OIEU01 (sample SAMN03281007, study PRJEB24777) | human gut metagenome | isolation source: fecal sample PR166 from 1 month old female Malay infant, vaginally...
GCGATACACCAATTGGTTTTATCGATGGTTTTGTATCGGATGATGAAATCTTAACGGATGAGATGTTCGCCGATGCTTCTTTGCATAATCCTAACGGCGCATGGCAGATGATTTTTGGCTTAAATACAATGCCAGAGTATAGGAATCGCGGTGTAGGTGGTAAGTTAATTGAGGCGTTTATCGACCTTGCGAGAGAAGAAAAACGTAAGGGTGTGATTCTAACCTGTAAGGAAGAAAAGATACCTTATTATGCCAAGTTTGGTTTTGTAAATGAGGGGGAGTCAACGTCGGATCACGGCGGTGCCAAATGGTATCAGATGCGGGTTGTGTTTTAGCAGTTTAGTTATTGCAATATAGTTATTAATAGATAAAAATAAATTATAGAATTTTAAGGACATTTCTACAGATTATTGTAATGAGAAGCTAAAACTCCGCTTAGTGGTTGCGTTTTAGCTTCTTTTTTGCTGAAAAGTGTAGATTTTATAAGGATAGCAGTACCCCTATACGTTTATTGACACTGTATACCCCTCATGCTACGATGAGGAAAATCACATATGATTGGGTTAGGTGTCTATTGACTTAATAGAGAATTTGGTACAAGCCAAAGCGGTCACGCCACTGTAACAGCGAGGTACTTTGCATAGAGGGTGTAATGCTCTCGGTCACTGAAGTTTTTGGGAAGGCGCAAAGTAACGTTAAACTGGAGCCAGGAGAACTGCCTAATTAACAATTGCCAATTGACCTGCGAGAGACAGGGATGGGGATTGATATAGATGAATTTATACTAGCTATGCATAGTTGAAAGCTCATACTATATGCTAGCTTATTAGGCGTGGTAGTTAGTCTAACTGAGATGACAGCCCGTTTCCTCTTCGTGGGGAAACGGGCTTTTTATGTGCACTTATAGTTATAGTTTTAGTTGAGAGAAGAGAGGTTCTTATGTTCAAACAAAAGAAGTTTATGGCGTATTTAGTGACGGTTTTCCTCCTAATTGTTAGTATGCTCATCGCTGCATGTGGAGGTCCTAGTGAGACAAAGAAAGATACGGCGCAAAATAACAAGCTAATCGAAATCACAGACGTAACAGGACGTACGGTAACATTGAAAAAGCCAGCAGAGAGAGTTGTTTTACAATGGAGTGGTGCCGGTGGTCCATTCTTTACGATTTCCGCACTTATGGGCAAGGATACGCCGAAGGTTATTGCCGGCATGGATACATCCTTACAGGATTACAGAGCGGATATGTGGAAGCACTTTACTGCTGAAATGCCTGAGTTAGCTAAGATTCCAGTAGTTGGTACTATCGGTGATAAAACATTTAATGCTGAGCAAGTTGTGGCATTAAATCCAGATGTTATTTTTATTCCTGTAGATTTGAAAGATCAGTACGAGTCTGATGCAAAACCAAAAATGGATGCTGCTGGTATCCAGACTATTTATATAGATTACCATGCAGAAAAATTGGAAAGTCATCAAAAATCCATTGAAGCCATCGGTAAGGCTTTGGGCAAAGAAGAACGAGCTGCAGAAATTAGCAAGTTCTATACGGATCGCGTGACAAGAGTTCTCGACCGTGTTAGTAAAATTAACAAGCCAAAACCAACTGTTTATATTGAAGTTGGCATGAATGGTCCAGAAGAATTTGGTAATTCCTTCAGTAGCAATTATTCTTGGGGTGCCTTAGCGACTATGGCTGGTGGTGATGTAATCACAAAGGATGCTGTTAAGAAATCCTCTCCTATTAATCCGGAATTTGTATTAGAGGAAAATCCAGATATCATCATGATCATGGGTTCTTACTGGCCTAAGAAACCAACCTCTATGCGTTTAGGTTTTGAAGCAACCGAAGATTCGTCTCAAGCGTTGTTGAAGGCGTTCACCACAGAACGTCAAGGTTGGAGCGAATTAAAAGCTGTTGAAAATAAACAAGTTTACTCTGCGCACCACGGTCTTCCACGTGAAGTCTTTGATGTAGCGGTATTTGAATATTTAGCAAAAACCTTCTATCCTGAAGAATTTAAGGATGTTGACCCAGAAGCTACGCTTAAAGAGTTCTATGACAAATTCTTGCCATTCTCTTATAGTGGCATCTGGTTTATGCATATGAATTAGGGGTGTGTTGTGTGTGAAGGAGCTGATGATGTAAAACCCAAATAAATGCTGTTATATATTGTGTTTATTAGAACTTATTAAGTTTGGAATCGAGGTATTCTATGGTTAAGAAAAAGAAATTTATGGCATATCTTGCCACGGTGCTCCTGCTAGTTGTGAGTATGCTCCTGACTGCATGTGGTGGCCCTGGGGATGCGAAAAAGGATGCGGCACAATCTGGCAAACAAATTGAGATTACAGATGTAACTGGTCAAAAGGTGACGTTGAAAAAACCGGCAGAACGCGTAGTAGTTCAATTGAGTGCTTCTGGTGGTGCGTTCTTGACTATGGCTGCGTTGCAAGGCAAAGATGTGGCTAAGACTATTGTTGGTATTGACCCTTATTTAAGCAAATTGCGTACAGATATGTGGGATCGCTACAAATCTGAAGTGCCAGAGTTGGAAAAAATTCCTCTCATTGGTAACGTAAATGATAAAACATTTGATGTGGAAAAAGTAATTTCCTTAAACCCAGATGTTATCTTCATGCCTTTATATTTCAAAGATCAATATGAAGCTGATTACAAACCTAAAATTGATGCAGCTGGCATCCCTACTATCTATATCGATTACCATGCGGAAAAGCTTGAGAATCACCAAAAATCTATCGAAGCTATCGGTAAAGCATTGGGTAAAGAGGAGCGTGCAGCAGAAATCAACAAGTTCTATACTGAACGTTTAACAAGAGTTATGGAGCGCATTAGCAAAATCAATAAACCAAAACCAACTGTTTACATTGAAACAGGTAACGAAGGTCCAGAAGGTTTAGGTTTTGCGTATAGTGCAAACGTAGCATGGGGCGCATTGGCAACGCAAGTTGGTGGCGACCTTATTACAAAAGATGTAGTTCAAAAAGCAGGTCCTGTTAACCCAGAATTTATTTTAGAAAGAAATCCAGATATCATCATGATCATCGGTTCCTACTGGCCTAAGAAACCGACTTCCATGCGTTTAGGTTTTGATACAAATGAAGCTAAATCTCAAGAATTGTTGAAAGCTTTCACCACAGAACGTCAAGGCTGGCCTGAATTGAAAGCCGTTCAATCTAAAAACGTTTTCTCTACTCACCATGGTTTACCTCGTGAAGTATATGACGTTGCAGTATTTGAATACTTAGCTAAAACATTCTATCCTGAGGAATTCAAGGATGTAGATCCTGAAGGCACACTTAAGGAATTCTATGATAAATTCCTTCCATTCTCTTACGGTGGCGTTTGGTTTATGCAGTTGAACTAAAAAGGAGTTTTTCGTAGTGACAGAAACTAACAATCAGTACGATTATAAGAAACAGAGCTATAAAAAGCTCATGTTTATTATCATTGGTCTGATCATTTGTGCGGTAAGTTTTGTTACCGATATTATTGTAGGTCCTGCATCACTTACGTTAAGTGATGTATGGCTCGCATTAACAGACCCAGCAGAGGTTTCCAAAAATGCTTATGTCATCATTTGGTCGATTCGTCTTCCGACGGCCATTATGGCATTGCTCGTAGGTGCTTCTTTGGGCATTGCTGGTGCTGGCATGCAGACTATCCTTGATAACCCGTTATCTAGCCCGTATACACTTGGTATATCTGCAGGGGCTGGTTTCGGTGCATCCCTCATGGTAGTTGTGGGGGCTAGTGCCCTAGAGTTTTTAGGTGTCTTTATGGTTCCTTTCGGCGCCTTTGTATTTGCTAGTTTGACGAGTTTCTTTATCTATTCCATCAATAAGATTAAGAACTTCTCCTCTGAAACGATGATTCTCGCCGGTATTGGCATGATGTTCTTGTTTCAAGCGCTTCAATCCTTGATGCAATATATGGCATCTCCTGAGGCCCTTCAAAACATCGTATTCTGGACGATGGGGAGTTTAGCTAAGGCAAATTGGATGAACATCTCTATTGTTCTTATCGTGCTAGCAATCATGCTACCGCTTATGATGCGTGAATCTTGGCGTTTAACAGCATTAAAATTAGGCGATGAAAAGGCTTCCGGTCTTGGTGTTAATGTTGAAAGCTTACGAGTAAAAGTGTTTGTTTTCATCTCCATCATTACAGCCGTTGCCGTTTCTTTCGTTGGAACCATTGGTTTTATCGGTATTGTAGGACCACATATTGCACGTATGCTTGTGGGTGAGGATCAACGGTATTTCTTACCGTTATCTGCAGTGTGTGGCATGGCGATTTTGTCTCTCGCATCTATTGCGAGTAAGATGCTCGTTCCTGGGGCGATGTTCCCAATCGGTATTGTGACAGCAATCATCGGTGTACCTTTCTTCTTCTCGTTGGTATTAACTAGGAAAAGGAGCTATTTCAAATGATTGAAGTTCATAATCTAACCTTTGGTTATTCCTCTACGGAAGACGGACAAATCTTAAAGGGCGTTGATTTTGCTGCTAAAACAGGTAAATTGACTGCGCTCATTGGTACTAACGGTGCTGGTAAATCTACACTTTTAAAAACAATCATGGGTATCTTGAAAGGCAAGGGCGAGATTTCCGTTAATGGTAAACCTGTATCTCGATATTCTACAAAGGATTTTAGTAGTACAGTGAGCTATTTGTCTCAAGATAATGACTGTAAAGTCAATCTATCTGTTTTTGAAGTCGTTATGCTAGGGCGCATGGGATCCATGTCCTTCCGTGTAAGTGATGAGGATATTGCAGCCACACAAGAGGTATTGGAACGGTTGAACTTACAGCGCTTTGCATCGCGCAGCATCATGGAGCTCAGCGGTGGTCAACGCCAACTTGTGTTCATGGCGCAAGCCCTTGTAAAAGAACCTAAAATCCTAATTCTTGATGAACCGACAAGTGCTTTAGATTTGCACAAGCAATTTGACTTGTTAACATTGCTAAAAAACCTGACTCAAGAAAATGATTTTACAACACTCGTAACATTGCATCATCTTGATCTGGCGGCTATGTTCGCAGATGAAATCATCGTGCTTAAAGAGGGTACAGTATATGCTCAAGGCGCGCCGAAAGACATCTTTACAGAAGCCATGATGGAAGATGTATACCGTGTTAAAACGAAAATTTATATGGATGACAATGGGCTACCTCATGTAATTCCATTAGAAGCTATTATTAATTAATAGGATTCTTTGTGATTGCGTTGAGCTTATTATAGTGTTGGAACTATTTATTATAGATAATCATTGACGTGAATCCAGTTATATTAATAGGCTGTAAAATAATTAGTTAATAATAAAAGAAGCTGAAATCTTTGCAGAGCAGCATTGATTTCAGCTTCTTTTTGTTGGGAAAAGTATTGGTATTGTATTTAAATAATCTCTTTAACCTGTGCTATACCCTTATCAGTAAGCACGTAGTGTCCATTTGTCACATATAATAGACCTTGTTTCTTTAGCTGTGAAGCAGCTTGATGAGTATAATCAGGCCTCCAGTTCAAATGCTCGTGAATGGTGCCAATGCCGTTTTCAACGTGCGCAATAGGTGTATCCATATGCGTATAAATGTGGCACAGCATCATCGTTTCTCGATAGTGACGACGCAAATGACGTTGACGGCGGTATGTGGCGATATAGCCTGTCTTCGGTGTTGCGATAACAGCGATAATCAGTGCGATACCGATGGTGGTTGCAATGGAACCCGCGATGGATACGTCCATTGTGAAAGATACTTCCGTACCGACGACAGCACAGATAATACCGATGATGATACTGCTAGTAAGCATGGCTTTCACAGAGTCCGTCCATAAATAAGCGATGACCGCAGGCCCAATCATGAGGCCGATGACGAGAATGGCACCTACCGCTTGGAATGAGGCTACAACGGTGAGGGATACCATGGTCATGAGTACATAGTGGATGAGGGCTGGCATAAAGCCGAAGAGCCCCGCTAGTAGCGGATCAAAAGTAGATAATTGCAATTCCTTGTAGAATAGCATGACTAAAATTAAATTGATGAGCGCCACGCCTAGGGAAATCCATAGCGATACAGGCCCCAAGTCGGTGCCGTTCACAATCCATCGATCAAAGGGTGCAAAGGCTATTTCGCCGAGTAATGCGGTATCTACATCGAGATGAGCGTTACCGCTGTATAGGCTGACTAGAATGATGGCTATAGAGAATAGAAGAGGGAAGATGATGCCGATAGACGCATCTTCGTTGACAAGCCCTGTATTGTGTATCATTTCCGTAAGCCATACGGTGCCTACACCAACTAAGGTAGCCCCGACGAGTAGAAATGGAGAGTTTAAATCTTCCGTCATAAAGAAAGCGAGCACGATGCCGAGGAATACGGTGTGCGTAATGGCATCGGCCATCATGGACATGCGACGCAATACGAGGAAGACCCCAGGGATGGCACATGCGATGGATACCGCAATGGCAATGAGCAATATCTCTGTATGAACTGTCATGGGGCACCTCCTATGCGAGGTTGTGCGTCCTCTGCTATGTAAATACTTTGCTGTGCCTTGGATTTGGAATCCCTTGTGGTTTCTAACAATAATGCGTGCTTTGACTGTCTATTTTTGCGGAACTGCCACAGCATACCTCGGTTAGGAGCAAAGATGAGGCTCAATAATACGAGAATCGATAAAATGACGATGATAGCTGGACCTGTCGGTAATTTTGGGACCGATGTACTCCAGATAGTACCGCCGATGGCGGATATCAAGCCAAATAATCCTGCTAATATACACATGGTGCCCAGTTTATTCGTCCACTGTCTTGCCCCAACGGCGGGTGCAATGAGGAGAGAGCTAATCAAGATAGCCCCTACCGATTGAATACCGATGATGATGGTCATGATCAATAATGAACGATATAAAATAAGGGTGAAAGTGACGGGAATTTGTAGTGTTTTGGCGTATTCCACATCGAAGGAGATGAGCTTTAACTCCTTCCAGAATAATGCGGTTAATACGATGATGATGAGCGCCGCTGCAGATGTGATGTACACATCGCGCGCTAATATGGTGGCTGCCTGTCCAAATATAAATTTTGAAAGCCCTGCTTGACCAGCATTGTTTAAGCTTTGTACATAGGTGAGCAATACCATACCAAGCCCAAAGAAAGCGGAGAGTATGGTGGCTAAAGCGCCATCAAATTTGATTTTGCTGTTTTCTACGGTGATGGTAATGAGCCAAGCCGCAGTGATAGAGGATAGGGCAGCACCTGCGATGAGAACTTCGATGTCCTTGATGCCCGTCAGCAAGAAGGCAATGACCACACCGGGTAGTGCCGCATGAGATAGGCCGTCACCGATGAGGCTTTCCTTGCGAAGTACCGCAAAGGTACCAGCGATACCGCTAGCGAGGCCTAATAATGCCGTGCCGAGCAGTACCATTTGCGTCGTATAGGATTGGAGTATGGTCATACAATCCTCCCCTTGCCGTAAGTGCGCTCAATAGCTTCGTCCGTAAATGTATCTGCTACGGGTCCATAGGCGACAGTTTGTTTGTTTACCATCGTTACCCAATCGAAATATTGGGGCACCGTATTTAAATCGTGGTGGACGACGATAACCGTTTTACCTCGAGCTTTCATTTCTTGTAAAAGCGAAATAATAGCATGTTCTGTTGTTTTATCGACGCCCTTGAATGGTTCGTCCATGAGGTAAATATCTGCCTCTTGGACGAGAGCTCTTGCGAGGAAGACGCGTTGTTGTTGTCCCCCTGAAAGCTGGCGAATTTGTCTGTCCACATAGTCGCTCATACCCATTTTTTCAATCATAGAGAGGGCGAGTTCCTTATCCTTTTTGTTAGGTCGCTTGAACCAACCTAGATGACCATAACGACCCATGAGTACTACATCTAGTACGGTAGTGGGAAAGTCCCAGTCTACGCTACCACTTTGAGGGACGTAGGCGATTTTCTTGTAATCATTTTTGTCCATTGCTAAGTGGTGATCGATATAAAATTTTACACTTCCTGAGATAACTGTTAGTAGACCGAGCATGGCCTTTAATAATGTGGACTTACCGGCACCATTAGGGCCGACAATGGCCGCTAAGGAACCGATGGGTACCTTCATATCTACGTCCCATAATACGGGTTTTGTCGTATATGCTACGGTCATATCTTCAACTTCAACGGCCCATTCCATGGAAACCTCCTTGTATTAATGAGTGCTACTAACTAATATTGCTAGTAGCACATGTACTTACAATAACAAAGTAAATTTGAGTCTATTTAAGTTAGTATACGTAAATTTAATTTGTTTTATATAATTAAGAAAATCTAGCAATTGATTATTTAAGTGCTTTGGTAATTGTATCAATATTGGCTTTTACCATGCCGATATATGTACCGCCTTCAGTGCCTTCGGAGCCGAGAGAGTCGGAATATAATTCGCCACCGATGGCAACATTCCAGCCTTTAGCCTTAGCTGCTTCTTGAACGGCTTCAATTGTTTTATGTGGTACAGAAGACTCTACGAAAATCGCTTTAATTTTGTGGTCTACGATATATTGAACCAGTTCATTCACATCTTGTGTGCCTGCTTCTGTAGCAGTGCTTACACCTTGCAAACCTTTTACTTCAAAGCCGTACGCGCGAGCGAAGTATTGGAATGCATCATGAGCTGTTACAAGTACGCGAGATTCTTTCGGAATAGATTCTGCTTGAGCTTTAACGTACGCATCAGTTTCATCTAACTTAGTAAGATATGCGTCATAGCGTTTTTTGTAATCTTCTTTATGAGCCGGATCGGCTTTAGCAAGACCTTCGTATACTGCTTTTGCTGCTAGTTTCCAGTTAGCAACGTCAAACCAAATATGAGGGTCTTTTGTTTTTACACCATCTTCTTCGTCAAAGTCGAGCAATGTAGCTGGATCAATGGCATCAGATACGCGGATGGTCGCTTTATTTTGCTTTGTTAGATTATCAAAAATGGATCCCATTTTACCTTCCAAGTGAATGCCGTTGTATACTACAACATCTGCCTTAGACATAGCTGTTACATCGCCTGCACTCGCTTGATATAGGTGAGGGTCTACACCAGGTCCCATGAGACCTTGAACGGTTACATGATCACCGCCGATTTCTTTTACTAAATCCGTTAACATCGTTGTAGTAGCTACGACATTAAGTTTTTTCTGACTATCTTGGGCTGTGTCTTTTCCGCAGCCTGCAAGGGCAAATACTATAAGTGCTAATGATACGACGACTAATAAAATTCGATTAAATTTCATAATAAGCCTCCTTTTTTATAGATACTAAATTTAAAAACATTAATGACTTTGTTTGAGGGAAATATTTTGTTCTAATAATGAAATAATTTGAAGAAGGAAAATATCTCTCTGAATTTAAACGGAAAAATAGCCGCTACTAACGTAGCGGCTAGTGGCAGTTATACGGTCTTCTGCTAAGGTCAAAATAATCTAGGGAATAAGTGCTTGTAGATGGCTAGGCCCAACGAGGGCAACGATACCAAGTACCATCATGACCTTCATTTGAATACGCTTTCTACGTCTCATGATGAACCTCCTTTGTGTAGTTTTTTGTCATATCAACTAGATATGTGAGTTCGAACAGTTATCTTGAATTCAATATATCATAAATGAGAAAATTTATCAATAAGAATTTATTCTTTTAATATTCATCTTTATTTAGTATGATATTATGCATAGATAAAAGGTTAATAAGGAGGCTTCTTATGAATAAATTATTCCGATACGCTGCTGCAGCAGTACTCGTTGCATCTTTTGGCATGTTAAGTGATTATACAGCTGATGCGGCGAAGTTTTTAGAATCTCCAAGAGAGGTTACTATTGTAAAACCTGAGTTGCCTGAGATCCCTCAAACCGCTATGGTAGCGCCTGATATGCGCGTACGCTTCTTGATTGATAAAAAAGGTAATGTTAAAAATGTTTTCGTAGAGCGCTCTTCTGGATATGCTCCTGTTGATGAAGCAGTAAAAAAAGCAATTTTGCAGTGGAAGTTTACCCCTGCTATTGGCACAGATCAAAAGGCACACGAATCCATTATTGGGATGACAATTACTCTGCCTAAGCAAGCTGTGAAAGCTAAATAAGGAGAAAACGATGAATAAAGTGTTGCGTTGTATTATCTTAAGCTCATTGTTTGTAATGAGTATGGTAGCTTCTGTGTTGGCAGCTCCATATGATCCACCAGTAGCTATAGCTACACCACCTATTGACCGAGCATTGCTCTCTGCCTATGGTGAAGCTGCTCATGGTGCAGATATACGTTTTACCATCAAAAAAGATGGTTCTGTAGGGGACGTTGAAGTTGTCTCATCTAGTGGCTCTAGTGCGCTTGATGCCGCCATTGTTGATACTATTTCTAAATGGAGATTTAGCCCTGCTACAGATTCCAATGGTAGACCTGTAGCATCTTCTAAAACTGAATATATTGATTTTAAAAACTAATTAAAGACGCTTATAGAG
>OIEU01000935.1_pt1 | contig 10431 bp, 5 predicted proteins | sample 1581831 | NCBI WGS metagenome assembly OIEU01 (sample SAMN03281007, study PRJEB24777) | human gut metagenome | isolation source: fecal sample PR166 from 1 month old female Malay infant, vaginally...
GATTAAGGTAGACTTACCAGAACCACTGACCCCCGTGACGACAGTAAATAATCCTATCGGAAATTTTACATTAATATTATGTAAATTATTTTCCTTCGCACCGCGAATTTCAATGCAATTCTTGCCTGGTTTGCGGCGTTCTTCGGGGAGTGCTATAAACTTACGACCACTTAAGTACTGACCAGTAATGGAGTTTTCTACCTTCATCACTTCCTCAACAGTACCTGCTGCAATGATTTGACCACCATGTTCACCTGCCCCGGGACCGATGTCTACTAAATAATCAGCAGCGCGCATGGTATCTTCATCATGTTCTACAACAAGCAAAGTATTTCCTAAATCACGTAACCCTTTTAATGTATCGATGAGTCGATCATTATCTCGTTGATGTAAACCGATAGATGGCTCATCTAGGATATATAATACACCTACTAAGCCAGAGCCGATCTGTGTGGCCAACCGAATACGCTGTGCTTCACCACCAGATAATGTGCCTGCACTACGGTTCATTGTTAGGTAATCGAGACCTACATTATTAAGGAAACCTAAACGAGCATTGATTTCCTTCAAAATTTGAGCGCCAATCACTTGTTCACGCTCTGTTAATTGTAGATGCCCAAAGAAATCTAATGCTTCCTTTATAGTTAATTGTGTGACCTCATTTATATTCTTATCCCCTACGGTGATAGCCAATACTTCTGGTTTTAGACGAGCACCATAACAAGTAGTACACGGCTTAATGGACATAAATTTTTCAAACTCTTCACGCATAGAATCGGTAGATGCTTCACTATGACGGCGTTTTACCATCGGCAAAATACCTTCATATTCAGTGAAGAATTTCTTTACTTCACCACGCATATTTTCATAGGTAAAACTTACCTTATCCGTCGTACCGTACATTACCTTTTTTTGTAATGCTTTCGGCAATTCATCATAGGTGGAGTCTAAGGAATATCCATTAGCTTTTAATAGACCTTCTACTTGACGCATAAACCATGCATTAGGATTGGAGCTCAATGCTTGCACACAACCATCGGCAAAGCTAATAGAGCCATCTGGTATAACGCGCTCCTCATCGACCTCCATAGTAGAGCCAATCCCTAAACAAGATGGACAGGCACCAAATGGACTGTTGAAGGAGAACATACGCGGTTCAATCTTAGGTAATGAAATATGACAATCTGGGCACGCAAAATGTTGGCTATACATGTGTTCAGGGCCGTCTACCTCTTGAATCACTACGATGCCTTCTGCCCATTTTGATGCAGTCTCCATAGAGTCAGCCAACCGAGGTTCAATGCCTTCTTTTACAACGAGTCGGTCCACAACGATATCGATGGAATGCTTCTTATTTTTCTCTAATACGATTTCTTCGTCCAAAGTACGTACTACACCGTCTACGCGAGCACGAACAAAACCTTCTTTACGAAGTTGATCAAATACCGATTTATGCTCCCCTTTTTTACCTTGAATCATAGGAGCTAGCACTAAAACCTTAGTTCCTTCAGGAAAGCTCATTACATCATCGGTCATTTGTTGTATTGTTTGCTGGGTAATAGGCTTACCACACTCTGGGCAATGTGCATGACCCACGCGTGCAAATAAAAGACGTAAATAGTCGTAAATCTCCGTTACAGTACCAACCGTAGAGCGAGGGTTGCGACTCGTCGTCTTTTGGTCGATAGAAATAGCTGGAGACAAACCTTCAATATAATCGACATCGGGTTTATCCATTTGTCCCAAGAATTGACGTGCATACGCAGACAGGGACTCAACATAGCGACGTTGCCCTTCTGCGTAAATCGTATCAAATGCTAAGGATGATTTACCAGAGCCACTGAGTCCAGTCAAGACGATAAACTGATCACGTGGCAAGGATATATCAATATTTTTTAGGTTATGCTGACGCGCACCTTTTACAATCAATTGATCTTTCATTATCTTTCCTATTTAAAGAGATGATACCAAATGGCATCATCTCTCTGATTACTAACATGAAATAATATATGTATATTATCGCACATATAGTCTATATAATCTATGTGTTTTCTTACAATCTTTTAAAATTGTTCCTAAGATTGACTTTTTGGACCTGTCCGCTTTCTAGATTTAGCAGAAGCAGGCTTCTTCAACTTGCTATCTCCTGCACTATGCATATCGGACCATTGTTGACGCAATACGCCCAGTTGATCACGTAATTTAGCAGCGGATTCAAATTCAAGCTGCTTGGCGGCAGCCTTCATTTGACGATCTAGCTCTTCAATCTTATTGTACAATTCTTCCGGTGTTATATCTGCCACCTTAGGTGCTGATATATCTTGAACATATGATTCGTGTCCATGGTCCATGCTCTCTGAAGATTTTTTTTGTTTTCCTTTTTTCGGTGAAAGTCCCTTTCCATCGGTAACCATATCTTCTTCGATTTTCGTTAATTCGATTAGCTCTTTTACATCTTTAGATACAGATTTAGGCGTAATATTATGTTCAATATTATAAGCCTCTTGCACGGCACGACGACGGTCGGTTTCATCGATAGCCCGTTGCATAGAACCTGTTATACGATCTGCGTACATGATAACATGACCATTCACATTACGAGCCGCACGACCTATAATTTGAATCATAGCCGTATCGGAACGCAAGAAACCTTCTTTATCCGCATCTAAGATAGCAACCAAAGAAACCTCTGGCATATCGAGACCTTCACGAAGCAAATTAATACCTACCAGTACATCAAATACACCAGCCCGCAAATCTCGAATGATTTCAGCCCGCTCAATAGTAACAATATCAGAATGAAGGTAACGAACTCGTACGCCCATTTCCTTCAAGAATTCTGTTAAATCCTCAGCCATTTTCTTCGTTAAAGTCGTAACGAGAACCCGTTCGTTCTTAGCAGCTCGTTTATGAATTTCTCCAAGCAAATCATCCATTTGCCCCTTAATAGGACGAATTTCTATAGATGGATCTAATAGGCCCGTAGGACGAATGATTTGCTCTGCAATATTCGTTTCTACTTCCATTTCGTATGGTCCAGGCGTTGCCGATACGTAAACAATTTGATTGATACGCTCTACAAATTCATCGAATTGAAGTGGTCTATTATCGAGTGCAGAAGGCAGCCGGAAACCGTATTCTATAAGAGATTCTTTACGCGCACGGTCACCATTGTACATAGCTCGAATTTGAGGCATCGTCACATGAGACTCGTCCACCATGATGAGGAAATCATCTGGAAAATAATCAATCAATGTAAACGGTGCTTCCCCAGCTTTGCGTTCAGACATATGACGTGAATAGTTTTCGATGCCCGAGCAATAGCCCATTTCTTGCATCATTTCTATATCATAACGCGTACGCTGTTCTAAGCGCTGAGCCTCCAATAGACGGTCAGCAGCTTTTAATTTCGCTAACTGCTCATCTAGTTCGGCTTCAATACGCTCTACGGCAATATTCATCTTCTCTTTCGTCGTCACATAGTGAGATGCTGGATAGACTGCAACGTGCTTTCGTTCCGCAATAACTTCACCCGTCAAGGAATCTACCTCTACGAGGCGGTCGATTTCATCACCAAAGAGCTCCACACGAATGGCTCTTTCACTATAAGCGGCAGGGAAAATATCAATTGTATCCCCTTGTACACGGAAGGTACCGCGAATAAAGTTCATATCATTTCTCGTATATTGAATATCTACGAGTTTAGATAAGATTTCATCGCGCGACTTCGTTTGACCTAAGCGTAAGGACAATACGAGATCAGAATAGTCCTCAGGGTCACCTAAGCCATAAATACAGCTAACAGAGGCAACAATAATGACATCGCGGCGCTCAAAAAGACTCATCGTAGCACTATGTCGCAGTTTATCAATTTCATCATTAATAGACGCATCCTTCTCGATATAGGTATCACTAGAAGGAATATAGGCCTCCGGTTGATAAAAATCGTAGTAAGATACAAAATATTCTACCGCATTATTAGGGAAGAAACTTTTAAACTCGCTACATAATTGAGCAGCCAAGGTTTTATTGTGAGCAATGATCAAGGTCGGCTTTTGAACTGCCTCAATAACCTTGGCCATTGTAAAGGTCTTACCAGTACCAGTGGCACCGAGCAAAACTTGGGCCCATTCACCGCGTTCAATGCCTTCTGTTAAGGATTGAATCGCAGTAGGTTGGTCCCCCGTAGGCGCAAAGGGCGCCTCCACTTTAAATGGTTGGCCCCCCTCGTAATTATATGTACTATGCTTCATTACTGTTCATCCTGATGTTTACGGATGGCCTTCATCTCTTCATCCGTCAAACGACGACCTACATTTTCCGCTTGATTCAACGTATCCTCACCTTCTAAGACTTCGATGAGCATAGCAATAGAAAAGCGATCTAATGTAGGTGTGGTCTTTTGGATTTCATCAGCCATCATCCAATCTGATTCAGTATAGTTATTAATACGATCTGTAATTTCTTCCCAGTTTGAAAGTAGCAATCGCGTAATGGGGCGATATAGTTCAATACCAAAATACTCGATTAAGCTAACAATCTTATTCATATTTTCTAGGCTAACATTACATTCATTTTTTTTATTTTCAGATTCTACATATTCAAGTAAGAATTCCCGGTTATATTTATTTGTCACCTTGAATCATTCCTTTATTAAATAATGCATTAGCAAATTCTTTTGCATTAAATGGACGCAAGTCATCCATACCTTCGCCAACGCCAATCCAGCGTACGGGTACGCCTAGTTCCTCTTTAATAGAGATAACTACGCCACCTTTTGCCGTACCATCTAGTTTAGTTACAACAATACCATTTACTGGTACAGCTTGACCAAATAATTTAGCTTGGCTTACTGCATTTTGACCCGTAGTACCATCTAAAACGAGCAATGTTTGATGCGGTGCACCTTCTACGTGATTATTCGCTACGCGCCCCATCTTTTTAAGCTCTTCCATAAGGTTAACCTTTGTATGTAGACGACCAGCCGTATCTACGATAACAAGGTCTGCATTACGAGCTTTCGCAGCTTCCATTGCATCATATACAACGGCAGCAGGATCTGCGCCTTCTTTATGTTTAACAATCGGCACACCAACGCGATCAGCCCAAATGGATAATTGGTCAGCTGCAGCGGCACGGAATGTATCACCTGCAGCAATGATAACCTTTTTACCTGCTTTAGTATAATAATTAGCCAATTTAGCGATTGTCGTTGTTTTACCAACACCATTTACACCAACTACGAGGATAACCTCAGGATGGTGCAAAGTAATTTCATCTTCTTGATCGATGAGCATTTCCGTGATGCGGTCTTCCATGAACGGCATTACATCGCCTGTATGATTGATGATACCTTCTGTTACACCACGACGAATTTCTTTCATCAAGTATTCTGTCGTCTTAGGGCCTAGATCACTAGTAAGCATAACTGCTTCTAAATCATCTAAAAAATCATCATCGATTTGCGCATAACCAATAACGATGCTTTCTACATTTTTTACAAAAGACTTACGAGTTTTTTCTAAACCGTCTTTAATTCTATCAAAGAATCCAAATGCCATTATGCTAGATCCTCCTTCACATCTTCAAATGCTACTGTTAATAATCGCGATACACCGCGTTCCACCATTGTTACCCCTTGAAGTACTTCGGCAGCTTCCATCGTCTTTTTACGGTGAGATACAACGATAAATTGTGTTTCTTTATTTACTCGATTTAAGTAGGAACTAAATCGTTCAACATTGGCTTCGTCAAGCGCCGCGTCAACTTCGTCAAGCACGCAGAACGGAGCTGGACGATAATCGAGGAATGAGAACAATAAAGCGATAACCGTAAGAGCACGTTCACCACCCGATAAAAGTGTCAATTGTTGACGCTTTTTCCCTGGTGGTTGAATATAGAAATCGATACCACCCGTCAAAATATTATCTGGATCAGTCAGTACAATTTGCGCAGTACCGCCACCAAACAATTGGCTGAATACCTCTTGGAATCTACGGCCTACCATATCCAATACATCGTATAGCTGTGTACTCATAGCCTTATCCATTTCGGCAATAACCGCCTGTAATTGCGTCTTTGCCGTATCTAAATCAGCTAATTGTGTGGTTAAGAAATCATAGCGTTCTTTAGTCTCTTCATATTCCTCAACAGCATTTGGATTGACTGGACCCAATTCGGCAATTTCAGCCATCAAACGAGCTTGCTCATCCTTCCAATCATTAACGGAGCCTTCAATGCGAAGGGCTTGAGCATCTTCCAATGTAAAGCCTAGCTCTTGTAATTCTTCTATAAAACGCTCACAATCCATGCGATAACGTGTAATTTTACCTTCCATATCAACGAGACGACCTTGCACCACTTTATAGCGTTGATTCAATCGGTCTTGCTCACTGAGGATAGATTCCATTTCCTCGCGCCCCGTAGATGTTTTATCATAGGCTTCATCGCGAAGAGCACGTAATCGTTCAACCTCAGCCGTAGCAGAGGCCAACTCTTGTTCTGCAACTTCCTGAGCCTTAGGTATTTCCTCTTCATAGCGTTGTGTAGTACTAACTAACAAATTACGAAGTGGTGTTAAGCGCTCAATAATACTAGAAATAGATTGATTACGCTGTTCACGTTGTGCTTCCCGTTCCTGAATGGTATGTCTCAAGGTATCACAAGTAAGACGAGCTTCTGTAAAAGCTTCATACGCCTCTTGTTGCACCTTTTGCAACACAGTCAATCGATCCATCAACTCCCCTTGATTACGGTCCACACCATGATTCTCTTGCAAGAAAGCTAATGCTGTTTCTTGTTCTTTCAAGTTAGCCGTTGTGGTAGCCAAATCAATATCGATTTGTACTAAACGTTGCTCTTCTTCAGAAAGAACACGTTTCTTACGATTCATTTGATTTTGTATATTTTGTACCTTTGTTTCGCTTGCCACATAGAGTAAATTCGTATGTTGATAGCTTTCATCAAGGGTAGCTCGTTCTTTTTCAGCCTCTTCAACCCGTTTTTCTAGATTTTCTAAGCTAGCTGTTAAGGAACGGATTTGTTCTTCAATTTGTACAAGCTCTTGTTCAAGACTAGCTGCTTCTTCCTTACGGCTCAATACAGAGGCGCGCTTACGCTTCGTAGCACCACCCGTTAAAGAGCCACCCGGTTGGAACTGTTCACCCGTAAGGGTTACAATACGCAATTGCTGATTGTATTTTTTCTGTAATCCAATAGCATCATCCATGGAAGATACTACCAAGGTGCGTCCCAACAAGTATTGAAAAATATGGGCGTACTTATTATCAAAGGAAATACAATCAACAGCAGTGCCTAATACACAGCTTTCATGTAAAGCCGGTGTATCATATGGTTTACCTTTTACTGAATCCATAGGCAAGAAGGTTACACGACCACCTTGGATAGATTTCAAATAGTTGACACCCTCCGCAGCAGCGCGAGCTGTAGTAGTCACAACATGGTTAACACTACCGCCTAAGGCCGTTTCGATAGCCATAGTATATTTGTCCTCTACCGTAAAGAGATCGCCAACAGCGCCTGTGATTTGTTCGCGCCAGGACCCTTTACCGTTGAGGATGTTCTTAGTACCTTCTAAGTAGCCTTCATGCTGCTCTTCCCATTGAGCTAAGAGCTCTAAACGCCCCTTTGCACGTTGTTCTTGAGTGCGTAGCTTTTGTAACTCCTTACGCTCTTCACGCACTTTCATAGCCGCATCCTTAGCATCATCAACGAGGGCTTGTCGTTGAGCAGATAAGGCATTAAACTTTTGACCTAGCGCTTCGAATTCAGAACGAGCGACTTGTAGTTCACTATCTACCTGTGCTATTTCAGATTCTAGAATAGCACATTGATTTTTACTTTCTACCTTGCGAGCTTCTAAGCTCCGAATACTGGCCTTAGCCGTTTCAATAGCACTCACAACTTCTAATTGACGTTGCTCAAAAGCCTCTCGATTGGATTGCAAGGATTGGAACTTAGCTTGTTCTGCCCTTACATCTTCAACAGCCTTTTTGTAGGTCGCTTCTAATTCTTCTAAATTAGACTCTTTCTCTACTAATTGAGCACTTTCATCTTGAATCAATTGATTTAAGATGCGCAATTGTTGCTCCTCGCCCTTTTGCGTAGCCTCTAGCTCGCTAATGCGCATAGAAGTTTCATCTAATTCACGGTGCGCTGTTTTTAGTTGCTCTTCTAAGAGACGTAAATGACCAGCTAAGCGTTCTTTATCACGTTGCTTTTCAGTATACTGAGCCTCCCACAACTTAAGCTGTTCCTGCTCTTTTGATGTAGACGATTGCAATTCGTGACGACGAGCCTCTAATTTAGACAATTCAGTTTGAAGCTCAATTTCTTCATCTTTAAAGGCAATATTATCATTTTCAAAACGCGTCAAAAGACGATCAGAGGTCTTATAATTGTGAAAGCCTAATGCCCCATCATAATCGCGCTTTGTGCGGCTTAAGGTCATATACTTTTTAGTCTTTTCCGCTTTTTCAGACAAAGGTCCTAATTGCTCTTCAATGGTAGCCATTACGTCGCGTACGCGCTCCATATTACGGTCTGTACTAGCAATACGACGTAAAGCATCTTCTTTATTGATTTTAAAGCGAGAAATACCAGCTACATCTTCAAAGATAAGACGACGTTCTTCAGGTTTAGAATTTAAAATAGCGTCAATTCGGTTTTGACCAATGATGGCCATAGAATCTCTACCAAGACCGGTATCTGCTAGTAAAAGATGTATGTCCTTTAAACGACAAGATCGCTTATTGATAAGAAACTCACTTTCACCAGTGCGGTATATACGGCGTGTAATGGCTACCTCAGCCATATCTATATCTAATTGTTGGTCACTATTGTCAAACACAAGTGTAACCTCAGCAGCGCTCATAGGTTTGCGCTTTTCCGTACCAGAGAAAATAATATCCTCTGCTTTTTGTCCGCGCAAATTACGCACATTGGATTCCCCTAAAACCCATTTCATTGCATCCGTAATATTACTTTTACCACTTCCGTTAGGACCAATAACGGCAGTCATTCCTGGTGAGAATTTTACAATCGTTTTATCCACAAACGATTTAAAGCCCCTTAATTCCAACCGAAGTAATTGCATGACTGCCTCCTTTCTACCAACAACCCTAAATAATCATATCTTTTATTATAACACATATTGCAGGCCATCAATACAGCAACGAACGGTATTTCTCGTGCGTTCTTCACACCATTCAAATGCATACTGCGGATACTGAATCTGAAAGTATTTAACGTTTCGATTATTAAGGCCTCGCACCTTAGATGTTAAGCATCTCGGATAAGAAATAACAATATTATGCTTTACAGGAATACCATTAGTCCTAATATAATTTGTTCTATCATTATTAGTGTTATCTATACATCCACTATTATCAACATTAACTCTACTTAATTTTAAGCTTCCATAAGTAGCATCTTCAATTAAACTAAAACAATCATTACTTATTAAGTACTTAAACTGAGATACATGCTCATCAATACAACGTTCAATTCGCTGCTTATACTGTTCGTTCACAACCAGCTCTCCCATAGCGGGCTCATATGGACCTGCCACTAAGCTATTGCCGGAATCTAATTCTTCTGTACTTTGTAAACCCGTGCGAATGACTTCAATACCATGCTGTTCAAACCAATCTTTTAAAAATGAACAATACTGTATAGCTAGCTCAGTACTTAGTGGTTCATATTCTCCAGCTCTATACTGGTCGGCTAGCTCTGTATTTTCTATAACTAGTACGGGATAGATACGTACAAAATCAGGTCGTAATGCGGCTACTGCAATGGCCGTTTCTATTATGGTTTGCCATGTCTCTCCTTTTAGTCCTGGTAAAAGTTGAACCCCAACGGTCATATCACGATGTTTTAATCGTGTAACAGCCTCTACTACCTCTTGTGCCGTGTGCCCCCTCTTAGCATCAACTAAAATACCATCATTCATAGACTGCACACCAAGTTCTACAGTTTTTACTCCATAAGACTGTAATAATGTAATCGCTTCATCACCTACAGCATCAGGTCTTGTAGAGCAACGTATGCCATCAATGAGGCTCTGTTGAAGCATTTCATAGGCAGGCATTAATAATTTATGTTGTAAATCTTTAGTAATAGCCGTAAATGATCCACCATAAAAGGCAACCTCCCAAAACTTTTCATTCCGCTTTGTTCCTACATAGTCTTTGATTGTTTGTTGTATATATTCTGGAGTTAGGTGACTAATACCAGATTGGCCCGTAATACGAGATTGATTACAAAATGTACACACATAGGGACAACCTACGTGAGGTATAAAAAAGGGAATCATACCAAATGGTTTCATAAACACCTCCTCTTCTTATGTAAAAATTATTATTCATCTATTATTATATAGATTATTGTTCATCTATCATTATATAGATC
>OIEU01000949.1_pt1 | contig 10299 bp, 8 predicted proteins | sample 1581831 | NCBI WGS metagenome assembly OIEU01 (sample SAMN03281007, study PRJEB24777) | human gut metagenome | isolation source: fecal sample PR166 from 1 month old female Malay infant, vaginally...
AGTCAAACCAACGTACCGTTATCGGAAAAGTTAAAAGGAATCAACAGAAATATAAAAAAGGAGCCAAAAAGCCATGATTCGTCCAATCGCCCCTAATGAAGCGTATCCTTGGGGGTTGCTGCTGGATGCAGATCCTGAAAAAGCAGTCGTAGAAAGCTATCTATATAATAGCCAAACACTTGTTTATGAAGAAGCTGGAGAAATGATTGGTGTGCTAGTTTATCAAAATCAAGGCAAGAACTGGGAGATCATGAATGTGGCCGTTTCGCCAGAAAAGCAAGGAATGTGCATCGGTCGTCAATTGCTGCAAGCTGCCGAAGAAGCGATCCTTAGTCAGCACCTCGGGGCAAAACGGCCGATCGTAGTGATCAAAACTGGTAGTCTGCCCTCTGCAGCCTTGACTTTGTACCAAAAGCAAGGCTATGTTGAAAAAGAGCGGGTGAAGAATTATTTCACCACCCACTATGTCGAACCGATTTTTGAGAATGGTCAGCAGCTGTTCGATCAAGTGATTTTGGAAAAACAACTCTAATGGATGAAAAGACAGTCTAAGTGAATAAGACTGTTTTTTTCTTGTTCTCGGAAATCGCTTTCTTCAAGCGCCGACTTGGGGTAAAATAGACAGTATCAGAATAATAAAGGATTGAGGGAAAAAAATGGCGATTTTAGTCTTTGATATGGGTGGTTCAGCTGTAAAATATGGCGTCTGGGCACAAGATTCTTTGGTGAGTAAAGGGAAGTTCACTACTCCAAATACTTGGGAGGAAATGAAAGCGCAGCTGCAGCAAGTGAGGGCAAGCGTAGACGAAGAGATTGAAGGCGTTGGAATCAGTGCGCCAGGTGCGGTCAATGCCCAAGAGCGGCGGATCGACGGTATTAGTGCGATCCCTTATATCCATGGGTTTGATATTTACTCAGAACTCGAAACAGCGTTTGGGGTACCCGTAACCATCGAAAATGATGCCAATTGCGCTGGGATGGCTGAATTTTATCAAGGAGCGGGCAAAGAGTATCAGCAAGCAGCCTTCGTTGTGATCGGAACAGGCGTTGGCGGTACCCTGTTTCAAAATGGTGAGCTAGTCCGTGGGGCACATTTATACGGTGGCGAATTTGGGTTGATGATCCTAGATCAAGGCAAAACATTTTCGCAACTAGGGACAGCGGTTCAGATGGCCTGGCGGTATTGTGATCGGATCGGAGTGGATCGAACGACGATTACCGGTGAAGAGGTCTTTCAACGTGCAGAAGATGGCGATGCCATTGCGATCGAGGAAGTCAATAAATTTTACAACTATTTAGCACAAGGATTATTCAGTATTCAGTTTGCTTTTGATCCTGAAGTGATCATTATCGGCGGTGGTGTCAGTGCCAAAAAAGGCTTGTTAGAAGAAGTTGACCAGCGTTTGAAAAAAATGTTGGCGGATCAAGCATTAAATGATTTCGTCCCACTGATCAAGCTATGTGACTATCGCAATGATGCCAATTTAGTTGGGGCGGCGGCAAATTTTCAAGCATTGTATCCACGAAACAGCCGCTAACATGAGGATGTAATGTTTTCAAACGTCCGTTTGATGAAAAAAGTAGCGAATCAAAGCATACCAGCAGCAAGCAAAGGGGAAAAAACTTTGCTTGCTTTTCTTTTTATCCAAAAAATAGAAAAGCGATTCCATTGTTGCTGGATCAATGTTTTAAAAGCACCATTTTTTATCGGCGAAAAAAATAAATTCTGAATAGGTGAAATATTCTGATAATTCGTTGACATTTCCTCGATTTTTCAGTATATTGGATAACATATTCAGGGGAAGTAAAGGAGAGGAAAATTATGAAAAAGAAATTTTATTAGATAAACAGCAAGAATTGAAAGGAGATATTAACGCCATGGCAGAACAGCTTAGTATTTCTAAACGAGCGTTAATATATAAATTGAAGAAATACGGAGTATAAAATGAACGTATTGAAAATCTTTTTCTGCACATTACTCCCTTTACTCTTCACTTCACCGGGAAAGGCCGAAAATAATCTTAATCAGAAAATGATTGAGGAATTAACTCAATGCCGTTTGGAATCATCTCAGCTAATTCGTTTAGATTGTTATGACAAAATTGCGCTTTCTTCAACATCTTCCTCCAATGCACTGCCTGATGTTACTCAAATGGGTAAAACATGGCGCCAAGCAACAGAGCATGAAATGAAACGGACGGGAAACAGTGCAGGTTTTCTCGTCTCAGTACCAGAAACCGGTGATTATCCCGTATTAATGACCATTCCAGCGATTGGCTTTCAACCGCCTCGCCCCATCTTAATGCTGAGCTGTATTGATAACATTACTCGGATGCAAATTATCCTGCCAACAAAACAAGATGCTGGCAGTGTGATGGTTTCAACGGATAAAACACAATTTACCGCAGAATGGTTTTTACGTGAAAACGGTTATGTATTGGAATCAAGCCGCGGTATACCGGGCATAGATGAAATTAAACGCTTGTTAAATGCTGAAAGATTGACGTTGAAATTATCTAATAACGAAAAACTCACCTTCAATATTTCAGGTATTTCACAACAAATAATCCCTTTAAGAGCGGCTTGCCACTGGTAGAAATCATGATGAACAATACTTCTTATGCATGGAAACAACAGCTACTGACAGCGCTTGATGAACAGCAAGTCAGTAGTGCTGTCAATGATAATGATGCCGATTGGGAATATATTGACAGTGAAATGATAAAGTTCGGCTCACTCAGTCATGGTCAATTAGATATTAAAGAGATCCAGCGTCGCTGTTTACACCTATTTGAAACGCAGACTAAAGATTTTCGGATCTTAGTCCATTTATTACGTACTTTACAGCATGCTGGAGAGCCAAAAGAATTAGTATTAGCAGCACAGATCCTAACTGATTTTAATCGTCAATATTGGCAAAGTTGCTACCCAACCAATATGAAATTGAAATCACGTTTAGCCAATCAAGTTTTGAAACGTTTTGAAACAGCGAGTGAGAGTTTTTGTCATGCAGCCAACAGTGCGATGCGTGATGATATTCTAGGCTCGTTCGCCTTTCTAGCGCAATTTTGGCATGAACAAAGCCCGGCACTTGCAGAACAAATTGATGATTTAAGCAGAGATTATAATCGTATTGAAAATAACGATGCGCCGATTATTGTTGCTTCACCTGCCGAGAAAGAAGAAAAAGTACAGACTCCGCCGGTTAGCGAGTCTATAGAAACACCGACAAAAAATAGCTTAACACCAACTATTAACGTTAACCATCAAGATGAAAGACAATGGAAACAAACATTACTTCAAGTAGCTGATGTTATCTGCCAACAAGCCCCTGAAAGTTCAGTAGGATATCGTATACGGCGTTATGCAATTTGGCACGCTATTACGGTCTTACCTCAAGCTAATGCTCAAGGTAAAACGCCTTTAGCCCCCGTATCAATTGACCGTGTAATGGATTACAAAGCTCAACTGACTCAAGCGTCCATTACGCTATTAAACAATATTGAACAGAGTCTCTCACTCTCTCCTTACTGGTTAGAAGGCCATATGTTAGCTGCACAAGTAGCAGCTAAATTAGGTTATGGGGAAGTAGAAAGTGGCATTATTGAAGAGTTACGTATTTTTTTAGCGCGTCTTCCTGAACTTGTTAACTTGCACTTTTCGGATATGACACCCTTCTTTCCTGAAAGTGTACAACAGTGGTTAGAGCAATATAACCAAACTGAAAACGGTCAATTGCCACCATCGAATACAAATACTGCGATCCTAGAGCAAGAAGTCTTGCAATGTTATGAACAACAAGGTCTTGAAGCAGCCCTGAAGCTTATTGAATTAAACCTTGCTAGCAGATCAGAGCCTAGAGATAGATTTTATGGACAATTATTGTCTGCACAACTATTTGAATTGTCAGGTATGGATTATATGGCTACACAGTTATACCAACAACTTAATACCTCTGCCTCACATTATTCACTTGCAGATTGGGAACCCAACTTAATACGACAACTCATGCAAAAAATAGACAAAAAGACAGAAATAACAATGACTATGGATAGGGATCAATAATAATGAAATTACCGGTTTTCTCCATTTCAAACATTACGAGTTCGGTAAAAAAACTCTTTTTTGCTGATAAATCTAAAATTGCCTCCTTTTTGCTATTTTTATTGGCATTACTTCCCGCTTTGCTCATTATTTGGATCTGGTGGTGGGGGCCAACATTTCGTTATCAAGATTCCATACCGTTTAGCGAGGTCACCACACGTTGGTTAGCAACCGTCGTTATTGTATTGCTTGTTGTGAGTTGGATTGGTCTAGCAACATGGCGTCGAGTTAAAAAATTGGAAGCATTAAAACTTGATGTCGAATTAGCTGTAGTTGATCCGGTAAGACAAGATCTTGATTTTCAAAAACGTTATTTAAACTATTGGAAATCACAATTTATTCGTCACTTAAATGGTCATACTAAAGCGGTTTATTTACGCCCTTGGTATTTTGTTTTAGGTGCTAACCAAAGTGGAAAGCATAGCTTATTAAAAAATACGGTAAACCCATTAGATATTGCGCCTAGCGACAATATTGTTAACGAACAAAATATTGCATTAAATATTCAATGTCTATTAACCGACAATGCTGTACTTTTTGTCCCTAATGGTGATCTATTAACCCAGCCGGCAAATCAGGCTGATAAACCTCAACTTTATCACCGTTTGTGGGGCGACTTACTCAATTGGATCAAAACTAACCGCCCAAGACAACCAATGAATGGCATCGTCTTAACTGTCGATACCCTATCGTTATTAACCAATAGTAAGGAGCAAAATAGTCAGCTACTTGCTGATTTACAAATGCGTATTGAAGAAATACGCATGACATTTAATAGTCGCTTGCCTTTATATATCGTCTTAACCAAGCTAGATCTATTACGTGGTTTTGACTCAATGTATCAATCATTAGATGTTCAACAACGTAATGAAGTATTAGGTGTTTCTTTCAACCAAAAAGCAAAAAGTAATTGGAAAAAGGAATTAAATCATTTTTGGTCACAATGGGTAGGCCAAATGAACAGCGCATTACCAGAAATGATGCTACAAAGAGCAGAAGGTAACCAGCGTAGTGATCTATTTAGTTTCGTGCGCCAAATTGAAGGGTTACAACATTCTGTATGCACATTAATTGATGCATTGCTCATCAATAATGAGCAACATAATATCTGTTTAAGAGGGGTTTATTTAACTTCTGCATTGCAAATCGGTCAAATCGATGATGTGTTTAGCCAAACAGCATCCGAACAATATCATTTACCGACAGCACCTCTTACTACATGGCCAATTAATGATAGCCACCCTTATTTTACTACCCAATTATTTAGTCAAGTGCTATTTAGTGAGCCTAATATTGCAGCAGAAAACCATTATTGGGTTAAAAAACATCGGACTCGCCTATTAGTCACCACTGCTGTTAGCTTTGTCGGCTTAATCGCAATTTGGAATGGTTGGAGCCACTATTACGACAAAAACTATCGTGCTGGAGAAAACGTTCTTAATGAGGTAAAAGCATTCCGTGCTATTGAGAACAATGCTCAGAAAGATACTGATGGTAGCCTACAATTACCGGTGCTCAATCCATTACGTGAAGCAACCTTAGCTTATGGTAATCATCGTGATAAAAATGTGCTCTTTTCTGATATGGGTCTTTACCAAGGTCAAAAAGTAGGCCCACAAGTTGAACAAGTCTATTTACAACTACTCACCGATCGCTTTTTACCTGCGGTTATGTCTGGGTTGTTAAATGAACTTAACAGTGCCGATAAAGGAAGTGAAGATAAGTTAGAGATATTGCGTATTATGCGCATGTTAGAAGATAAAAGTGGCCGTAATAATGGCATGGTAGAAGATTTTATGGCTGATTATTGGAGCCAACTGTTCACTGGTCAACGTGAAAAACAACTGCAACTAAAAGCCCATTTGCGCTATGCCCTTGAGCACACAGATTGGAAACAAGAGCGTGAAAAAGGGTTTGTTTCAGCCACTAAAGCCTTTATGCCTTTTGCTGGACCTATAAAAAATGCACAAGCAGAGTTAAGTGTATTGTCACTTTATCAGCGTGTATATCAAGCCTTACGCTTAAAGGCTAATCAAGAGCTTTCAGCGCCTTTAAATTTACAACATCAAATTGGCCCAAGTTTTAATACGGTCTTTACGGCTATTGATGATGATAAATTAGAAATTCCACAATTCTTAACGCGCTCAGGGTTATTAAACTATTTTATCCGCCAAAATGATAAATTGGTCGAGCTAACATTACTTGATGCTTGGGTTCTTAATCTAACCACCAACACACAATATAGTGAAAGTGATCGTAAAGAAATTCAGCGTCAAATCAGTGAACAATATCTTAGTGACTATACGGCTCAATGGCGTAATGCCATGAGCAATTTAGAAATTCGTCAATTTGATTCAATACAAGATGAAATTACCGCTCTTGAGCAAATTATTAGTGGTGAACAACCATTACGCCGAGCGTTACAAGTTCTACGTGATAACACGGTTATTCCAACTATTGATGAAAATTTACCACTTGATGAACAAAAAACACTGATGGCTGAGCCATCTTACCGTTTATTAACCCGCTTAGATCGCGAATTTACTCCTCAAACTGAGATATTAGTCAGTAACCAAGGGGAAAATTTACAGAATCTGAATCAAAAACTAAATGACTTACATCGTTACCTATTGGGGATCCAAAACTCTCCAGTGCCGGGGAAAGCGGCGCTTAAAGCAGTTTCGATGCGCTTAAACGATAATAATCGCGATGCTATTTTTGAGCTATCACAAATGGCGAAAACATTACCAGAGCCGCTTAACCGCTGGGTCGATGAGTTATCCGTACAAGCATGGAATGTGGTCCAAAAAGAAGCTATTCGTTATATGGAAGTTGAATGGAATGAAAATGTTGTCAAACAATACAATACTTATATTGCCGGTCGCTATCCATTTAACCCAGCAGCTAAACAAGATGTTCCTTTAAGTGAATTTGAACGTTTCTTCAAACCAAATGGAACATTAGATAGCTTCTATCAACAAAATCTGCGTTTATTCGTTGAGAATAACTTAGTCAACGATAGTGATAGCCAATCATTGATCCGCGCTGATGTATTAGCACAAATTGAAATAGCCAATCGTATTAGAGAAACCTTCTTTAATGCCCAAGGTAATTTAGAAGCACAATATGCTATTGAGCCACTGTCATTAAGTGGTAATAAGCGTCGTAGCATCTTAAATCTTGATGGACAATTGATTGATTACGCTCATAGTCGTAGCCATGTGACACACTTGGTATGGCCAAACTCAATGCGTTCCAATATTGAAAGTAAACTGACTTTAGTGCCTCTTTCCGGTGATAAATCGCCACGTTCAATCAGTTTCTCTGGGCCATGGGCACAAATGCGATTAGTTGATAATGCAAAACTCATCAATATCAAATCTAACTCATTCGATATTCGCTTCACAATCGACGGTGGTGATATGACTTATCGAGTTATAGTTGATGAATCTAATAATCCTTTCTTCGGTGGATTATTCACAAAATTCCGTTTACCTGAAACGCTTTATTAATGTGATTTCCCCCACTTTATAGTGGGGGAATAAAAGGATGTTGAGTGCGATGAAATCAGAAAGTTTAGTGATTAAAATTGGGGGATCTCCACTTGATACCCCTGAATTTATTGCCCTGAAAACCGAATTTAATAAATTGAGCCACCCTGCTCGACCAGAAATAAGTTGGACACTTATTGAGTCACTTTGCTTATCCCTATTTAAAAATCATGGTATCGACCTACAAAGCGGTGCTTACTATACCATTGCAAGATTACAACAGCATGGTTTAAGCGGTTTTACTGAAGGATGTGAGTTATTAGCAAATGTTATTGTGACTTATTGGGATAGCCTGTGGCCGGAAAAGCCAAATCAACGTACAGAGGTATTAAACTGGTTTAATACCAAAGCCAGCGCTTTATTAAGACAACAATCCTATCAAGCAAAAGATCTACGATTAATCTATCGTTCAGAGCGCGCGTTACAGTTAATAATCGATAAACTGGCTAAAACAACTTGGGAAAAACTGCCTAAAATTGAAAACTTACTGTGGTTTTTCCAAAACTTAGCCAAACAAATTGAAAAGCAAGAAAAACAGACGCAACAAGATAGTGCCGAACCCGTTAGCGTACCGCCATTAGTCTGTATTCAACAACCGTCGAAAACAACGGACAAAGCAGCCCCCACTTTTGTGATTGAAACGCCTCAACCCGCCTCTTCTTTCACTGTAGTAGCAAAAAAAATGAGTGCGACCCGAGGTTTTATATGGGGCTGTGTGCTCAGTTGCATACTGTTTTTAGCCGTTGGATTTGGTGTACATCTCTATTTAAAACAAGAGATGAATGCGATTACTTCAATACCTGAAGGTGCGGCTGCCAAATGGTTGTTTAAACCACAGTTAAATAGCTACGAATATCATTTAGCATTATTAGAAAAACGTTCTCCTCTTTCTAATTTACGGCTAATTGATACGATGCAAGAAAAAGCCAAAAACGCTTGGCCTACAGATGCAGAGCAAATTTATTTTACACGTAATTGGCAAAATCTTTATCAAACGCGCTTAGAGAATATGCCAATTAATGATAGCTGGTCTGAAACCGCGACATTATTACAACAACTTTCTAATAAAATAGTTCAGCAAGAACGAAATAGAGGCAGTTTTACACTCTCTTATCTAAAAACGGCAATTTATGATATTCAAAAACAGCACAATAAAGTTGAGCCAATCGAAGAAAAACTGCGACAACTCGCTGTACAAATTGAAACAGGGCAACCTATTTCTCCTGCAACTCTCAATAATATTGATAATAAAATTAATGGGTTATTAGCTCGTTATTATGATTTACAAAAACAAGCTGAACAACAAGGTTTAAAACCCGGCTCATATTCATCTTTTGGATTAGATCATGAGTGAAATTAAATATATTAAAGAAAAGCAGTACTTACAAAAACTGTTCAGTGAGTATGCAGATAAAGCGCCACATTTAGCGAGCGTACTTGATCCTCAAGATCCACAAACAAGTTATCTCTTAGAAGGCTTTGCTTTTTTATCTGCTCGTTTACAAGATAAAATTGATGATGCTTTTCCTGAGATCACATTACCCCTACTGCAACGACTAAATTCCCAAGCCATTAAAGGCCTACCATCAACAACAATTATCCAAATTGACCAAAGTGAAATTCTCCCCTATCCCATGGAGATTAATGAAAAACATTTGGTGATTGGCGACAACGGGGCACAATTTAGTTTCTGCCATAATTTCACCATCATGCCTTATAGCATTTTGGATAGAAAAATTACTCAGCATCCAAACCACTCTTGTATCTCTCTTGAAATATTATATCGTGGTGATGTGGAATTAACTCAAACAAATGCACTTAATGTTTTTTTAGGGGAAAATAAAACCACCTCAGACATTTTATTACTCGCATTTAGTCAATACTTTGAAAAAATTGAGGTGGTACATAACGGTGAACGTTATGAAGGCGATCCTCTTAATTATGCTTTTGAACCCAAAATTGGCAATGACTATAAAATCTTCCCACAGAAAAATAACTCATTTTCTGCGCCACAACGTTTATTAGAAGGTCTTTATTTACCCCATGTTCATCATTTTATTGAGTTAGATATACCACAAATAGTGACTCAATTAGATTGGAAACAACAGCAGCGGTTTGTTGTGAATATCTATTTCAGTCAGCAACTTCCTTTAACTCAAGAAGAGTGTAATCAGAGCTTTTTTTTAAACTGTGCTCCAGCGATTGATAGTGAAGCAAAACATACACTTTTAATTGATTTTAAAAAGAATAAATCAAGTTATTTACTCCCTATTCCAACCCATCACTATTTGGCCGATCTTGATAAAATTGAGTTATCACTAGAGCCTCATGAGCTAGCGCGTGGCATATACTGTCATTTTTATCCTACGACAGAATTAACCGCCGCCTCTCGTTTAATGCCCCAATTTCATAAAGCCATTTTCTATTCATTAACAATGGAGAAAAATATTACTGGGCATACACTTTATTATTTGAATTTCTTTGATAATAAAGGTGATCCTATGGTCACACCGCCTAGTTTACATTTTGCATGTGTTTATATTGGCTTTGAACAATATAAAAGAAATGAGTTAGGTCTATTAAATAAACACAGCGAAAAAATGCCTGATGCAGTAAAAACGGGAAATATCACATTATTATCATC
>OIEU01000964.1_pt1 | contig 10212 bp, 9 predicted proteins | sample 1581831 | NCBI WGS metagenome assembly OIEU01 (sample SAMN03281007, study PRJEB24777) | human gut metagenome | isolation source: fecal sample PR166 from 1 month old female Malay infant, vaginally...
GTCTGAGGCTGAAGTTTATACACCGGACGGCTTCATCGTCATCGCTTAACGGCAACAGTCTTCACCGACTGCACGGCTTCTCTTTGCCGGAATTTCTCCGGCCCATTTATACCCTGCTGATTACCCTACCAGCGCCCTTTACATGACGGGCTGCGGCCTGCATTGCCGAAGGCTTTGCTGCCGCGTGACCGTCATCCTGCACCAGAGTGTTAATTTTCAGCGCCTGCGCCAGACCAGGGCGTCAGTCGCTCACGCGCAGTGAGAGACTGACGCCCGCAGAAATTTTCATCTGCACCAGCCATATCAACGGTTCCAGCCACAGGCGAGCTTCTGACGTCGCTTTTCAGCATTTATCTCAACCATTCATTCACAAAAGGAGAACATGAGCCAGTACCGGAGGGGGACCACCAGGACGGTCCGGGGGATGACCAGCTCACGCTGGCGGCTGCTTTGTAAGCACAACCGATACCCCGCAAAACCTCAACAGCCGTCGCCCCGGCGCTCAGGTACTGCTCGCAACCCCGACAAAAATCAGGGGCTATCGGCCTACGCGCCGGGGAAAGCTGTACTGCTGTATCCGTTGTTTGTTGTGGTTTTGTGAAAATCAGGAGCGAGAGAAGAGGAAAAGCAAAATGGGTATGCTGGAAAGAGAGATGAAAAACCTGGCGCGACAGGCTGGCGGGTCGCACAAGACTGTCCATGACCGTATCACCACGGCAGGACGTTTCTGCGAACGACTGATGGAACTGAATATTCAGATACGCTATGTCCACCATTTAAAGGCGAAGCATATTGAGGCGTATATTCAGATGCGGCTGGCGCAGGGGATTCAGAAACAGACGCTGCATAACGAAACGGCGGCTATCCGTAAAATACTGACGCAGGCCGGGCGCGAAAAACTGGCGCAGAGTGAGCGGATATCGAATAAATCGCTGGGGCTGGCTGGCGTATCCCGCAACGGTACGCGACGAGCCATCACGCCAGAGCATTACCAGCAGGTGGCAGAAACCGCCCGACGGAAAGATGCGGGACTGGCGGCGGCGCTTGAACTGGCGCGGCTGATGGGGCTACGCTCGCAGGAGGCGGTACGCTGTTCCGGTTCGCTGAAAACCTGGCGCGAAGCACTGGCACACGGCAATACCCGGCTGACCGTGGTACTCGGCACTAAAGGCGGGCGGCCCCACGACACCCTTATTCAGGATACTGGCGCAGTTAAACAGGCGCTGGATAATGCCATTGCGGTGGCAGAACGGCGTAACGGCAGGCTGATTGATGCGGCGAGCCTTAAACAGGCAATGAAATACTGGCGCAACCAGACTTTGCGTATGGGGCTGACGGGCAAATACTCCCCGCACTCACTGCGCTACGCCTGGGCGCAGGACGATATCCGCCGGTATCTGGCGCAGGGATTCAGCGAAAAAGAAGCGCTGGCAATGGTGGCGATGGACCTGGGGCATGGCGACGGGCGCGGTCGCTGGGTGAAGCAGGTGTACGCGCACGAATGGCAGGAGGAATGACGGCTTTCATGAATGGCGCAGAATAAATCGTTACGCAATAACCCATAGGAACCAGCGCGTCGCTATCATCAAAAGTTGGGAATCCAGACGGCGTAACCCGACTGGGCTGGCGGCAATCCAGACTAATCCGGCTTTCTTTCGGGAACTGGTAGCGCATTGCTGGGGTTTTGAGCGGAAATAATTTTCACTCATAACCGCTGGCGGCTATGAGTGAGGAACGGACTTTGGCAAATAAATAGCCATGAGTATTACTAGTATTGCCAAGTAGCAATCAACGGGGAAAAGACCATTACATCCATTTGTCAGAGCATTCTGGCCAACAGAACACACTGTTGCATAATGGAATTAAAGTATTTAAGAGGACAAATACAGATTATGTAAGTACAAACTTTGGCCTTGGCACTGCGAGCAATGTATGGTTATATCTGAAATCCTTAACAATCTCTTAAGGAACCAGCATGACTCGCCCCTCAATGAAAGCCTTGGTAGATTTGCTCAGTAAGTCCCCCACCTCACTACCACCTGAAAAATGGCAGGATCTGGAATCGCATGTTCAAGGCGTCTATCAGCAACTGCTCGATATTCAAGGTAACAAGACCATGGTAGCCCGTAATGTGCAGATTTCGGGTAGAGAAGGCAGCAGCTATCAGATAGACGTTTACTATGAATTTGAGATGGCAAGTATACGTCATCGCGTTGCTATAGAGTGCAAGAACCGCTCCCGACCTCTGGAGCGAGATAGCGTCTTAGCCTTTCATGCCAAGGTACATCAATGCTGCCTAAGCCATGGAATTATCGTATCCTCAGGTGGTTTTCAGAAAGGAGCGCGCGAATTTGCTCAACAAAATAACGTTACGCTCATGGATTACTCCGAGCTGCCCTCCATTGGCAATCTTCTTTCTCGAAGACTGACAAATGTGGTTATTCCCGATGAAGACACGGTAGGTCAGCCTTTCTGGACTATTTTTGATACTGAGGAATATTCACCATTTGGACACATTGACGCGAAGAACGAAATCATGACAGCGTTCTTGTTCCTCTCCAGAGCTCATGCCCTGCGGTTTCTAAAGGGCGAGAACTTAGGTACTAAGTGGCAGGTTAGGGGAATGGCTCAGCGACACCTTTCGTGCTATATCCTAACCTGTGATGCATTTAACGCAAGATATGTCATTGCCCGGCCTGGATATGCTGCTGGTGTGCCAGAAAATCAGTTCTTGTTCGATGAAATCCGGAGAAAAGACTTGATCAACGATTTTCACGAGGGTATTGATTTGCCAAAGGAGCCAAATACTGCTCCCGGGTACAGTTCTATTTTCAAGAAAAAATTAGGCGAATAAATTCATAGCGTTAAGGTTCGTTTTTGGCACGAAGCGGAAAGAGTAAAAAATTCGCTTCTGCGAGGGAAAGATAAAATATTTATATTGCAGTTTGAAGAGTATGGAAAAATTATCATACTCTCCAAGACTGTTATGGAAGATACCAGCTGATTTTTTTCCAAAGCTCGTTATCACTAAATTCTAATGCTGGATCAATTTCGATCCGTTCTTCGGAGATGAATTTTAAGTATGGAGAAATAAAAGGAACATCTTCAGGTTGAATTCCATATCGCATCAACATTATGTGAATTTTATTGATTGTACCATATCTTAGAAAATCAATGAAAACAGCAGCTCTTTGATCGCCGGTATCAGTTAAATATAATTTAAATGCCCCTACGAAAACATCACTAAGTGAGAATGAGATTACAGTATCAAGGTAGTCGTAAGTGTCAAATACAACGGTATCATAACTTACATCTCTTGAGTTAACAGAATGAAATAGAGAGTATGCTCTAGTCAGATTACTATCAGGTAATTTATTAGCTGGTTGGGAAAATTTTGAAATACCATTATTATTACCATCTCTATCTGATATGTAGCTATATCTTATTCCAACAATTTCTTTGAAACTTCGTCCGGCCATTACAAGAAACATAATATCAATTGCTGATTTGAATACATTTCTTTCGCCGTCATATAGCTCTCTACCTAAAGATGTTTCATACAACGATAAGAAACAAGACTTGACTTTTTCCCTTCTCTCTTTATTCTCAGGGCCAATTAATTTACTACCAAACTGTTCGTTAAAAACGGCATCTAAAATAAATGTAATGTTGTTATATACGTTATTGTTTTGTAACCTTTCAATCTTGGATTCGGGAAGGTTTATATCCTCATTGAAAGCCCCATTAACGATGGATTTTATGAGTTCATGGTTATCATTGTCTGAGTCAACTGGTTTTTCTAATACTGACTTCTCTTCTAATTTGAATGGTGTTTTGACCCGGCGTGATAACAACTCTGCATTATGCGTATATACATATCCATAATCAAATTTTTTATTGTTTGATAAACGTCCGCTGCGACCTATTAAGTTTTTAAATGCCAGACATCTTTTTTGTTCAGACTCACCATACATTTTCATATTTGCAAGCCAGACTATATCAAATGGCATGTTGATGCCTTGGGCTAATGTACTGGTAGCAAAGCAAATCCTCGCAAATCCGGCTTTAATAAATTTCTCAACTAAATATCTAACTTCTAAAGGTACAGAACCATGGTGAATTACCACACCGATACTCAATAATTCAACCAATACAGATCTATGGCCCTGGTTATTAGCGCCTAGTATATCCACGACATTGTTAATTATTTCTAGAGCTTCTCTATCTGCTATTTTTTTGAATTTAGCGGTGTGTTTCTTAAATTTATTGATGAATCTTCCATCATAGACGGATGCTTTTGATACATAAATAAGGACTGATTTATTACCTGAAAATGCAAATTGTTCAAAACTACCCGAAAATGGTGCTGCTTTCTTTAACAAATGTCCCTTGTTTATGTATGGTGAAAAATAATAGTCATTACCATTCTTATGCGCATAAATGAAAATTTTTCCTACAGCGTTATGAGCATAACTCCGAGAGTATTTTTCGGGAGTTTCAATATTATGCTTTAGGAACTGAGCCTCAGGATTATCTACGAAAGGATGCGCAAAGATTAGTTTTGCTGTTGGGAAAAGTTTCTGTACGCGCCTAACGGTGACATCGAATATAACACCGCGCTCTTGCTCTTCAGAAACTTGAGCTTCATCAAAAAAGAATAAATTAATATTTAGCTTTTTACTAAAACTTGTTAGATCTTTTGTCCGTTCAGGCGTGAGAACAAATATTCTTCTTAACTTCCTATTGGTATAGACATAATCTACAAAGGTACTAATCATAACATTTTTGTCATGTTCAAAATATTCTTTTAAGTTTTCAACGTACTCCGCTATTAATGCCCTAGATGGTACGATAATAACAGCATCTCCATCTTGTGTGCTGATGTATTCCTTTATTGAAAATGATTTTCCCGCACTGGTAGGTGCTGATATAGAAATGAATTGCTTTTCTTCAACAGCATCACGAATACTTGCCTGTACAGGAGTAAGATATTCACCGTACTGCTTTTTATACTGGTTTCCTATTGTCCCTAAAATGAATGAATAGAGATTTGAAGGAGATTTGTTTTTATAGAACAATCCCAAGGTAGATATTATATTTTCCTCATGCTCTGCAAATTTTCCAGCATGAAATTCTTTATAGTATGTTAACTTTTCGATCAATTTATTATCAACTGGTCCTTTGCTATGCAAATCATCTAATATCTGTCCAATGGATTTACTTGGATCTTCGTCATTGATGATTTCTTGAATGCTTAACATTTTACACCTACCAAATATACAAAGCTAACGCGATTTAATAATTCTATTTCCATAACAGTTTTAACCGCGTTATCCATTATTATTTCAGGATTATCTGAGTTGATAGAGAAAGCTGCGATGATGCCATATTTTTCTTCATCGAGATTTGTGATAGCGTCCTTATGACAAAGGTTTACTAAATGAACGCGATCTCGAAAATGTTTATCTTGTGTGATAAAATCATGTACCTGGCGGATAGCGTTTCCGTGTGGGTTAATGGAAGCTGAGAATTTAGCTTCTCCGAAGTTTATAAGATTTCCAGTACATGTTGTATGGAAATCAAAACCCTCGTTTTGTTTTAATTGGGGTTTCCATAACTCAGCAATAGGTAGGGAAATGTGGTGTAATATCTGACTTAGTGCTCGAGAGGATCCAATGGAAACCATAACTTCACCAAACTCAGCACCTAAGGTATCACCATCAAGAACTTTATTGAATATTTCAACCAAAGCATCGGACGTTTCTTTCGCGGTAACTTTATATGATCGCTGTGTACCAGCATCGAGAGACGAAATCCAAGATGTATTCAACACTGAGTTCACAAGTTCTGTCGCCATTAAGTCAGTATTATTTACGTTTACGATACATGTTATTATCGCAGGATCTTTATCTTGGCAGTGATATTGCGAGTGAATACATCCCCACTCAGTATCATCTATAACAATGGCTTTTGGTTCTTCAAGCATCATACATTCCATAACAAGTTCTTGATGGCTACGTAACTTGTAGTACTTCTCGGAAGATGAAAAAATTTCAACAAGTACAGATAGTGGATGTACGAAGCCTAGAAATTTAAAACATTCAGATTTTGTAGTGGATTTTAATGATAATGTCCAGATAACAAAAACGTTTTTGTAACAATCACCATAATTTTTAGTGTAAATCTTATCCAGTTTTGTTTTCCAACCCTATATTTACATTACAACCTTGATTCGCATCAGAGGTGATGTATCAGTAAATTCCTCATCTCCGTCATTAGGAACAATTCGTCCTGTGTTTCTTTGATATCGGGCCTTGACCTGTTATCCGTTGATTAATATAGACTGATTTAGCAACTTCCGCTTTTGGCACATAGCCGACGGTCAAAAGGAAAAGGGTAATGACCAGCTAAGGGTAATAGCCCCTAATCTGAAAGGGCCAAAACCTAAAGGGCCAACACTGCCGCAGATCGATGTAGTAACCCTAGGGTCCAGTGAAATCAGCATATCAAAGCTGGTGCAAATTTCTGTTTCTGTATGTCTGGTGCATTCCCGCTATACGTCAGGAATGACGATCTCTCGTTGGTTTTAAGACCTCCAGGTAACAGTCCCTGAAAATGTGACTTACATCATTTTTTTAAGCAAAATATTCTAGGGGCCTTTCTGAGGGCCTCATTTTAAATTTATTTATAAAAATCATTTAAATTCAATGAACTAGAACAAAACCCGCATCCAGTCAGAGGAGCCAAATTCAAGTTTTCATGCTTATCTGTACGTCTCTATTTGTTTACGATTCAGTAAGTTAGCGTGAAAAGCCTTCCCGGTGCGTATCTGGTTTTCTCTCCGCATCGGGATAATTTGGTGGTCAGATCTGGGGTCAGTTTGGTTCGATTCTGGAGTGACCCCCAAATGTCTTTAAACGATTCTAAAATCCGCAAGTTAAAACCCTCTTCCCGTCCGGTAAAACTCTTCGACTCTCATAGTCTGTATCTGCTCGTCAATCCGGGCGGTTCACGCATCTGGTATCTCAAATATCGTTTCAACGGAAAAGAATCCAGAGTCAGTCTTGGCGCATCCCCGCTTATCTCACTGGCAGAAGCCAGGCAACAGCGCGACGGTATCCGTAAGTTACTGGCGCAGAATATTAACCCGGCGCAGCAGCGCATGGCAGAGAAAGCAGCCTGCTCCCCTGAAAAGTGCTTTAAGGCGGTGGCGCTGGCCTGGCACAAAACCAACAAAAAATGGTCGGCTGATTATGCCGCCCGTATTCTCGCCAGTATGGAAAACCATATCTTCCCGACGATTGGTCATCTGCCCGTTGCCACGCTTAAAACGCAGGATTTCACTGCTTTGTTGCGGGTTATCGAGGATAAAGGCTTTCTGGAAGTCGCGTCCCGAACCCGGCAGCAACTCAGCAACATCATGCGCTATGCTGTTCAGCAGGGACTTACCGACAGTAACCCGGCGCAGCATCTTGATGGCGTTGTCGCCTCACCCGTAAAAAATCACTACCCCGCGTTACCGCTGGAGCGGTTGCCCGAACTGCTTGGCCGCATTGGCGACTACCGGCAGGGCCGCGAGTTAACACGGCTGGCGGTGGTGCTGACGCTGCATCTGTTTATCCGTTCCAGCGAACTGCGTTTCGCCCGCTGGAGCGAGATCGATTTCAGGCACAAAATCTGGACCATCCCCGCCACCCGCGAGGCAATTGATAAAGTACGGTTTTCGGGGCGTGGCACAAAAATGCGTACCCCACATATCGTGCCGCTCTCCCGCCAGGCGATTGCCATTCTGAAACAGATACAGGAACTTTCAGGCCATCTGGATCTGGTATTCCCCGGCGACCATAACCCGTACAAGCCAATGAGCGAAAACACAACTAACCGGGCACTGCGCCTGATGGGGTATGACACGAAAACTGAAATCTGCGGGCATGGACTCAGGGCAATGGCCTGTAGCGCCCTGGTGGAGTCGGATCTGTGGTCACGCGATACGGTGGAGCGGCAAATGAGCCACCAGGAGCGCAACAGCGTGCGTGCGGCATACGTGCATAAGGCGGAGCATCTGGAAGCCCGTAAGGCCATGATGCAATGGTGGTCTGATTATCTGGATGTGTGCCGCGAGGGGTATGTTGCGCCCTGGATATATGCCAAACAACAAAGCGTCTCTGTAAATATTCTATAAAACCACTGAGTAAATAATATTATTTGCATATTCATGAGCAGAAATTAATATATCTGCTCTTTGTATGTTCATTATTAAACAACTCATCACTTTCGCACGTATAATAACATCAAAACTCACAATCCCAGTACCTCTTTATTAAAAATAGTTCTCTAATATCGAAATGATCTACAATAACAACTGATAAGTAACATAATAAAAACAATCAAACCGCCTTCTTATCCCAGCACTTATATTTTTACAAAAGAATTACGTGCTAATTTAATTTTCATATCAGTTTTTTATGAAAATAAACTAAACAAACAATTATTTAGTCACGCTTCTCCGGTGGAGGTAAACAACCGCGTTAGAACCATATTGAAAATCCGATATAAAAACAAATAAATCATTAAATATCAATCAGTTAATCCAGTGAACCATGACATTGGTTTGGTGCCGAGTCCGGGCACCAATTTCTTGTTTTTGCGTTTATCTATGAGTCTCTATATGTATATGATTCAATAGGTTAACGAAAAAACCTTTCTCAGTGGATATCTATTTATCTATCCAAATCTGAGGCTATTGGTGGTCAGATTGGCGGTCAATCCAGTTCGATAAAAGGAGTGACCCCCACATGGCCTTAACCGATAAGCAAGTCCGCAGCGCACAACCTTCCACCAAACCTTACAAGCTCACCGACTCTCTGGGCCTGTACCTTCTTGTTAAACCTAACGGCTCCCGACCTGGTACCTCAAATATCGCTATGAGGGTAAAGAATCCAGAATGTCATTCGGTGCTTACCCCGAAACATCTCTTGCTGTCGCGCGTGAAAAACGCGATCAGACCCGGCGGATTCTTAAATCAGGTTTAAATCCTTCACAGCAACGTCGGTCTGAAAAAAAATACCGTCGATGAATCCCGGACGTTTAAATATATCGCCACGTTGTGGCATACCGATTGTCTCAAAATCTGGTCGGAAGGCCATGCCAATAAAATTCTGGTCTGTCTTCAGCATTATGTTTTCCCCGATATTGGCGAAATGAATATTGCAAATATTGAAACCCGCCATCTGGCACAGCTTATCCGGACTATTGATAATAAAGGTGTGCATGATGTTGCCAGCCGGGTTCGCCAGTATCTGACCAAAATCATGCGTCATACCATTCAGAAAGGTTTGATTAAATATAATCCGGCATTCGATCTGGATGGTGTTGTAACCCCGGTTGTTGCTCAACATCACCCTGCCCTCCCCCTCAAACGTCTGCCGGAACTACTGGACAAAATGAGCAACTATAAAAAAGGCCGGGAACTAACCCGTGTAGTGGTCAAGTAATACTGGCCACGGTTTTACAGTAAAAATGGTACCTGTTCTCGGACTCTTCCGGTGTCAACCCACCGTTATAATGGTGAGGTCTGACACTGTTGTAGTAGTTCAATATGTAATCATTAATTTGCTGCCGGGCCTCGTCCTTGTCGACGTAACCATTCGCTGGCACCCATTCTGTTTTCAGACTGCGGAAGAAGCGTTCCATTGGGCTATTATCCCAGCAGTTTCCCCGCCGACTGACACTTTGCTTTATTCTGTAACGCCAGAGAATTTGTTGATATTTCAGGCCCGTATACTGGCTTCCCTGGACGCCCTTCTAAGAGTCAAGCCGTTATCGGGATGCTGTTGATCTGCCTGTTTTGATTACGCAGTAATGTATAAACTTCGCGTGAGATATAGCGCTTCAGGCAGCGTATTGCTTCCATTTTTGTATGCCCTTCCGCTACTCGTCTGGCGACATATTCCTTCGTTTTATCGTCAGTTCGCAAACGTCCGATGGCAATGATGTGAAGTGCACTATTTGCAGCACGATCTCCACCCCGGTTAAGTCGATAACGATTCGTTTTTCCTGAAGATACGGGAACAGGGCTGACACTGCACAGTGCCGCAAAACCTGATTCTGATCTTAATCGTTGGGGATTGTCTCCTGCCGTGATCAGCAACTGCGAAGCGCTTTCGTATCCAATAGCATTACGTTTAATCAGTTCAGGCGCCAGCTCATCGA
>OIEU01000965.1_pt1 | contig 10208 bp, 5 predicted proteins | sample 1581831 | NCBI WGS metagenome assembly OIEU01 (sample SAMN03281007, study PRJEB24777) | human gut metagenome | isolation source: fecal sample PR166 from 1 month old female Malay infant, vaginally...
GTGTTGACAGACAAGGTACCGCTAAGTAATATTCGCCCCGTTCACACGATTCCTCTGTAGTTCAGTCGGTAGAACGGCGGACTGTTAATCCGTATGTCACTGGTTCGAGTCCAGTCAGAGGAGCCAAATTCTAAAAATTCGCTTTTTTAGCGCAATGTCACTGACCTTAGTTGAACATTGTTTTTTAACGGATAGCGGGTTTTTAACATCTTAAGCGCCCTCGACCTTTATGGTTGAGGGCGTTTTGCTATGAACGCCATCACCATTTTCCCCTCGATTATAAAACTTGAGTTATTCAGTAGTCTCCCCTCTTGCAACTCACACCCAAAACTGCCTAACGAAAAGTTATTAATTTTCAATCATATTGCTATCAGTATTTACATTTTTTCGCTGTGCTAGAAAGGGCGCATTTATGTTAGCTCGTTCAGGGAAGGTAAGCATGGCTACGAAGAAGAGAAGTGGAGAAGAAATAAATGACCGACAGATATTATGCGGGATGGGAATTAAACTACGCCGCTTAACTGCGGGTATCTGTCTGATAACTCAACTTGCGTTCCCTATGGCTGCGGCAGCACAAGGTGTGGTAAACGCCGCAACCCAACAACCAGTTCCTGCACAAATTGCCATTGCAAATGCCAATACGGTGCCCTACACCCTTGGAGCGTTGGAATCGGCCCAAAGCGTTGCCGAACGTTTCGGTATTTCGGTGGCTGAGTTACGCAAACTCAACCAGTTTCGTACGTTTGCTCGAGGTTTTGATAATGTCCGCCAGGGTGATGAACTGGATGTCCCGGCACAAGTTAGTGAAAAAAAATTAACCCCGCCGCCGGGTAATAGCAGTGACAACCTCGAGCAACAGATAGCCAGTACTTCACAGCAAATCGGGTCTCTGCTCGCCGAAGATATGAACAGCGAGCAAGCGGCAAATATGGCGCGTGGATGGGCCTCTTCTCAGGCTTCAGGCGCAATGACAGACTGGTTAAGCCGCTTCGGTACCGCAAGAATCACGCTGGGCGTGGATGAAGATTTTAGCCTGAAGAACTCCCAGTTCGATTTTCTCCATCCGTGGTATGAAACGCCTGATAATCTCTTTTTCAGTCAGCATACTCTCCATCGTACTGACGAGCGTACGCAGATTAACAACGGCTTAGGTTGGCGTCATTTCACTCCCACATGGATGTCGGGCATCAACTTCTTTTTCGACCACGATCTTAGCCGTTACCACTCCCGCGCCGGCATTGGCGCGGAGTACTGGCGCGACTATCTAAAATTAAGCAGTAACGGCTATTTGCGACTGACCAACTGGCGCAGCGCACCTGAACTGGACAACGATTATGAAGCACGCCCGGCCAATGGCTGGGATGTACGCGCAGAAAGCTGGCTACCCGCCTGGCCGCACCTTGGCGGTAAACTGGTCTATGAACAGTATTATGGCGATGAAGTGGCCCTGTTCGATAAAGACGATCGGCAAAGTAATCCTCATGCCATAACCGCTGGACTTAACTATACCCCCTTCCCGCTGATGACCTTCAGCGCGGAGCAACGCCAGGGTAAACAGGGCGAAAATGACACCCGTTTTGCCGTCGATTTTACCTGGCAACCTGGCAGCGCAATGCAGAAACAGCTTGACCCGAATGAAGTCGCTGCACGGCGTAGCCTTGCAGGCAGCCGTTATGATCTGGTGGATCGCAACAACAATATCGTTCTGGAATATCGCAAAAAAGAACTGGTTCGCCTGACCCTGACAGACCCCGTGACAGGGAAGTCAGGAGAAGTGAAATCACTGGTTTCGTCGCTACAAACCAAATATGCCCTGAAAGGCTATAACGTCGAAGCCACCGCACTGGAAGCTGCCGGTGGCAAAGTGGTCACAACGGGTAAAGATATTCTGGTTACCCTGCCGGCTTACCGGTTCACCAGTACGCCAGAAACCGATAACACCTGGCCGATTGAAGTCACCGCCGAAGATGTCAAAGGCAATTTGTCGAATCGTGAACAGAGCATGGTGGTCGTTCAGGCACCTACGCTAAGCCAGAAAGATTCCTCGGTATCGTTAAGTACCCAAACATTGAACGCGGATTCCCATTCAACCGCCACACTGACTTTTATTGCGCATGATGCAGCAGGTAATCCTGTTGTCGGGCTGGTGCTCTCGACGCGTCACGAAGGTGTTCAGGACATAACCCTTTCTGACTGGAAAGATAATGGTGACGGAAGCTATACCCAGATCCTGACCACAGGAGCGATGTCTGGCACGCTGACGCTGATGCCACAGCTGAATGGTGTGGATGCGGCTAAAGCCCCCGCCGTGGTGAATATCATTTCTGTTTCGTCATCCCGAACTCACTCGTCAATTAAGATTGATAAGGACCGTTATCTCTCCGGCAATCCTATCGAGGTGACGGTAGAACTGAGAGATGAAAATGACAAACCTGTTAAGGAACAAAAACAGCAACTGAATAACGCAGTCAGCATCGACAACGTGAAACCAGGAGTCACTACAGACTGGAAAGAAACCGCAGATGGCGTCTATAAGGCGACCTATACCGCCTATACCAAAGGCAGTGGACTTACTGCGAAGCTATTAATGCAAAACTGGAATGAAGATTTGCATACCGCTGGATTTATCATCGACGCCAACCCGCAGTCAGCGAAAATTGCGACATTATCTGCCAGCAATAATGGTGTGCTCGCCAATGAGAATGCAGCAAACACCGTCTCGGTCAATGTCGCTGATGAAGGAAGCAACCCAATCAATGATCATACCGTCACGTTTGCGGTATTAAGCGGATCGGCAACTTCCTTCAACAATCAAAACACCGCAAAAACGGATATTAATGGTCTGGCGACTTTTGATCTGAAAAGTAGTAAGCAGGAAGACAACACGGTTAAAGTCACCCTTGAAAATGGCGTGAAACAAACGTTAATCGTCAGTTTTGTCGGCGACTCGAGTACCGCGCAGGTTGATCTGCAGAAGTCGAAAAATGAAGTGGTTGCTGACGGCAATGACAGCGTCACAATGACCGCGACCGTCCGGGATGCAAAAGGCAACCTGCTCAATGACGTCATGGGGCGTTGTTGCTCAAATCAGGGAACTATCCCGCAGTTTGGTGATCTGATCTCTTAGGTTCACCACCGGGAGCGCCAGATGGGCAAGTCCAGGCACAAGATCAGCAACTGGAAACAGTACAACCAAGCCTTGGTGCAACGTGGTTCGTTGACCGTCTGGATGGATGAGCAAGCCATCCAGCAGTGGCATTGCCAAACCCATCATGGCCGCCGAGGGCGAGGCTTCCATTACAGCGACTCCGCCATTGAAACCGCGCTGATGCTCAAGGCGGTATTCAAGCTACCGCTGCGTGCCCTGGAAGGCTTCATCAACTCGCTGTTCAAGCTGATGAAGGTGCCCTTACAGTCGCCGGACTACAGCTGTATCAGCAAGCGCGCCAAGACGGTCGAAATCAAGTACCGCCTACCGAGCCATGGCCCAGTGGCTCACCTGGTCATCGATGCCACCGGACTCAAGGTCTATGGCGAAGGCGAATGGAAAATTCGCAAGCACGGCAAGGAGAAACGCCGCGTCTGGCGCAAGCTTCACCTGGCCGTAGATGCGGCGACCCATGCCATCGTTGCAGCCGAAGTCAGCCTGGAAACGGTGGGCGATAACGAGGTGTTGCCCACGCTGCTCAACCCCTTGCGCCGCAAGATAGAACAAGTCAGCGCCGATGGTGCCTATGACACCAGAGCCTGTTATGCCCTACTGCAAAAGAAGGGCGCCAAGGCCACCATACCGCCGAGAAAAAATGCGGCATTCTGGAAGACAGGCCATCCACGCAACGAGGCGGTTGCCGCGCTCAAGGCAGGAGAACTGGAGCAATGGAAAAAGGACTCTGGCTATCATCAGCGCTCGATAGCTGAGACCGCCATGTATCGCTTCAAGCAGCTCATCGGTCCGAAACTGAGTCTGCGGAGCTACAACGCCCAGGTGGGTGAGATCCTGGCCGGGGTGAAAGTCATGAACAAGGTCATAGGGCTTGGTATGCCTATTCGGCAGGCTGTCAACTAAGCCCGCCCGGCGGGTTGGGGAGCGACCATCCAACTTTGGATTTGATCAACAAGGCCCCTGAAAGCGTGCGTATTGCCTGAAAACACAACCCGCTACGGGGGCGACTTACCCGAAATCTGATTTATTCAACAAAGCCACGTCATGGTCACTTTCAATGTTAATTCAGCAGAGGCGAAACTGAGCCAAACCGAAGTGAATAGCCACGACGGGATCGCCACAGCTACGCTGACCAGTTTGAAAAATGGTGATTATAGGGTTACGGCCTCTGTGAGCTCTGGTTCCCAGGCTAATCAACAGGTGAATTTTATCGGTGATCAAAGTACTGCTGCCCTGACCCTCAGTGTGCCTTCAGGTGATATCACCGTCACCAACACAGCTCCGCAATATATGACTGCAACCTTGCAGGATAAAAATGGCAACCCACTAAAAGATAAAGAAATCACCTTCTCTGTGCCAAACGACGTCGCAAGTAAGTTCTCGATTAGCAACGGAGGAAAAGGCATGACGGATAGTAACGGGGTTGCAATCGCCTCCCTGACCGGCACGTTAGCGGGCACGCATATGATCATGGCTCGTCTGGCTAACAGCAATGTCAGCGATGCACAGCCAATGACGTTTGTGGCGGATAAAGACAGAGCGGTTGTCGTTTTGCAAACATCGAAAGCGGAAATCATTGGGAATGGCGTGGATGAGACAACTCTGACAGCAACAGTGAAAGATCCGTCGAATCATCCGGTGGCGGGGATAACGGTAAACTTCACCATGCCACAGGACGTTGCGGCAAACTTTACCCTTGAAAATAACGGTATTGCCATCACTCAGGCCAATGGGGAAGCGCATGTCACGCTGAAAGGTAAAAAAGCGGGCACGCATACGGTTACCGCAACGCTGGGTAATAACAATACCAGTGATTCGCAGCCGGTAACATTTGTGGCGGACAAAGCCTCGGCTCAGGTTGTCCTGCAGATATCAAAAGATGAGATCACAGGTAATGGCGTCGATAGCGCAACGCTAACTGCAACGGTTAAAGATCAGTTCGACAATGAGGTGAATAATCTTCCGGTAACATTCAGCTCAGCCTCTTCAGGACTCACCCTGACCCCGGGAGTAAGTAATACCAACGAGTCTGGCATCGCGCAGGCCACTCTCGCAGGCGTTGCCTTTGGTGAGAAGACGGTTACTGCATCACTGGCTAATAATGGTGCCAGCGACAACAAAACTGTGCATTTTATTGGCGACACAGCGGCGGCAAAAATTATCGAGTTGACGCCTGTCCCAGACAGCATAATCGCCGGTACCCCGCAGAACAGCTCCGGCAGCGTCATCACCGCCACAGTCGTTGATAATAATGGCTTTCCGGTGAAAGGTGTGACTGTGAACTTCACCAGCAACGCAGCGACAGCCGAAATGACGAACGGCGGTCAAGCCGTGACGAACGAACAGGGTAAGGCTACCGTCACTTATACCAATACCCGCTCCTCGATAGAATCAGGAGCGAGACCGGATACCGTTGAGGCCAGTCTGGAAAATGGTAGCTCCACGCTTAGCACATCAATTAATGTCAACGCTGATGCGTCTACGGCACATCTCACCTTGCTACAGGCACTTTTTGATACAGTCTCCGCAGGCGAGACAACCAGTCTGTATATTGAGGTGAAGGATAATTACGGCAACGGTGTCCCCCAGCAGGAGGTAACCCTCAGCGTTTCACCAAGTGAAGGCGTGACCCCCAGTAATAACGCTATATATACTACCAACCACGACGGCAATTTTTACGCAAGCTTTACCGCTACAAAAGCCGGGGTTTATCAATTGACGGCAACCCTCGAAAATGGCGATTCGATGCAACAAACAGTGACCTATGTGCCGAACGTCGCGAATGCTGAAATCACGCTGGCAGCCTCGAAGGATCCGGTGATTGCCGACAATAACGATCTCACGACACTAACAGCAACAGTCGCTGATACAGAGGGCAATGCGATAGCCAACACTGAGGTAACATTTACTCTGCCGGAAGATGTGAAGGCGAACTTCACGCTGAGCGATGGCGGTAAAGTGATTACTGATGCTGAAGGCAAAGCGAAAGTCACGCTGAAAGGTACAAAAGCAGGCGCTCATACTGTTACAGCATCGATGACTGGCGGTAAGAGTGAGCAGTTGGTGGTGAACTTTATTGCGGATACGCTCACTGCGCAGGTTAATCTTAACGTTACCGAGGACAATTTTATCGCTAATAACGTCGGGATGACCAGGCTGCAGGCAACAGTGACTGATGGAAACGGCAACCCGTTAGCCAATGAGGCGGTGACATTCACGCTACCGGCAGATGTGAGCGCAAGCTTTACTCTCGGACAAGGCGGTTCCGCCATTACTGATATCAACGGCAAGGCTGAAGTTACACTGAGCGGTACAAAATCCGGCACCTACCCCGTGACAGTTAGCGTGAACAATTATGGTGTCAGTGATACGAAACAGGTGACTTTGATTGCCGATGCTGGTACCGCAAAACTAGCCTCCTTAACCTCTGTATACTCATTCGTCGTCAGCACGACCGAGGGCGCAACCATGACGGCAAGCGTCACTGACGCTAACGGCAACCCGGTAGAAGGCATAAAAGTTAATTTCCGCGGAACCTCCGTCACGCTAAGCAGCACCAGCGTTGAAACGGATGATCGGGGTTTCGCTGAAATTCTTGTGACAAGCACCGAGGTCGGACTGAAAACAGTTTCAGCCTCTCTGGCAGATAAACCTACTGAAGTCATCTCGCGATTACTGAATGCCAGTGCAGATGTTAATTCTGCGACGATTACCAGTCTGGAGATACCGGAAGGTCAGGTAATGGTCGCACAAGACGTAGCAGTTAAAGCTCACGTTAACGACCAGTTTGGCAACCCGGTTGCGCATCAACCCGTGACATTCAGTGCAGAGCCATCCTCGCAAATGATCATCAGCCAGAATACGGTCTCTACTAATACGCAGGGTGTAGCCGAGGTCACCATGACGCCCGAAAGAAACGGTTCGTATATGGTGAAAGCATCCCTGCCGAATGGAGCCTCACTTGAGAAACAACTGGAGGCTATTGATGAAAAACTGACACTCACGGCGTCCAGTCCGCTTATCGGTGTCTATGCCCCTACAGGCGCTACTCTGACGGCAACGCTAACCTCTGCAAATGGCACTCCAGTGGAGGGTCAGGTCATCAACTTTAGCGTAACGCCAGAAGGGGCGACGTTAAGTGGCGGAAAAGTGAGAACTAACTCTTCAGGTCAGGCTCCAGTCGTTTTGACCAGCAATAAAGTCGGTACATATACGGTGACTGCATCTTTCCATAACGGCGTAACAATACAGACACAGACAACCGTGAAAGTCACTGGCAACTCAAGCACCGCCCATGTTGCTAGCTTTATCGCTGATCCATCGACTATCGCCGCCACCAACACTGATTTAAGTACCTTAAAGGCAACGGTTGAGGATGGCAGTGGTAACCTGATCGAAGGTCTCACTGTGTACTTCGCCTTAAAAAGCGGCTCTGCCACATTAACGTCATTAACAGCGGTGACCGATCAAAACGGAATCGCGACAACAAGCGTGAAAGGAGCGATGACAGGTAGCGTCACGGTAAGCGCAGTCACGACCGCTGGTGGAATGCAAACAGTAGATATAACGCTGGTGGCTGGCCCGGCAGACACCTCGCAGTCCGTCCTTAAGAGCAATCGGTCATCACTGAAAGGGGACTATACCGATAGTGCTGAATTACGTCTTGTTCTGCACGATATATCATGCAATCCGATCAAAGTTTCTGAAGGGATGGAATTTGTGCAATCAGGTACTAACGTGCCCTATATAAAAATTAGCGCAATTGATTACAGTCTAAATATCAACGGTGATTACAAAGCCACTGTTACAGGAGGCGGAGAGGGTATCGCAACGCTGATCCCTGTATTGAATGGTGTTCATCAAGCTGGTCTGAGTACCACAATACAATTCACTCGCGCAGAAGACAAAATAATGAGCGGTACAGTATCAGTCAATGGTACTGACCTACCGACAACTACATTCCCTTCGCAGGGGTTCACCGGGGCGTATTATCAGTTGAATAATGACAACTTTGCCCCAGGAAAAACGGCGGCTGATTATGAGTTTTCAAGCTCTGCCTCCTGGGTCGATGTTGATGCTACCGGTAAAGTGACATTTAAAAATGTCGGCAGCAATTCGGAAAGGATTACGGCGACGCCAAAATCAGGAGGCCCTAGCTATGTATACGAAATCCGTGTGAAGAGTTGGTGGGTGAACGCCGGCGAGGCTTTCATGATATACAGCCTTGCTGAAAATTTTTGCAGCAGCAATGGCTACACGCTCCCCAGAGCAAACTATTTAAACCACTGTAGTTCCCGAGGCATCGGGTCACTGTACAGTGAATGGGGAGATATGGGGCATTACACGACTGACGCTGGTTTTCAATCAAATATGTATTGGTCATCTAGTCCCGCAAACTCAAGCGAACAATACGTAGTTTCCCTGGCAACAGGTGATCAAAGCGTATTTGAAAAGCTTGGGTTTGCTTATGCGACATGTTATAAAAACCTGTGATTTTCCGTTATAATTTCTTAAAGAGTGTTCCATTCGGGGCACTCTTTTTTACATTCCCTCTACAGAACTAGCCCTTCTCTCACAGAAAATGAATAAATAAAAATGCGGCACCGCCAGAATCGCGTTCGATGTGACTATGATCATTTTCGGTGAGTACTGCTTTGATCTAAAGGCTGGTTTTCTGTGATGATTGACCAGCCTCAGAGTATTGATGACACCACCGTTCATAACAGATCGGCATTACTATGCATAAGTACTGTCTCATATTCTCGCCAAAACACTTTTTAATGCCTTTGCGAATTCATCCAGACTTATATTGTCAATTTTTTGCCCAACGACGACTGACTCCGAGACATCGGCCATTGCGGGCCATCGCGTTTTGTAATCAGCATAAATTGCAACAACAGGGGTATTATAGGCACTTGCCATATGTAATATTGAGGTGTCAGGAGTTATTGCGATATAAGCATCTTTTATGATTGCTGCTGAACGTTTAATCGAGGGTGGTAAGGATAAACGGTAGACATTATTATAACAATCCACTAATGCCCTGGCTTTATCTTCACCTTTGGGTCCATGAACGATCACTATTGGTATATCTGTTTCACTTTAAATTTTTGCTATTAGATTTTCTGCAATCGATAATGAAAATGTACGTTCCTGCGAGCTACCTTCTAAATTGAACGCAATGTAAGATCCTAACGATCGCATTTCCTCGCGCACCTCATCGAGTACATCCTCACTTAGTGGCAATTCATATATTGGCCTGACTGCTGGAAAACCCGCCTCACGCATCATAAATGCCCATGTCATAGGTACGGGAGCCCGGAGTTTCTGATCCATACGGGACGCGTTCTTGCACAAAGGGGAGAAGCAATTCATGGTTATACCAACAACCTGAAAATTCGTTTTTGCTTTCAACTGACTGATAAATAACATCGTTTTCAGGTTCTTTTTACGCATCCCCTCAATGCAAAGATCCGGCGTACCGTATTGCTGTGTTATGTTCTTTGCTAAATCTTTTATTTCTTTTAATGTTGCGTGATCCTGCATAGTCATTGTGACTAATGTTAATTTAGTCTGTTCAAGTTTAAGCGCATTAAAGACTTCTAAATTAATTGTCGACGTTACAATTAAAAGATGCTTAATTTTATGCAATTCAAGCGCCCGAATAACAGGAAAGATGGCCATAGCATCGCCAATCTGATCGGGAATATGGATGACAACAAAGTCTGTTTTTTCAATATTGAAATTATAAGCTTTATAATCGTAGTAACTAAATGCAATACGTCTCAACAATGATGCTAAAAACATACCTAACCTCGCCTCCCTACTGGTTATAATGCAATGCAGTCTATCAGACTCATCAGGGTGCCATTTTGTGCATATGCGGACTTTTATGTTTCATATCTCTAACCTGTGGGTCCTCTGCTTAATCCTTAAACAACACCAGCAACTCCTGCGCTTTCATCTTCCATCGAATTTTTCATGTTGCCGCTAATCAGCCATAAAATCATTTGCAGATGCGCTCTGTCGAGGTAGTCTCATAAGG
>OIEU01000973.1_pt1 | contig 10128 bp, 9 predicted proteins | sample 1581831 | NCBI WGS metagenome assembly OIEU01 (sample SAMN03281007, study PRJEB24777) | human gut metagenome | isolation source: fecal sample PR166 from 1 month old female Malay infant, vaginally...
CAGAATAAATAGTAAATTAATGGTTTTTCTTTTAGTATTAACCACTACAATATAATTATTAAGCAGTGTTATATTCTGATATGTGATGGAGAGATAAAAATAGCTATATGTTTCATGTGGTTAGAATTATTTTAAAAATAATCATTGTCAACATGAAAATATCATGGTAACTCTAAAAGGACAGAGTGAAAGAGAACACAACACAGACTATTTTTTTCTACAGAAAAAGAATTTTAATATTATGAATACTATCGTCCTAGTGATTAGCCTAATTATTGTCAGCGTGGTGGTGATTATTAACCCACTGTGCGGGGCTGCACTAGGACGAAGAAAGGCTAACTAAACTAGCCGGATCTCAGAAAAACCCCCGCACCGAAAGGCGCGGGGGTTTTTTTTGAGCCAAGGATTTTACAGAGAATAAAAAAGAAAATAAATTAATATTAAACAAGAAGTTAAGACGCAGGGTGAAAGAATGAATGGAGCACAGTGGTTAGTTCAAGCATTACGAAAACAGCGAGTGGAAACGGTCTTTGGTTATCCTGGCGGTGCGATTATGCCTGTGTATGACGCACTCTATGATGGCGGTGTCGAACATGTTTTATGTCGTCATGAACAGGGAGCCGCTATCGCTGCTATTGGATTTGCTCGTTCTACCGGTACAACTGGTGTCTGTATCGCGACATCAGGCCCAGGCGCTACTAATGTCATCACAGGTCTTGCTGATGCATTGTTAGATTCTGTGCCTGTTGTTGCTATCACAGGGCAAGTTGCTTCAAATTTAATCGGGACAGATGCTTTTCAAGAGGTGGATGTACTTGGGCTCTCTTTAGCATGCACCAAACATAGTTTTCTGGTTTCTGATGTGAATGAACTGCCAAGAGTCGTATCAGAAGCATTTTCGATCGCTAAGCAAGGGCGTCCAGGCCCTGTGTTAATTGATATTACTAAAGATGTGCAATTAGCAGATGCTTCACATTTAGCTGATCATCCATTGCCACAAGAGCAAGAGTTTCCCTATCCCGAACACGAAATCGCGCAGGCTCTGCAGATGTTAGCACAAGCGAAAAAGCCGATTTTGTATGTTGGGGGCGGTGTAGCAATGAGCCAAGGTGTTGAGGCGCTAAGATCTTTTGTAAAACAGACGCAAATCCCCGTTGTTTCGACATTGAAGGGGTTAGGTTGTGCTAATGCATTTGATGCCAATTATTTAGGTATGTTGGGTATGCATGGTACAAAAGCTGCTAATTATGCCGTTCAACGTAGTGATTTATTAATTGCTGTAGGCGCTCGTTTTGATGATCGCGTAACGGGTCGTTTAAATACTTTTGCACCCAATGCAAAAGTGATCCATATCGATATCGATTACGCAGAGCTTAATAAATTAAAACAAGCCCATATTGCTTTGTTAGGTGATGCCAAAGTGTTATTACCTAAGTTATCTCAACCGTTAGCTATTGAGGCATGGCAAGAAGAGGTACAGCAATTAATCGCTGAATATGCTTGGCGCTATGATCATCCCGGTGAAGCAATTTATGCTCCTTTGTTGTTAAAACAGTTATCTGATGCTAAGCCTGAAAATAGCATTGTGACAACAGATGTTGGACAGCACCAAATGTGGTCAGCACAGCATATGACATTTGATGCGCCAGAAAATTTTATTACTTCTAGTGGGCTAGGCACGATGGGATTTGGTATCCCCGCGGCTATTGGTGCGCAAATAGCTAGACCTGATGCGTGTGTTATCTGTGTCTCTGGTGACGGCTCTTTTATGATGAATGTGCAGGAGTTAGGCACCATTAAACGTAAGCAATTACCTATTAAATTGGTGTTATTGGATAACCAGCGGCTTGGTATGGTGCGCCAATGGCAAGAGCTGTTTTTTGAGCAACGTTATAGTGAAACCATTTTAACGGACAACCCTGATTTTGTTGCTTTGGCAAAAGCTTTTGATATTCCGGGGCAGCGTATTACAGAAAAAGCACAGGTTGCTGAAGCAATTAAATGTTTATTAACCAGTGATGGCCCTTATTTATTACAGGTATCTATCGATGATGCAGAGAATGTCTGGCCTTTAGTCCCGCCGGGCGCAAGCAATGATGAGATGATGGAGAAATCAAAATGAACCAACACAATATCACAATTGAAGCCCGTTTTTGTCCAGAGATCTTAGAACGTATCTTGAGAGTTATCCGCCACCGTGGTTTTCATATATGCTCAATGAATATGAATATCACAGAAAGTAACTATATTAATTTAGCTCTGACTGTGAGCAGTCAACGACCTGTTGATCTTTTATGTAGCCAGTTAACAAAGTTAGCTGATGTTGCAGGTATTCAGGTCTTACATCAACAACAAAAAGAAAAATTACAATTCATAAGTGCACTTAGTGCCATGTAAGGATAGAAGAATGACAAAGCAAGCTGATTATATTTGGTTTAACGGTGAAATGGTTCCATGGGCTGAGGCAAAAGTACATGTCATGTCTCACGCACTACATTATGGAACGTCTGTATTTGAAGGAGTACGTTGCTACGATTCCCATAAAGGGCCTGTCGTTTTTCGCCATCGTGAGCATATGCAACGATTGCATGATTCTGCCAAAATTTATCGTATGCCTGTCGCGCAAAGTGTTGATGAGTTAATGGAAGCTTGTCGCGAAACATTGCGCAAAAACCAGTTAGTCAGCGCTTATATTCGTCCTTTAGTTTTTATTGGTGATGTCGGAATGGGGGTTAATCCACCAGAAGGTTATAAAACCGATATCATTATTGCTGCATTCCCATGGGGGGCATATTTAGGTGAAGAGGCGTTAGATAAAGGGATTGATGCGATGGTCTCTTCTTGGCATCGAGCAGCACCTAATACTATCCCGACGGCGGCCAAAGCAGGAGGTAATTATCTCTCTTCATTGTTAGTGGGCAGTGAAGCTCGTCGCCATGGTTATCAAGAAGGGATTGCATTAGATGTTCATGGTTATCTTTCTGAAGGGGCTGGTGAGAACTTATTTGAAGTAAAAGATGGCGTTATTTTTACTCCTCCATTTACCTCATCTGCGCTACCGGGGATCACTCGCGACGCAATTATTAAATTAGCGAAAGATCTCGGTTATGAAATTCGTGAACAAGTACTGTCTCGAGAATCTCTCTATCTTGCTGATGAAGTGTTTATGTCTGGTACCGCTGCAGAAATTACACCAGTTCGTAGCGTTGATGGTATTCAAGTTGGTATTGGTCGCTGTGGTCCAGTAACAAAAGCTATTCAGAAAGCTTTCTTTGGTTTGTTTACGGGTGAAACCGAAGACAAATACGGCTGGTTAGATCCTGTCAATCCATAATCATAATTAAATACATTTATTGAGCGAGTAGTTCGTTCCCTACTCGCTGTTATTATCGCAGGAGTGTGAAAAATGCCTAAATACCGTTCAGCAACAACGACACATGGTCGCAACATGGCTGGCGCCCGCGCATTATGGCGTGCAACAGGAATGACTGACGCTGATTTTGGTAAACCTATTATCGCAGTTGTAAATTCATTTACTCAATTTGTACCCGGTCATGTGCATTTGCGGGATTTAGGAAAACTGGTTGCAGAGCAAATTGAAGCTGCGGGTGGTGTGGCTAAAGAATTTAATACTATTGCGGTGGATGACGGTATCGCGATGGGACATGGTGGCATGCTTTATTCGTTACCTTCCCGTGAGTTAATTGCTGATTCTGTGGAATATATGGTCAATGCACATTGTGCAGATGCCATGGTATGTATTTCTAACTGCGACAAAATCACACCGGGTATGCTGATGGCGTCTTTACGCTTAAATATCCCAGTCATTTTTGTTTCTGGTGGACCGATGGAAGCAGGTAAAACCAAGCTTTCTGATCAATTGATCAAGTTAGATCTGGTTGATGCGATGATCCAAGGGGCTAATCCTAATGTCAGTGATGCTGATAGTGAACAAATTGAGCGTTCTGCTTGCCCTACATGTGGATCATGCTCTGGTATGTTTACGGCAAACTCAATGAATTGTTTGACTGAAGCGTTAGGATTATCGCAACCGGGTAATGGTTCATTATTAGCAACCCATGCTGATCGTAAAACATTATTTATTAATGCGGGTAAGCGTATTGTTGAATTAACTAAACGTTATTACGAACAAGATGATCTATCTGCATTACCACGTAATATCGCTAAAAAAGAAGCATTTGAAAATGCGATGATCTTAGATATCGCCATGGGGGGATCAACAAATACCGTTTTACATCTATTAGCTGCCGCGCAAGAAGGTGATGTTGATTTTAAGATGGAAGATATCGACAGACTTTCTCGCCAAGTTCCTCATTTATGTAAGGTGGCACCAAGTACCCAAAAATATCATATGGAAGATGTGCACCGAGCAGGTGGGGTGATGGGGATTTTAGGTGAATTAGACAGAGCAGGATTACTTAATCGCAATGTTAATAATATCTTAGGCTTAAGTTTGCCTGAAACATTAGCACAATATGATGTGATGCTAAGCCAAGATGAGCAAGTGAAATCAATGTACCAAGCCGGTCCCGCAGGTATTCGTACCACAAAAGCTTTTTCACAAGATTGCCGTTGGCCGACTTTAGATACCGATCGTGAACAGGGGTGTATCCGAAGTAAAGCGCATGCTTATAGCCAAGATGGTGGTTTGGCCGTGTTATCAGGTAATTTAGCGCAAGATGGCTGCATTGTTAAAACCGCGGGTGTGGATGAAGATAATTTAGTGTTTAGTGGCCCTGCTAAAGTATACGAAAGCCAAGATGATGCGGTAGAGGCAATTTTAGGTGGCAAGGTCGTTGCGGGTGATGTGGTCATTATCCGTTATGAAGGCCCGAAAGGGGGGCCCGGTATGCAAGAAATGCTCTATCCAACCTCATATTTAAAATCAATGGGATTAGGCAAAGCGTGCGCATTAATCACGGATGGACGTTTTTCTGGTGGAACCTCGGGGTTATCTATCGGACACGTTTCACCGGAAGCGGCAAATGGTGGGATCATTGGTTTAGTGGAAGAAGGGGATATTGTTGATATCAATATTCCAAATCGCGAAATTAACTTACGGGTAGATGAGAAAACACTAGCAGCCCGTCGTGAAGCACAACTTGCTCGTGGAGATAAAGCGTGGACACCTAAAGATAGGCAGCGCCAAGTCTCTTTTGCTTTACGTGCCTACGCGTCTTTAGCAACCAGTGCAGACAAAGGTGCTGTACGTGACAAATCTAAACTAGGGGGCTAACTCATGGCAGCCTTTAGACCTTTAACTTCAGCACCCAGTAGTGCTGAATATTTAAAAGCCGCATTAAGTGCGCCTGTTTATGAAGCTGCTGTCGTGACACCTTTGCAAGAGATGGCAAAAATTTCTCAGCGTTTAGAAAATACCATTTTAGTTAAACGAGAAGACCGACAACCGGTGCATAGCTTTAAACTGCGTGGCGCTTATAACATGATTGCAGGGTTAACGCCGGAGCAAAAGGCAAAAGGGGTGGTTACTGCATCAGCGGGAAATCATGCCCAAGGGGTGGCATTATCAGCTAATCGAATGGGCGTAAAAGCATTAATTGTGATGCCTATTGCAACGGCGGATATCAAAGTGGATGCCGTACGCCAGTTTGGTGGTGAAGCATTGTTGTATGGGGCTAACTTTGATGAAGCAAAAGCAAAAGCCATCGCTTTGGCAAAAGAGATGGGATATACCTTTGTGCCTCCTTTTGATCATCCCGCCGTGATTGCAGGGCAAGCAACATTAGCAATGGAGCTGTTACAACAAGACGTCCATCTTGATCGTATTTTTGTGCCTGTTGGCGGCGGCGGTTTAATTGCTGGGGTTGCTGTATTAATTAAACAACTGATGCCTGAAATAAAGATCATTGGTGTTGAGGCGGAAGATGCTGCTTGTTTAAAAGCAGCGTTAGAAGCAGGACATCCTGTTGAGTTACCTCGCGTTGGATTATTTGCCGAAGGTGTCGCTGTCAAACGTATTGGCGATGAAACCTTCCGTTTATGCCAAAAGTATGTTGATGATGTGATAACCGTTGATAGTGATGCAATTTGTGCCGCTGTAAAAGATCTGTTTGAAGACGTACGCGCTATTGCAGAGCCTTCTGGTGCTTTAGCATTAGCAGGGCTAAAAAAATATGTTGAGGAGCATCAGATCAAAGGGGAACGTTTAGCTCACGTACTTTCTGGCGCTAATGTGAATTTCCATGGCTTACGTTATGTTTCGGAACGTTGTGAATTAGGTGAAAAACGAGAAGCGCTATTTGCCGTTACAATTCCCGAACAAAAGGGTAGTTTTTTGCGTTTTTGCCAAATTTTAGGACAACGTGTTGTTACTGAATTTAACTATCGTTATAGCGATGCCGATCCAGAAAATGCACGTATTTTTGTCGGTGTGCGTTTAAGCCAAGGGCTACAAGAGCGTAAGGAAATCGTGCAACAGCTAACGGAGGCGGGTTATCAAGTCTCCGATCTCTCCGATGATGAGATGGCAAAATTGCATGTGCGTTATATGGTCGGTGGTCGCCCTAACCAGCCATTAAAAGAGCGTCTGTTTAGCTTTGAGTTTCCAGAAGCACCGGGTGCATTAATGAAGTTTCTTAAAACATTAGGGACTTACTGGAATATTACGCTATTTCATTACCGAAGCCATGGTACTGATTATGGCCGTGTGCTGGTGGCGTTTGAGTTACCTGAAACGGAAGGGCGTTTTGAACGGCATTTAGATGCGTTAGGTTATGAATATCATGATGAGACAGGAAATCCGTCTTTTCAGTTATTTCTTTCACCACAAACAGCCAGCTTAGTGGTGGAGTAGGCGCCAAAACGCACTGATCACAGGCTCTTGAAGGCGTTTGTGTAAACCACAAACGCCAAGTTCAAAGGGTTCTACCAGCGATATATTATCGAGCAAAGAGATACGGTTTCGTACCGGCTCAGGGCAGTTATCGACGACAACTTGCGGAATAAGTGCGATACCACAACCAAGAGCAACCATTGAAACAATCGCTTCATGCCCTGAAACAGTGGCATAAATAAGAGGATTTTGAATTCGATGGCGTTTAAACCATAAAGCAATGCGCTGTCGTGATGGGCCGTGTTCAGGAATGATAAAGGGAATATTGAGCCAATCCGGTTTTTCTTGTGTAGCAAGGTGTCGAACATTACCCGGTAGAGCAGGGGCAATAAGAACTAAGGGGATCTCGCCTATTTTCTCAAAGCAGATATTTTCAGGCAACTTCTCTGGTTTTCCTGCAATACCTAAATCGGCTTCATCTGAGATAACTTTATCCACAGCATCTGCGGCATCACCGGTAGTCAATTTTATCTCGACTAAGGGATTTTCCGCACGAAAACGGTCAAGGATCGGCGGAAGGTGACTATAAGCTGCAGTGACTGAACAAAATAGACGTAGCTCTCCAGATAAGCTGGGACTGTTCTGGTTTAGCGTATGTTTGAGTTGCTTATATTGCAATAAGGTGTGTTGAGCATAACGTTTAAGTTGCTCCCCTGCATCAGTCAGTGTGACTTGGCGGTTATCACGCAAAAAAAGTGGATGCCCTAGTTGTTCTTCAAGACGCTGGATCTGACGTGAGAGTGTGGATGGACTGACGTGCATGGCTTGCGCAGTCTTGGTGAAATGGCAACTTTCAGCAAGATGTAAGAAGAGTTTGAGATCGCGAATATCCATGGTCAGCCGCCTAGGTAAATAGTAAAAATAACGTTGCATTTATTGCAACATCATCTTGTAAATATATCAATTTAAGCAATGGCTTTCATCCCCTATAGTAAAGTCATGCAATACCTCACCGAGAGTGGGGATAACAATAGCAAACATATACACAACGATTTGGGAGTCGCTCATGGCCAATTATTTTAATACATTGAATCTGCGTCAGCAGTTGTCGCAACTGGGTAAATGTCGCTTTATGTCTCGTGACGAATTTGCCGATGAGGCTAATTATCTAAAAGGTAAAAAAGTCGTTATTGTTGGCTGTGGTGCACAAGGTTTAAACCAAGGTTTAAATATGCGTGATTCAGGACTGGATATCGCCTACGCATTACGCCAAGAGGCTATTGATGAAAAGCGTGCTTCATGGCGTCGTGCCACTGAAAATGGTTTTGAAGTAGGAACCTATGAAGCATTGATCCCGCAAGCCGATTTAGTGGTTAACTTAACGCCGGATAAACAGCACTCCGCCGTTGTTCAAGCCGTTCAACCACTGATGAAATCAGGCGCCGCTTTGGGGTATTCTCATGGGTTTAATATCGTTGAAGTGGGTGAAAAAATTCGTGACGATATTACCGTTGTTATGGTTGCGCCAAAATGTCCAGGTACTGAGGTGCGCGAAGAGTATAAGCGTGGTTTTGGTGTACCTACCCTAATTGCTGTTCACCCAGAAAATGATGCTAAAGGTGAAGGTATGGCCATTGCGAAAGCATGGGCGGCGGCCACAGGTGGACATCGTGCGGGAGTGTTGGAATCATCTTTTGTTGCGGAAGTAAAATCAGACCTGATGGGCGAGCAAACTATCCTGTGTGGTATGTTACAAGCCGGCTCTCTGCTGTGTTATGACAAAATGGTTGCTGAAGGTGTTGAACCGGGCTATGCAGGTAAACTTATCCAGTTTGGTTGGGAAACGATTACAGAAGCCCTGAAACAAGGTGGTATTACCTTGATGATGGATAGATTATCTAATCCTGCCAAAATGCGTGCTTATGCTTTATCAGAGCAATTAAAAGAGATTATGGCACCACTGTTTGCTAAACATATGGATGATATTATTTCAGGTAAATTCTCTGAAACCATGATGGCAGATTGGGCAAATGATGATAAAAACTTGCTGACATGGCGTGAAGAAACGGGTGCAAGCGCATTTGAAAATTATCCTGAATATGAAGGTAAAATCAGCGAGCAAGAGTATTTTGATCATGGCGTATTGATGGTTGCGATGGTTAAAGCGGGTGTTGAGCTGGCGTTTGATACAATGATTGAAGCTGGCATTATCGCTGAATCTGCCTATTATGAGTCACTGCATGAATTGCCATTAATCGCGAATACGATTGCGCGTAAACGTCTGTATGAAATGAATGTGGTTATTTCAGATACCGCAGAGTACGGTAACTATCTGTTCTCTTTTGCCGCCGTGCCGATGTTAAAAGAGTTTATGACGACGTTGCAAAGTGGCGATTTAGCGAAGCATGTTCCAGATAGTGGGACAGATAATGCTCAATTGCGTGATATCAATGAAGCCATTCGTCAGCACCCTATTGAGATTGTCGGTAAGAAATTAAGAGGGTATATGACGGATATGAAAAAGATTGCTGTTGCCAACTAATTTTTCGTCGCTCTTTACGCGATAAGTGCGTTGGCTGCACTCGGTTACCCAAGTCACATACTAATGTATGCTCCTTGGGATAACCTCCTTTGCCGCCTTCTTCTCACGCAAATAGCTTAGAAAAATAAGTACTAATATATTTTAAAAGATAAAACAGAATATAAGTTTATCCAAAGCACCGTAAAACCCCGTCCTTCAGGTCGGGGATATAAGGCGCGGTTTTTTAACTAACTAGGTGTTTCCTGTTGCTCAATATACTGGCAGATAATGGATATTGGTGCGCCACCACAACTCCCCGCGAAATAACTCGGCGACCAAAGAACCCCCTTGTAGTAATCACGTTGGGCAATATCAGGACGATCACGTCGAAGTAATCGGCTCGATACCCCTTTAAGGCTGTTAACCAGATTAGATATCGCCAGTTTTGGCGGGTAATTAATCAGTAAATGAACCTGATCCCGCTCCCCATCCATTTCAACCCGTTCAACATCAAAATCAGCACAAACACTGGCAAAGTAGCCTCGCCATTTTTCAATTGCATCCTGATCAAATATTTTTTGCCGGTATTTTGTGACAAAGACCAAATGGACGTGTATCAGGAATACACAATGTTTGCCACGGCGAATATTAGTTTCATTTTTCATAGACCAAAGTATAATAGGTAATATGAAACGTCTACAAGCCTTTAAATTCCAGTTAAGACCCAATGGTCAGCAAGAGCGTGAGATGAGACGCTTTGCAGGGGCTTGTCGTTTTGTTTTCAATCGGGCAT
>OIEU01000974.1_pt1 | contig 10127 bp, 3 predicted proteins | sample 1581831 | NCBI WGS metagenome assembly OIEU01 (sample SAMN03281007, study PRJEB24777) | human gut metagenome | isolation source: fecal sample PR166 from 1 month old female Malay infant, vaginally...
GCGTGGGGAGCGTAATCGCCGCCGCATCGCTAACAATACGTTCAGACGTTTTATAAAGATCGAGCAAGATATTAACGGCAATCGCCCGTGTGATCAGCGGATCATTATTGAAACTCGCCACCCGTTGGCGATCGTGGGTCAAATAGTGCCCTTTCACATACGAATTAATAAAAAACAGACCACGCAGATGATGCCATAACGCCAGCACAGGACGTGCCAGCGGCACATACAATTTAACCTTAAAGGCCGGAGAAGCCAGTACCAGCCCGCGAATTGCAGGTGCATAATCATGAACCCATGTGGCAACCAGCACTGCGCCGACGCTTTGCGCGATCACTACCACCTCATCCAGTCCGACCTGGCTGTCACTGGCAGCAAAACGGATAAAAAGCACGATGGGCAATAGCAAAAAGAGGATGGGTTGTGCGACCAACATCAACAGCAATCCGGTAATAAGAGAAAGCGCCAGTGCAGCAAGATTGATGTGATTCGCTGTAACATGGTGCTTATAAAGCCAAAACATCGTCGGTCTTAATAGCGTCTGAAAGAGCGGTTTTATCTGGTAGAGCGTCATTATCAATCCTTGATAATTCGGTTTGCGCTATGGTGCATCAATTCCCCTGACGGAGATATCGCAACACGACGCTTTATTAAAAATTCAGAATATATCAAGGTATTGGGGACTCACTGTCAGGAATGATTATCCCCAATCAATCAAGTGGTTAAAAATTATTACGCTGTTATTCAATACAACTCATCAAGTTTTCTCATCGCTTGTTCCCGTATTGCGCGCGTCTTACCGTTAAGCGCCAGCTGGCGAACTAAATCCAGTTCAGGGTTAACAAGCTCTAACGCCAGCAAAGGATCACGTTTCAGCCTCGCCTTTAATACATCAACTGGAAAACGGGGATTATTCATCGCCACAATCCACCACTCGGGATCAATTTCTGCCGCCAGTACTGCAGACGGTGTGTGGCGGTTGTTAAGTGCGCCGAACTTGAAAAATGTGAGATTGCTTTTCGCCAGTGTACTCCACCATATACGATCCGGTTGTTTTGCCAGTACATCCAGTTGCGCTAACGCACCGGGGTCGAGTGCATAATAAACACGTAACGCTTCGTTAACCTGCGCACGGGAACTGTTTTCCTGCCCCAGAAAAAACTTCGCCCAAATATCATTGCGTGGCGTGTTTTGCTGTAATTCCTTGAGAACAACAGCGGGTAAATTATCCCAACTAATTAATGCACTCTCTAAAAAGTCCCAGTCGTCCGAACGTATCAGAGAGGTGGCATTTAATAGCATCTGGTCATCAACTTCACCGTAGCTGATAAGCTCAGACAAAATCATATCAGCGCTGGTTTCATATGCAGCTGAATCTGCTTTCGGATTATTTTTCCGATGTGATAAAGCACGTTGCCAAATTTTTTGTTTCATCGCCGTACTCAGATACTGATTTTTCGCCAGATTACTCCACCCCTCAGGATCGTTGAAACGTGTCAATAACCGTTGTAAAGCAGCGTCAGAGTGAATTACCTGCATATCCCGACAGCAAAAGTAGGCAGGGGATTTTTTCTCCATCCTTTTAACAAAATTAAACTGTAAGTTATCTGGCAATGCTAAAAATAACACATGTATTAGATCATCGTCATTCTCGAATTTTTGGTATAAATAGGCTGCAACTTTGTCACTCTCTTGTGGCGTCATCCGCAATAATTGACCATGGTGTTTCATCTCTGCCAGCTTGAACGCTAAGCTTGTGACAACATTGTTTGATGAATCGTTCGCCAACTGCATTGCCTGATTGAAGGTGAGTTGTCCTCCAGCACCGACCTGACGAATAGAGGAATCATCACTGCGGATATAGCCATCAATAATGGATTCAGGCAATAACCACGCATCTTTATAAAGCTCCTGAATGATCATATCCCAATCTCTTTTCGCCAGAGTCATGACGATATCCAGAGGGAGATTTTCACGTAGCGCAAGATTCAACGGACCGACACCATCAGGTAGACGACTCATTCGCGTCATTATTTCGACAGAGAGCGGTTCACGGTTGAGCAACCCCAGAACCACAGGCTGGTAACCCAATTGCTGATCGGTCAACTCCAGAATCTCATTGTCAGGCATATATCTCGCCATACTTTCAATCGTTTGTTCATCATTGCTATTAATAAGTTGTTTGCGTAGGTTAGCTGAAATTCCTTTAAGCCTTGGGAGAGTTCGCATTATGGCAAGATCAAATGTCGCAATATCTCGTCCTTCAAATGCAGCAACATTGCCTTCATCCAGCATTTGCAATTCCTGCACTAACTCAGGAGAAGGCTTAGGGCGAAACAGCGCTTCTTTTTTCATCTGATTACAGACATTCCCTGCCATGCGAATATTGCTTCGCTTAAAAATTTCTTTCAGAGCATCTTCATCATTTATTAGACCCCAATGATATGCATCAGGATTTATTATCATCAGCGCTTTTTTGACATTTTCAGTGTCATTTTTGTCACTCGCACGGACCATGAATTCACTATTTGTCGAAGACACAACAACAGGTGCAATTATGTCATTGATAAATATCCCACGCGCATTAATACTTCCCTTAATCGTAGACGGATTATCGTAATATGAGTCGATAAATACCAGTCCATTTGCATTTATCGAACCGGTAATTAACAGTGGCGAATCTGTAACTATATTCGTTGCCGTCACGTTACCGAGAATAACCCATGGATTAGAAAGTGAGAAAGTAGAAATATTACCTTTGACTGTCAAATTGCCAAGAACAATCAATTTTTGATTACTCTCTATATTACCTTCTACCACTAAATCGCCACGATGCACTTTCCAGTCCGATGCAGATAAACCGAAGGAGACAAGACTCACGCTACTGTTGATAGCTTGTTCAACTTGTTGTTTATCTTCAGCGGTAGCCGCAGAAAAAAATGGTTCAATATCAACTGCATTTGCAACACATCGAAGTTCCGCCTGTACTGGAAGACTCAGCATAAACAGGGGAAGTAAACCTATCCAGCTGCAAATCCTGGGCTTAAACATATGCACTCCATGCCATTAAAAAAGAAACAAAAGGGAAATGCATCTTTCCCTTTTGTATATTCGTTATTCTCGCGAAATACCATCCAACGTAGACAACACTTCCTCAGAAAGTTGCAATTTTTCAGCAGCCATATTCTCCCGTAAATGCGCAACCGAAGACGTCCCTGGGATCAGCAAAATATTCGGTGAACGCTGTAACAGCCACGCCAGCGCCACCTGCATTGGTGTTGCACCCAGGCTCGCAGCAACATCCGACAGCGTAGAGGATTGTAGCGGTGTAAAGCCCCCGAGCGGGAAGAACGGCACGTAGGCGATGCCGTCACGAGCCAAAGCATCAATCATTGCGTCATCAGCACGATGAGCAATGTTGTATTCGTTTTGCACACAGACGATTTCGGTAATCTTACGCGCCTCTGCAACCTGCGTTGGTGTGACGTTGCTCAGGCCAATATGTTTTACCAGGCCTTGTTGTTGCATCTCTGCCAGCACGGTCAGGCTGGCCTCAATCGATCCTTCCGCTGGGCCATGACCATCCCCCATCATAACGCGCAGGTTAACCACATCCAGCACGTCCAGGCCGAGATTACGTAGATTATCGAGCACCGCTTTTTGCAGCTCAGCCGGAGAAAAGGCAGGCAACCAGGATGCGTCCTCTCCACGCCGCGCACCAATTTTAGTGACAATTGTCAGGTCGTCAGAGTAAGGATAAAGTGCTTCGCGGATAATCTGATTGGTGACGTGCGGACCATAAAAGTCGCTGGTATCAATATGATTGACGCCCAATGCCAGCGCCTCACGCAGCACGGTTATAGCGACGTGGCGATCTCGTGGGGGGCCAAAAACTCCAGGACCTGCCAGTTGCATCGCGCCATAACCAAGACGGTTAACGGATTTTGTACCGAGAGTAAATGTATTGCTGCTCATCGCACCCTGCCCTGTAATAAAACGGATTAAGAAAAATCAGTATAGAAACGAAAAGAGATAAATAATGCGAAGGTGTAAACAAGATTACTGGATGAGTTGCTCTATTGTCCTGAAAGACACAAAACAAAACGCGTCACGTACCACATCCGGCAATAAAAAAACCGCAACCTGTATCAGCGTTGCGGTTTAGGGATCACATGCTAAAAATTAGAACGTTTTCTTGAAGTTCAGCATCACGCCTTTATCGCTGATGCCATCCTCTTTCCAGTTGTACGCATCCAGATTCAGCGAACTTTCTTTGCTGCTGTACTTCACGCCGACGCTTGTCAGGCTATTGATGCCGCCGCCCTTCTGACCGTCATCGACGTTAAAGTGCTGACTGCCTGCGCCTGCCAGGCTTGCCGTACGCTGGCTCTTCGCGTAGCTCAGGTTCGGCCCGCCTTCCAGCGTAGCGCTAGCGCTCCAGCCGTCTTTACCTGCGTAGTCCAGTTTCAGCCCGACGATGCTGTCCACCGCCGTTTCGCTGCCACTGTTCATATTCAGGTTAAAGTCTCCGGCATTGCGCTCCTGATAGCCACCTTCCAGTGTGTGACGCAGTTTTACACCCGCATATGGCGTAACCTTCAGTCCTTCGCTCGGTTCGAAAGTCTTCGCCCCTTCGCTGCGGAACTCCAGGTACTGCTGTTTCACGTCGGTATCAGCCGTTTTGTTCGTGTTGCCAAATGCAATCGAGCGGCTGCTGTCAAGGTTGTGAACGTCGTAACGCAAGGCGTTATTCCAGTTCATGCCGTTATCGAACGACATCTGATGTTTCAGGCCAAAGAACTGGCTATAACCGCCTGTAACGCCATTATCACCCGCTTTCTGCGCACCATCACCATCGAGACGAGCGATACCGTACTCCAGACTCATCGTCTGGCTTTCGCTCAGGTCGATAGTTTTACGCAATGCCAGCATGTCGTATTCGGTATTATTACCTAACTCGGCACGCGGATCGCCTTTCGCGACAACGTTGAACGCCAGACCGTTACCCACTTTCGGCGCGGCATCTGCCAGCATACTAAAGCGGTTGCTTAACACGCGCGCTTCGCGGAATACCGTGGTCGCCTGGCTACCGCTGACCTGTTTCAGAGCACTGTTCAGTTCAGCAGTCGTGCCGACGTTCAGGCTGGTAAACAGTTCGTTGTTGGTGTAACCCGCATCCAGTGCTTTCGCGATGTCATTCACCGAGGCATCTGTTGCCACATCGGTGTAGGCATTTTTGCTCATGGTGACGTCAACGTTACCGCTGGCATCGGTGCTGCCTTTGGCAGTCCATACCACGGACGTTGAGGTGATGGCGTCAGCGTCGGTCAGGTTGCTACCTTCCACTACGTTATCAAAACTCACAGTGGTGTCTGCCGTACCAGCGGTAAAGCCCGTGTTAATCTCCACGCCGTTCATGCTGGCATTGTTAACCTTCAGCTTCCCGGCGCTGCCGTTAACGTTGGTACCGACGACATAGCCGTTGAGGTTGTTCATGCTGCCACCAGCCTCATCACTTCCCGACGTTACACTAACCGTATTGGGCTTCGGCACATCCGGCAACGTATAGTCGCCATAATGCACTTCGCTGCTATTACCGTTGTTACCGTTCATACCTTCAACATTGATGCTGTCGCCCTGCTTGATCAGTCCAGAACCCGTAACCCCATCGGCAATCACCACCGTGCCGTTGTTAACCACATGACCTACTGTACCCAGTACGCTAAATGCAAACGAGTCATTGGCGAAGATATTGATGGTGCCGTTGTTTTCGATTACCGCATCCGCCGTGGCGTTGGCATCGAGTTGCATACCGATCATACCCGTGTCAGTAGTGCCTGCGGTACCGAGGTTGATGGTGCCATTGTTAACCAGCTGCGCGTTCTTATCACCTTCCATAGCCACAGCACCGGTGCCGCTGATGTTCATGATGCCGTCATTCTGAGCAATAAAGTTGCTGTGGGTGACTTTCACGGCGCTGGCGCTGTCGTGGTCGAAATTGATGACCCCACTATCCTGGTTCCAGAAGAAGGCATTCTGATCGCCGGCATTATTAGCGCTGACTACCAGTGACTTCGCAGAAACATCAATCGTTCCGTCATTGATAAAACGACCATTTCCGCCCCACATATTAACGGCTCCGTTGTGGGAAGAATTACTGATGTTCATGTGACCGTTATTATAAAGCGTACCGGACTGGTTGATGTGCACAGCATTCTTGTCGTTATCAAGAATAAACTCGCCGCGGTTATTGAAAGCTGAATTATTATTAACTTCCAGCATCCCGGTGTTGTTACCCTCACTACTACTTCCGAGGTTCCAGGTTCCTTCGTTATTTGCCACTGCAGTACCTGTCAGCGCAGCACCTCTCATAATCGCCCCGTCAGTTTGATTATTAAAGACCCCGCCAGCCGACATCATCCGCCCTGTTACACTGCCACTATTATTGAATACCCCCGCGTTCTGCACGATTTTATTGATAGTTCCGGTGTTGTTCACTAACGAACTATCAGCACCAGCATTCATGGTAATTTGCTCAGTCATTTCTCCGGCATTATTGAGGGTTCCACCGCTAACATCGACGTTATTCGTCATCACCCCGGTATTTTTAATGACGGCCCCCTTGGCAAGTGTTACTAAGTTATTGATGATGCCACCGCTGGTATTTTCCAGAAGACCGCTTGATACCATAATTTGATCACCGGAAAGCGTTCCGCTGTTAACAACATTCCCAGCCAGCTTATCAGTCACAGCAGCAGATTTATTTAGCGTTACAGTTTCTCCGCTTCGTGTAATCGTATCGCCACCGGTATAGATCAGTGAGGTGAAATCATCTGTGTTATTGTACTCATTCCCCGATTGGCACACGCCGAAAGTGCAGATTGTACCATAGTTAACAATTGTTCCTGTGCCATCGTTATAAAACGCCTGACCAGTACCAACATTGATATTGATAACACCCGTCTGGTCGTTGATAGCAGTACCATGCTCATAAACAGCCATCCCTACCAGAGTATTTGCTGCCAGACTATCGTCATAATTACCATTTTTTTCGAGGTTAATCGTCCCCTGGTTAATAACTGTATTGCTGGCGCCATAGGCCGCCATACCTGCGCCGGCGTTATAAATAGTTATAACACCGCCCAATTGGTTAATTGCTGTTGCATTTTTCCCTGCACCACTATAACTATCAGTACCAACTCCCACACCTGTACCGAAGTCAATGGCGCTGTTGCTAGCTATATCTCGCATTGCGGTAGTGTCATTTGCATCTACCCACATAGAATCCAGTGTAATTTTACCCTGATTTTCTGCTGTTGAATCTGCTATAGCAAGCATGCCGACACTACCACGACCATACAAATCAATGATGCCGCTGTCAGTATTGATAATTGTGCTATTCGATTGAGCGACTAACCCTGTTATGCTACTGACATCGTTATTAAAAATAAATGAATTCGATGTGCCCGTTGAATACTTGTTAAATACGCTATGTTGTTCCGTCACTTTACCTGTGATCGTACCTGCATTAGTGGCGCTCCCTCCGTTAGTAGCCAGTAAAACAATGGGAGACGGTGCCGGATCTTTACCATTTTGTAATAACGAGATCGTGCCACTATTTATACCTGTTGTATTTTCACCAGTAACAAAAGCAAAACCTAAATTCTGAATTTCAACAGTACCTTTATTAACAATTTTCGCACCGGAATCAGCATAAGTAAGTTCTGGGGTTCTTGTCCCATGATGTTCAAAACTGTCAATATCCTGCATTGTTAGCGTAGCGCCACTGCCAATTTCCAGCAAAGCTTTATCCTGTACCCGAATAACCCCGGCAAACCCCAGAGGGAATTCTCCGCTGATTGTCGTATCTCCATTCAGATATACCGACGACTCACCACTAACGACAATAACGCTGGTATAACTATATCCTGTGCGCAAGGAAGCAACCTGCGACCCATCTGCAAGCGCGTTTTTCTCTCCAATCAGTTCAAGTCCACCATTCATATTAACGGTATTGCCATCGCCAATCACAACCAGACCTGACGTTTTCTCTGCGCTGCCATCAAATAAATTACTCTGACGAGAAGTAACCTCACTGTCTGATACAACAGTTAACTTTCCATCCAGCGTCACGTTATTATCACTGCCGTAAACGTTGATACCCACGGATGGATCGAAGAAATATTCCGCCGCATTGTCTGCGGTTTTATCCTTATCAACCAGAACGTTACCAGTGATATTCACTGTATTCGCATCGCCAGAAACGTTTATGCCCGTCGCTTTCTGCCCGACCACTTTTAGATCTTTTGCCGCCAGCGTCACGCTGTTATTGTTGCCATTAAGATCTACCCCGGTCGAGAAATCGCCAACCTGCATACTGCCTGCCAGCGAAACCTTCCCACTGTTGGTTGTGATGCTGAACCCTGTCGCTTCATTGCTAACGTTAACATCACCCGTATTGGATACTGTTGCCCCCTCACCGTTGATGAGCACGCCAATCGATCCAGTATCGGAAACAACAATATCTCCTTTGTTGTTAACCGTGCCGTTGTCACCAATGTTCTCAACACCATGCGCACCGCCTGTAACAGTCAGGCTACCATCCAGATTTACAATGCCGATATTGCCCGCGATTTTGGTACCCGTGGAATCTTTTCCATCAACAGTGGTTTTTCCACTGTTATTCGCGGTGGCGTCGTTACCGTTGATCTGAGTGCCGGTGCCGCCATTGGTGATAGTGCTCTCGCCTTCGTTATTGACGATGGCCTGGTCGCCGTCAATCTGGATACCGATGGACTCCGGATCGGTAACGGTCATGGTGCCCTTGTTATCTACCGTCGCGCTGTCACCGGTGATATCAATACCGTGACCGCCGCCGCTGACATCCAGATCGCCGTCCTGAATCACTTTCCCGTTATTACCGTTGATTTCCGTACCGGTGGAATCCTTGCCGTCAACGATGGTTTTGCCGTTGTTGTTTGCTGTGGCGTCGTCACCGTTAATCTGTGTGCCGGTGCCACCGTTGGTGATGGTGCTCTCGCCTTCGTTATTGACGATGGCCTTGTCGCCGTCAATCTGGATACCCATGGACTCCGGATCGGTGACGGTCATGGTGCCCTTGTTATCCACCGTCGCGCTGTCGCCGGTGATATCAATACCGTGACCGCCGCCGCTGACATCCAGATCGCCGTCCTGAATCACTTTCCCGTTATTACCGTTGATTTCCGTACCGGTGGAATCTTTACCGTCAACGGTGGTTTTGCCATTGTTGTTTACTGTGGCATTATCACCCGTAATAACAAGCTCACCGTTGTGATTATATTGCCACTTCGTTGCGCCATCTGCGCTCACCCCTTCAAGGGCAACAGTGTTATTCGCTTCATCAATCTGCCAAAGATTAATCGTTGCCTTACGACCATTGCTATCTTGCAGAGATATAGTCCCGTCAGCATTCTCGGTATAAGTAAAAACTGAATCGCGAATAGTTAACGTTTTTTCTGTTTTATCGAGAATAACGTCATTATTAAACGAAACCGGTTTGGGAGGTGTAGGCGTATCATCCGGATCGTCCGGTATTATCTCATCTCCGCCAGGAGTTGGGGGAACTGGAGTGTCGTCTGATTCATCATCAGGGGGTGTCGGTGGGAGTGGAGAATTGTTGCGATGATGATGATCATCATCGTCGTTTAGTTCCACTACGGCTAAGGCCGTGATTAACGCAGCAGCGCCTGTGGAAAGCCATGGCATCAGGTTTTGTTCGACTAAAGGAGAGCATTCAGAGGGTAAGCGTTTAAGCTCTTCCGGACTGAGTTTTCCTGGGTCTGCCGGACAAGTCACATTGGTATTTTTCTTTTCACCTGTGGTGGTTTCTACCTCTGTGATATCTGCCGCCCAACCCTGACCACTCAGAGCTAATGCAATACAGGCCGACAATAGAGTTTTCCTTTGCATAATAAATCCTTCTGGCGAATATAAAGAAAGCCGGATGCACTAACCCGACCAATTAGTTATTTAAAACATAGAAGACATCCAATATTGCCAGTAGATTATTATCTAATCAAACATACTTTCCTATAATTCACAATTATAATTCAGGTGAATAAAAAAAGACCATGAAATATATAAAT